>Ga0213865_10000804_pt1 | contig 20832 bp, 26 predicted proteins | sample PICome_6_FD_160100 | JGI IMG/M metagenome (GOLD analysis project Ga0213865, IMG submission 160100) | Coastal seawater microbial communities near Pivers Island, North Carolina, United States - PICO282 | ecosystem: Environmental > Aquatic > Marine > Coastal | place: USA: North Carolina...
AGGATTTAATATCTTAGCATAGAACTCTGCACTATTACCTGTAGGATATGCCCAACCTGAAGTAATCCCAGGAAGAGGAGCAACGACAGGTGCGGAAACGGCAGGAGGTAATAAAGCAGGTACACTCGGTATTGACACTGAAGCAACTGCCGGACTATATCCTCCATTATAAGATACAGGACCTGAAGGTAATGGTGCACCTATTGTTGTAAAGTCACCTCTTGTTGCCGCGACTGATGTAGCAATAACCGACGGAGAATTCACAACAGTGCTTGAAGTAATTGCGCCTGAGTTAATAGCAGTTGTATTGAATACTCCTGTATGAGATGTAGTGACTGAAGCAATTTGCATGGAAGGTGTTGTTAAGCTCCATCCTGGCGTTGGCACTGATGTTCCTGTTAATAATGTAGGAGGTATTAAACCACTTGCTAGGTTAATAATATTTGAAGCAGCATTATGTATATCACCTGGTGTAGATAATTTAATTGCTTTGGTACAAAATACATCAAAAGTATTTAATGCTGTATTTTTAATATTCTTGGCAACGAAGTTTAATTGATTGGTTGCTTCAAACTGTATTTCTTTTTTACCAAATACAGTCATAATACCTTGTCCTGCTTCGAGCTTAACATCAGCTCCTCTTAACTGAACTTGGTCACTTGCATTTAAATTCATTTGTCCACCAACACCAAACTCGGCATTGCCATGAACAAGCATTTTATAATCGCCTTCGATTTCTTCTGTCTTATTTCCTTTTACATATACATGAGCATTACCGTTAATCGTAACTACACTATGACCTGACGATTCATGTTTTGTTCCAATATTAACTTCATAACGATCTGCTTCTGCTCTTTCAGTAACTGTACCTTTACTATCAATTTGAATGTATGCACCTGAGTCATGGTGAATCATAATTCTTTCACCACCAGGAGTATCATCTATTTCAATACTATGTCTCTTAGATTTAATTACTTTATTATATGGATATTTTGCTGCGTAAGCTGGTGGAGGTTCAGACCAAGTTTCATCCATGTCGGCAATTCTTTGGTCGTGAATTCTATTTGCTGCTTGCTCTAAAAGATATGTTTCATTTAATAATTCACCACGAGCTAATTTATCAGGACCTCCTCCTGCATTAAAATCTCTAGGGGCATAACCATTTGCTAACAATTCAGCATTCTTTGATGGAATGGTACCTACTTTATCTTTTGTAGGATCCATTTCTTTATTATATAATCCAGGTATCATTCCAAGAACAATAGGATGCTGTGCCATTCTTCCATCCATCATCATACCATATACATAAGCACCGATAGGTGGAGGAGGATTATTAGGATCATAATTACCTGAAGCACAAATGGCCCAAGGCAAATCAATTTGCTCAATTTCAGTATTATCTCCGTGCACACCAAAAGCACGAACTTGTACTTTTCCTTCGTGTGTTTTGTCGTCGTTATTTTCAACGACTCCTAAAAAGAAAAACGGATTACTTACTCCACTACCATCTATCATAATACACCTTTTTGCCAATCGTATTTTATTACGTCAACATGAGTCTCTAATTCATTTTCTTCCATCATATGTCTTACCGACTCAATTAAATATTTACCACTTAATCTTTCATTCATATCGGTAGTTAATTCAATTGAAGGATCTGTCGTAATTAAATTAATTACATCTCCTGGTATTAAATCTAATCTACCCGTCATTGTCATTTGTACTTTTGAATTATTTAAATGGTGTTTATATGCTATTCTGTTTTGTATAATTTCAACCATCTTTTGAGGAGGTCTTGGTTGTTGTTCTGGTTTTTGTGACATACCATCATCTTGCCAATCTCTATACACTACATGCTGTTTTGCATTTTCTTCTGTAAATGTATCGTCTATAAATGTATCACTATGTACTGCTCCTGCATTAGAAGTCCTTGGAGCTCCATCCATTCCTGCATACTTTTTTCTTTTTTCTTTATAGTTGTAATTATAGAGAGTCCTACTGTGATTCACTAAATCAATTTCTAACACTGCATTTGTATATGCACCACTTACTAAATCTGAACCTGTATCAACGTGATCTGAATTTTGAAATGAAGTTATTGTTCTTGTAATTAAATCTGCATATAATGGATTTTGTTCTGTATAGTTTAAATAATAAAAATCTTTTATTTTACTCTTATCAACTTGTGCTCTTTTTAATAACCATTCGTCAGTTACCCAATAATACCCATCAAAAGTTTCAAAGAAACGAAACATATTTGAAGGAGATTCAGAACTTGCTAATGATTTTGCTCCTAAGAAAGTCATTGTCTGATGAGGATTATAATCAGGAATAAGAACTCTTAATTGTCCTTTTGAATCTTCAATATAAAAATGTCTACCACGGTCAACTAAACTATAAACATTTGATTTTACTGGCATAGGTTTATCAGCCGTATTTAATGGTGGTAATAATTCCTTTCCTTGATTAAAGTATTTCTTAAATATTTTCTTTGCGGCAAAAGATCCTGTTTTGTTTCTGAATGCTGTAATTACATTTCTCAAACCTGCTTCGTATGAGGTGCGTGTTGTAAAATGTAATGAATAGAAATATCCATCACCTTGTGTATTTTTACTTACATCATTAATTTTTGTTATTTGTCCATTGACTGTGATTTCAGTTTGTAGGTCATGACCTTTTAAAGTTAATTTTAATCTTTCTTCACCACGCAGTGGAAAATTATGTAATAGTCCTACAGAATCAAATACCTTAATAACACCAGATATCCCAGAAGAATTTAATGACTGAGTAAAAGTCACAGAATATATTAATGCTGTAATGCTTTCTTTTTGCTGTTCTCGTCCCGGAGCTGGGTGTGCAGTAACTGTTGCCTCTTCAATTGTGCAAAATCCGGGGTTAAAGGTTTCCATATTAATCTGTACTTATTGCGTTTCTAAATTGATTTTTTAATTGGCCTAAGTATGCGTTATCGAATAAAAAGATTTCTTTCTTATTATCATTAATTTCTGTTTCGTATTCGTAAATACGATAAGGTACCCAATCCTCAGGAACGATTCTTTTAATAATAATCTTTTGCCCACGCTCAGTACGCATAATAACTCTGTCTTCTCTACGAAGATAAATTGTTCGGAAAGATTCCGGGGCTAATACTATGTCGTCTACTGCTGCCATTTGCTATTCCTATACTGTTTTGATATAATATAAAATGTTTTCATCAATTGTTGGATCTTTTGTCCAATCTATTACTGCTTCACCAACTTCACCTGACTGTTCTTGATATTTTGCGACGAGGTAATCGTTAAACGTTTGAGCATCCATAGGCCACTCGTAATACGGGTCTATAATATTATTTGCCATATACACCAACCAAACATAACTCACTGAACCATAATATGAATCAGCAATGTCTTCTGCTCTTTCACCTTCTTTTACTGTATAAGGATAATACAATAAAGGATTATTTGATATTGCTCTAACAAAAGCAGCACGTCGAGTAATGTCTCTTACCTTTCTTCCTTGGTAAGTTATAACTGGAAAATCTTCAAAATATTTTTGTGCCATCTTAATTCCTAAAATCTTCTGCGGTTTGTATTTCTATTTCTTTACAGCTTATACCCAATTTAACGCCTTGTGGTACACCACCCTCTGCGATAACAACTTCTCCACTTGGTCCGTAATTAATATCTATACTGTCAATCATAACAGGTTTAAATCTTGGAAACGCAGATTCGTCAACGCCAAGTAAATTGATATAAACAACAGAAGGATATGTTAAGAATGCACGATTAAGAATGGAACTTGTATTACCTGCGAAGCCTCCATCTAATCCACCGCCTTCTGAATCCGCACCAAAAACTGTTTGAACTGAAGGTAATATATTTCTTTTTATGAATCTTACAATTTGTTTAATATCTTCAGCTTCCTTTGCACTATCTGGATATAAAGTCCAATCAAGAGTAAAGGATCTCATATTTACACCTTCAAATGCTAAAGTTGCATTTGGGTTAATTGCTGCACCTGCAGATGCTCCTAAAGATTTTCCTAATCCTGGTACCATTGAGTCTAATGTATTTCTCATAAAGTATGATAATACTTTTGCTCCGCCACCTAACGCATCACTGGCATTACCAGCTGCCTTTTTAGGATCTGTTAGGACAGACTGAACAGCAGATGTAATTCCTTCCGCTGTACTTTTACCAACATTTTCTCCAAGTTCAAATAAATTCTTTAATACTGTTCCTGGTCCACCACCTTCACCAAAGGTAGGAGCCAAAGTATCTGTAAGGAAAGTTTCAATAAATGTTCTTTCCATTGAATTAATAACTAATCCTGTTGCGTCTGTTAAAGCGGTTGGCATTGGTAATTCAATTGCTCCGACTGCATCTTCTTGAGCAGCACCTTGTGTGGAAGCATGCTTTATGCCAAACCCAGAACCGGTCTGACGATTTTGAATCATCTTTTCGTAATTGTATTTTTTAAAGATTAATTGAATGCCATGAGGAAACGGTGCAGCAGGAAAGAAAAGTCTTTCAATACCGTCTGTGTTTTTGCTTCTCATTGATTGGTCTGGTCTTGCCATTCTTGTTTCCTTTGATTCGTCTCCGACAAATTCTAATAAATATGTAGTACGGATAATAGATTATTTATAACAGTAGACGGAAAGTATATAATGGCATATAAGGGTAGATTTAAACCAAAACATCCCGAAAAGTATAAAGGTGACCCTACTAAGATTATTTATCGGTCTTTATGGGAGTTTAAGGTATTTAAATGGATGGATTTACACAATGATGTAATGTGGTGGCAATCCGAAGAAGTCATTGTACCTTATAGGTCTCCGATTGACGGAAAGATTCATAGATATTTTCCGGATGTGGTAGTACATAAAAGAGATGGTTTAGGTAATCCTCAAACGATTATGATTGAAATTAAACCAAGCTCTCAATGTAGACCACCAGATCCGAAGAATAAAAATAAAACAAAGACAGGTAGAATATCAAGAAGATATTTAAATGAAGTTAAAACATGGGGTGTTAATGAAGCAAAATGGAAAGCAGCAAAAAACTTTTGTGCTGACCGCGGATGGCATTTTACAATTATGACCGAAAAACATATTCCAGGAGCTCGATAAGTGGCAACACTATTTTCAGATATATTAGCAAAAGGTGTAAGGCGTGGAGAAATACCTGCTAGGACACAAACTGCTAGAGAGTGGTATCGTAAACAAGCAAAGACAGCAGCAGGTAAAGAAATTACATCTGAAGCTTTGTTAAGCAGTAACGAAAAGGGTAGGTCAAGAGCTCAATTAACTGGTGATACAGTATATGGTTCAATGTACTATTTTGAATACGATCCTAAACATAAAGATACTTTGCCTTATTACGACAGGTTCCCTCTTATATTCCCAATAAATAAAGTAAAAGGTGGTATACTTGGATGTAATATGCATTACTTACCACCTAAGATGAGAGCTGAATTAATGGACGCTCTTTATAGTGTCGCAACTGATGATAAGTACGACGAGCAAACTCGTCTTAATATTAATTACAAGCTTTTAAACAGTGCGGCAAAATTTAAATTATTTAAGCCTACAGTAAAAATGTATTTAGCAAAGCATGTAAGAAGTAGGTTTATTAAAATTAATTCGTCTGAATGGGACATTGCATTGTTTTTACCAATTCAATCGTTTCAGAAACAAAGTCAGACATCTGTTTGGGCAGATTCAAGAAGGATTGCTAGAGGATAATAAATGGCATTTAATATAAGCGAATTTAAAACTCAAATTGAGCGTTATGGTGGTCCTGCACGTACGAACCTTTTTGATGTACAATTATTAACACTTCCAAAGAATATGCCTGTTAACGCAAATTATGATTATCAAAGAGGTGTTAATTTATTTTGTACTAAAATGTCAATGCCTGGTGTTGCTTTTAATACAGCAGATGCAAATTATGTAGGTCAGCTTGGAAAGAAATATCCAACCGTTATGCAAAATCCTGGACCTATCACAGCAACGTTTCTTGTAGATTCAGATCATAATTTATTATCGTTCTTTCATTTATGGTCAAGACAAATAGTTAACTATACGAAAGGTAATAAACCCTTTGCTGAATTGAGTGGCAAGCTTCCACATGAAGTTGGGTTTAAAGATGATTATGCATGTGATATGATAGTGAAACATTATACAACAGATAGTTTCCCTAATTCGTATTATGAAGCAAAATTAATTAGATGCTATCCTACATCAATATCTTCACTTGATATGTCGTGGGATGGTTCAAATACTTTCCTTACATTGGATGTTCAATTTCAATTAGAGGATATTGTATTTAGTTCAGACAATACATTAAAAACAAATAATCGTTCACGAAGAGGTGGAGGGTTATTGGATATTCTTGGAGATATCGCAGGGTTTGCCGATACTGTAAGAGGAACAATTAAAGCAGGTAAACCTACAAGCATTCAAGATGCTATCAATAGATTAGATAGATTAGGGAATGCGATTGATAACATTAATGACAATATTTAAATTATTAGGAGTATATAATGGCATTACCAAAAATTGATTTACCAATCTCGGAAATTATTTTACCGAGCAATGGTGAAAAGGTAAAATACAGACCTTTTTCTGTAGCAGAAGAAAAAGTATTATTAGTTGCTCAAGAGAGCGGTGACGCAGAACAAGAAGTTTTGGCAATGAAACAGATTATTAATAACTGTTTGATTGATAAAGATGTTGAGGAGCTTGCATTATTTGATTTTGAATATGTCTACTTAACATTAAGATCCAAATCAGTTGATAACGTAGCACAATTTGTTATTACTGACCCGGACACAAAAGAAAAGGTTGAATTAGAATTAGATTTACAAGAAATTGATTTTGTAAGAGATGAAAGGCATACAAAAGAAATAAAAGTTAATGATGAATATACATTAATTTTAAAGTATCCAACAATTAACGAATTCATCAAAATTATTGGAATGGATAATGAAGATCCTTTAGTGAATTACTTTATGATGGTGTCTTGTTTAGATACGTTGGCATCGGAAGATGAAGTACATTATTTTAAAGATTATAGTGATAAGGAAGTTGAAGAGTTTATGGATGGTCTCACAGGAGAAGTAGTTCAACAAGTAACTACGTTCTTTGAGACAATGCCTAAATTAAGAAAAGAGATACATTACGAAAATAAAGAAGGTAAAAAACAAACGTTCGTTGTAGAGGGAACGCGTAGTTTTTTTATCTAAGCCTTAGTCATATTACGCTAAGGCATTATTACAAAATGTTATTCTCTATGGCACAGCACCATAAATGGTCCATTGCTGAAATGGAAGCAATGTTGCCGTATGAAAGAGATTTATATTTTGGAATGCTCGTTGCGTGGATTGAAGAAGAAAACGAAAAAAGGAAGAGCTAGAAATGGCAGAACAGAAGAACAATACATTGAGTCCTGAAACACAAGCAATTGTAGACCGCTTAGTGGCAGAAGGTAAATTGCTCCGACAAGATGGGACCAACTCAATTAAGTCAGTAAAGGAAACTTTATTGGATAAGTTCGCGCCTGCATTTGAAGCAATATCTGTTAATACCGAACAAACTGCTAAAGCTTTAGGTACAATGGAAACGTACTTTACAGGAAATACCGAACAGCTTGATGGTCTTCAAGCAGAAATTTCCAAAATGAATGAAACTGATAAGGCGGCTCTTGAAGCCAAACTTAAAAAGGATCGTGAAGATGCAAAAAAGGCAAAAGAAGATGCACGTGAAGGTGGAATGATTGACGGGTTTAAAGATATAGTAAAGAATCTTAAAACTGGCTTTAATGGAATGTCATCAAAGTTATCAGATATATCAAAACCTGGTAACTTACTTAAAATAGGTAAGTGGGCATTACTTTTACCAATTATCGGTGGACTTGTAAAAGGAACCATTGAAGGATTCATGCCTGTATTTAGTTCGTTTATAAAATTTGTTGGTGAACATCCGTGGGCAACTTTAGGTACCGCACTAGTAGCATTCGCAGGTATTAAGTGGGCAACAATGTACGCTTCAATGATGATGGCTGCAAAAGTTATGGGTGTAAAGAATACTGGTGGTGGACCAATGGTTATGGGAGGTCCTGATGGTCCTGATGGCAAGGATGGTAAAAAATCAAAAAATCCACTTAAAGGTTTAAGAGGCAAAATAGCTGGATTACTTAAAGGCGGAGTTGGTAAAGGATTAGCTTTATCTGTTATTGCTGGAGGAGGTCTATTACTTTTAGGTAATAGCGGTGATGAAGACGATGTTGATTTAGAAGCAGAGATGGAAGCAATCAACAGAGAGGTTGGTAAAAAAGAACAAGCAGCTAAAGATGAAATGCTTTTAAAATATGAAAATGAAAGAAGTGGTCTTGGTACTATTATAACAAGTACATTAACAGGAGCGGCAGTAGGGTCAATTGGAATGTTGCCTGGAGCAATATTTGGAGCAGTGACTGGATTCTTTACAGGAGTAGGACAAGTTGCTTACGAAAAGTTCAACGATATTAAACATGATCTTGATGAACTTCCTAACGCCTTAGAACAAGAATTAAAAAATGAAGAATACAATCAATTTAATAGAAATCAAAGAGGACGCTCTACAGGTAAAAAGACCGATGCTGAAATTGAAGATTTAAAATTAAAAACCGATGAAAAGATTAAATCTATTCGTGATGGTCTTAGAGAACAAATATTTGGTAAAGATGGACAGGGTGGTATTCAAGGCGATTTAGAATCAATGCAAGCCCTTTTAGAAGAAGGTCCTAATGCAGAATTAACTAAGACAGGCAGAAGAGGCAGAAAGGTAACAGTTGCTGCATACGAGTTTGGCGGAAAGAAATATACAGAAGAAGAATACAAGAAGTTAATTGAAGACCAAGAAAGAGAAAGAATATTAAGAGAAAAGCAACTCAAAGCAACGGAAAGAGTATTAGAATTAAGAGGTGTCGAAGCGGAGAAGATTGAAGCAGTTAATGAATCAACAGAAAAACTTGCTCTTGCCGAAGATGATGCTGCAGAACAAGCCAAAAAGATTAATCCTCAAACATCTGATAGAGAAAGAAAGCAAAGTGTTGCCTCAGGTGGATTTGCATTGAATGTTACGAACAACTATTACAATAAAGGTGGTGATACTGTAGTCAACCAAAAATCTGATAACAGAGTTGCTTCAAATAAAAACACTGGTATTGTAATGGGTGGTCCAGGTGGTGGTGTTACTGGTGGTTGGTTACCAAACGGAGCATAATAAAAAAGGGATCCCGAAGGATCCCCTAAAAACGGCCGGGCTGGGTGCAACTTTATCAGTGTTGTCCAACGAGGATTGTTTTTATTGTTTTAAATAAGCAAGAACAGTTTCAGGCGAAGATTCACCATAAGGATCTGTCGGACAATCATCTTCAAATCCAGGTTCAACAAACATCTTTTCAACAACACCGTCTTCTACGACAGCAGCATATCTCCAAGATCTTTTACCGAAACCAAGATTATCCTTTGCGACTAACATTTCCATACCTGCTGTAAATTCACAAGATCCATCAGGAATGAATTTAACATTCTTGACTCTAAGATCTTCAGCCCATGCATTCATAACGAATGTATCATTACAGGATACGCAATATACTTCATCAATACCTGCTTCAATAATTTGGTCATATAGGACATCGAATCCTGGTACTTGATTATTAGAACAGGTTGGTGTAAATGCGCCAGGTAATGAGAACATTACAACTCTCTTACCACCAAAATAATCATTGGTTGTTGGATGTTGCCATTCAAAATCACCTGTGTCTACATTTCTGCTTCTTACTTTGAAAGTAACGTTAGGTACTTGTTTCATAATATAGTTTCCTTTTAGTTGGGAGGCCATTGCGACCTCCCGGATTAAAATAGATTAACCTTTGAGAAGTTCTTTCTCAGTTTTAATCTTAATTTTACGTGCTTTCTTTGCCTCAGGAATAATTCTTTCCAATGAGACAGTTAAAAGACCGTTTGCGAAGTTGGCGTCAATTACTTCAATATCGTCCGCAAGAGTAAAGCTTCTTTTGAACTTCTTGAAAGAAATACCACGGTGAACATACTCACCGCCGCCATTGAAGTAATCACCTGCTTCATCCCATGTGGAACGAATGGTTAATACATCTTCTTTTACTTCGATTTCTACATCATCAATATCAAGTCCTGCCAAAGCAAGGTCAATATAGAACTTGTCTTCGTCTCTTCTGATATTGTAAGGCGGGAAGCCTTGTGATTGATGTACTTGAGGGAACTCCACCAATCTGTCGAAGACTCTATCGAATCCTACAGCAAAAGGGTGTAGTTGATTTATATTTAATCCAGTCATTTTTATCTCCTTTAATAAGCTAGATATTATTATTCGATGGTTATTACCCATCACCTTTTGTAAAGCCCTTACGGCACCTTACTAAATTATTTATATATTATATACTAGTTTGATAAGAATGTCAACTATTCTTTTTTACCAATATTATATTTAACTGTTAAATCCCATTCATTCTTTTCTTTAAATGAAATGATTTTTATTTGATTTAGAGAAGCAATTGGATCCGCTGATTTTGAAGGATCCACAATCTTAACAAGTTCCCATTCTTCTAATAGGTTCACAATCGTATTACGACGTGAAATGTCTTCTTCTGTTAATGTATTGTGCTTACCGTCTAAAATAAACAATTCTTTAAAATGTAGGATAGCATATCTTCCTTTCTTATGAAGGATGTGACAAGATTGATAAAGTTTCTTTTCTTTGCGACTCGATATACCGATACGAGTCAATGTTTCTTTAATCTTGAGGAAGCTATCTTGTGTGGGGAGTTCGACTTCTACGCCAACTCCTTTGAAAATATCTGTGTCCATGATTTATATTCACCTTATTAATTATTTTTAGTGGCATGGTATATAACCATATAAGATTTATTTATAAAAATCATATCTTAACCACCTTCATTTAATTTTTCATGGACAACTTCAAGTTGTTCTTTTGATAGAACTTTAAGATATTGTTTTGCTACGGTACGATTACATTGATATACTTGTTGGATTGCGTCAAGATTTGTATCCTTTTCGGCTTTAGGCCATTTGGAAAATCTTTTACGCTTTCTTAGAACAGAACGATAATAATCAAACTGAGCTCCATCAAATAAATGATGTCGCATATTCATTTCGTTTGCATGTAATATCGTATCTTCAAAATTAACGAAGCCACGGTTCACGATAAAGGCGTTGTACATCTTTTCAGTATGTTCAGGTATATCTGAGTTACGAATAATATCTTCCTTTGTAAAGGATGCAGCATTCATAAAATCAAATGGTGTTAGGTCTTTCATCAAGTACCTCCTGAAGCTCTTTTGCTAATATGTCAAAGTCTTTACCACAAGATTCACACAAAGTAACTTTATGCTTACCTTCCGAAGTATTCATTTCAACAGTATATGCTTTCTTTTTTGTCGTTGTTGTATTACAGTTAAAACATCTTGTCTTTAACATTATACATACTCACATTCAATCATAACCTCAGTTAAGAATGCAACCATATTAATTTCTTGGTCAGCAACTAAACCTGACTTGTACATATAATCAGCTAATGTAACTATAAATCCAGCTTGTGATTGTAAAGTTACCTTTTCTGAACACATATCGTAGATACGACGAAACATTTCATTCATATCTTGGTCAGAATTCTTTGCTACCCATTTACGCATATCGGTAAATTGTTTACCTTTTAATAAACGAAATAGGTCATCAATAGATTCTTGTTTCAGATTAACAAAGATACCTTCGTCAATTTTACCTGAAGCTGCATATGATTGTAGTTCAGTTAATACACGACGGAAATCAGGGAAGTGTTTTTCAATTACTTTAGCAACTACCTTAGGATCATATTGAACTTCTTCTCGGTCAAGAATTGCCTTAACACGTTTGAAGAATGCCATTGCCATCATTGGACGATCTTCGGTATCAATTGAAAAGTCAACTTCAGATAGTCTTGAACGTAATGGACTGATAATACGATTCTTGAAATTACAAGTAAAGATAAATCCACAGTTAGAGGAATATTCTTCAATAAAGTTACGAAGAGCAGGCTGAACATTTGCTGCGTTCAGATAATCTGCTTCATCAAAAATTACATACTTACGACCTGTACCTGTTAGAGAAACAGCAGATGCGAAAGTAGAGATATCGTATCGGAGAGTATCAATATTAACATTAAGAGAACCATTCTTTACGATATAATCGCAACCAAGTTCTTCAAGCATTGCCTTTGCGATTGTAGTTTTACCTACACCAGGACCGCCTGTTAATAATAGATTTGGAACACTGCCGTCTGATACGAACTTACGGAATGTTTCTTTTGTCTTATCAGGTAGAATAGTATCAGCAACTACTTGCGGACGATATTTCTCAACCCATAAGACTTCGTTTGATTTTGCATCAATCATAATTCACCATAAACATAATATAAAAATTTGAGAAAAAGTTGAGGGCGTTTGACCACCCTCACTTCTCGAGAAATGAGTTATTGATTACTCAACAACTTTATCAGCTAAAGGAGCACCTTCAGTTACTGATGTATCAACATTGGCATCCTGTTCACCAAGACTTGCGTCTTGCTGAGGTCCTTTCTGTCTTAAAAATGCTTCGATTTTATTTCTTAGCATTCCTATTCCAGCAAGTTCCTGTCCTTGGAATCCACCACGCTGAGAGACTACGTCAATAATCTGCAACACAGTTGATAGGTCTCCAAGATTGATAACCACTTCTTGTTCTTGGCCTTGTTGTTGACCAAAGTTACCTTGTACTGGTTCATTCATAATTTCACCTTTTATTATAAGTCGACTTTGAATCTATAGCCACATAATATGTGACACCTTGACCTTTAAATTCTGAGATACCTTTTGAACAAAGCGTAACCTCATAATCCAAAGGCATGAGTTTTAAATTATCAGTTTTAATAATAATTTTAAACTCGTCGGCAGTATCCCCGATTTCAACGCCAAAGTCATCTGCGCCTTCGTTCGTACTGTCGATTGCTTTCAGATAGCATTTGCCGCCTTCGCCTACAAACGCAATCTCTGAAAATTGTAATACCCCTGCTGCTTTGAGCACTGAAGTTAATTCATCATTAGATACATTAACTACAACATCTGCTGAAGGAATAGTAATATCCTTTTCAGGTGGTGTATGTATCATTGATAAATCTGCATAGACATATTTCGTTCTACGCTTACCTTCCGAGATAATAAAGTATTTATCAAAAAACTCTACATCTGGGTCATTATATAAAGACAAAATTGATAAAAATCTTGAAAGATCGTATACACATGCATCTGATGGAATTTCATCAGGAATGTCTGCGATAGCAATTAATGTCTTCTCCGGAGTGATAGTCTTAAGAACATTACCTTCTTTCATCAAGATTGACTTGTTGATTTGAGTAAAGCTTTTTAAGACCGTCAAAGTTTCGTTAGAAAATTTCATAATATAAGTTTCTCCATTGATATTATTTGTGGTATATTATATACCATTTACTTGGACTTGTCAACAGGATTATAAGCTTTCTTATTAGATTTAGAATCTGCAGTAGCAGTAACTCCTAGTTGACCTAGAGCACCCATGTCACCCTTAAAGATATAAGAACCAACATGGTTGATTTTCATCCAAGGACACATCCAAACTGAAAGACCTGCTTTACGAGCCATCTTACAGAAAAAGTAATCCTCGGATAAGTACCTCTTTGACTCTGGGTCAATGACACAATCAAAGAAAGCATGAATCTCACGAGTACCGTCAAACTTGTCAGTACGAACATGGTCAGGTTTATATGATAACTCTGGATATGTGTCTCGATATCTTTCGAGAGCATCTCTTGTAATTAACATAAACCCAGTTCCACCTTCTGCCACTTCAACAGGGTCGGAGAGTTTAAATTGTCTTATATCCGCAACAGGGTTAAAGACAAAATCTGATGTATATTGTTCAAGTTCAAAAGGATTTTCCTTTCCAACACCTTGCTGTGCTGCTACAGAAACCTTTTCCCATGCAATTGTTTTCTTTGGATATGGACCGCATACAATATCATACTTCTCTGGGTCTGATATTTGTAATGCAAGTAATGCTAATGCATCTCTTGGGTCAAATCCAATATCTGAATCTATAAACAATAAATGAGTACAGTCAGAACGAAGGAATTCATCAACAATATAATTCCTAGCTCTTTGTACTAAACTTTCGTTAAATAAGAAATAGTATTTCATTGGAATTTTATGCGATGAACATAACATACTTAAATCATTTGTTGACTTTGTATATAATCCTGCACAAGATCCACCATACATAGGTGTTCCAATAAAGAGTCGTTGTTTTTGTAGTTCTTCTGTTTTTACTTCTAATTTCATACTGTGATTTGCTCCATATCATTTTCAGCTCTTGTGATTGATTGTAATCTCATTACGTCTGCCAATATATCCCAAGCTGAATCATGTGCTTTAAATACAGAATCCCATTTATCTTCATTAGCACAAGGAGGGAATCCATTCTTCTTCAAACCAAAATCAAACTTTGCATCAATAAAAGTTCTTGTATCTCTAACTTTCCAATGTTGTAAGTGTGATTGTAAATGATTTACTTTATTCTGAGATTTAAATAATCTTTCCAGAATAACTGGGTCAAATGAATTAGACCTTGACCACCAAAAATCAATCTTTGGGCTATCAATTAAAAAATCTGTGAATTGTTTTACAAAATCAGCAACAGATAAATCAGAACTCTTAGGAGCAATATTCTTTCTTACTTCAGAATCCTGCTGCGACCAAAAGTCCAATGTACCTTTATCAACTACCCAATTGTAATTCTTGACTTGCTCCGATACATTCAATTTGAATTTCTTCACCTTGAATACATCGCCTAAATTGTATGGATCGTCAGACGTAAACTTGTCCCATTGAAATACCATTACTGACATATCAATGACAGCACAATTATGTACGTCTTGACCCATTGTTTCAAAGTCTATTATTAAATCATTTCTCATGGTGTATATTATACTCTATTTTTTATTGAATGTCAATAGTTTATGACATAAATTCTTCAAGAGATGGAGTTGTATCTTTTCCGTTAGGGTCAAACTCCATTAATTGTTTATGATTGTTTTGTCTTAAATAAGTGGTATCAGATAATGTTAGTTCGCCTCTTAAAAATTTACCAATCTCAGAATGTAAATCTCTTGATGTAGGTACAGGAACATTTTGAGCAATATGATTTACTTTAGGCAATCCACCTAATAGTTCAAAGTCTTCTGGGAATCCCATCATATGTAGAGCTTCACGAATAGTTAATGACCTATCTTCAGTTGGGTGAATCGTATCAACCATATTACGACCAATGACTGCATTCATATAATCACCAAAGACATGTACTGAACCATCCCATACACCTAATCCATCAGCATACTTTTTAATTGCGTGGTCAGAATACTTAATACCTTTTTCATGTCCTGTCTTATGGAACCATTCGTTTGCTTCTTTCATCCAACCTTTTTTGTTAACATAATTGAGAGTTGTCTTTACATCTTCTTCTAACATAATCTCTCTTACATCACGGTTTGTTTTTGTTTTAATAAATGTATAGTAAGGTTCTTCAGGTACATTCTTATTAATAATCAAATCGTGTTGTAATGCATCATCAGGAATTTCTTTAAGATATTCGGCAAATGATTTACGATCACGGTTATACCAGTTTAATACAGGAGAAGTACTTGACTTCCAACCAATCGCAAACGTTCTATCTCGTCCCTGAGGAACTCCATGATATCTCGTTGAGGTTTTATACAGAGATAAAGAATAACCTCTCTCAGCACAAATTTCATACAGTCTATTTGCGACTGGACGACCTTTGTTTGTATATAGTGCAGGAGCGTTCTCAACAATAACAACCTTTGCTCCTAAAACATCAATACCATCTTGAAAGACCTGATACATAAATTCATTCTTTGCACAACCTGCACCTTTACTCTCTGCGGTCGTACCTGTATTTAATTGAGATAAAGCAGCACAAGGTGGAGTACCTGATACTACATCTACCTTTTTAATTTTAGGATTGTCTGAATCCAATAATACATAAGGAACATCTCTGCCTTTCGTATTCTGTTGATAATTGACATAATGTGAATCGTTTGCTTCAAACCCACCATAGGAATAAATTGCTTCAGGTGGTTTACCGAAAGCTTTCTCCGCTCCTAGCATTTGTCCACCAATCAGTGGAATTAGTGGTGCCCATGTTATTTCTTTTTTACTCATCCGAAAAAGTCCTCAAGTGTTGCAGCAGTTTTCTTTTCGTATTGTGATATATCAGTGGTGATATAATCTTCATCCATTGCTGTCATAATTTTATTGTTTAAGAATGTCCCATCATATAGTTCAGGCTTACAGATTAGTTTACGCAATCCTTTTACTACTTGTAAATATTCTTCCTCGTTGTTTAATAACCTCTCCATTCTTTCTTTGAACTCAGCAGGAGTTTTAGGTCTTAAGAATTCTGGAATAGGTAAATGTTTTTGTTCATCATAAGATGGATGTAAGAAAGGAACTACTCCTGCATGAATCATTTCAATATACTTTGATGTAACCCAACCTGGTGCGATTGGAATAATAAAAGTAAATTTAACATTATTCATTTTTGTCATTACATCGTCAAGATGGATTGAACCTTTGAATCTTGCATCGGTTTCGGTATTAGGATGTTCCCATTTACCATAAATTTCAACATCTTCAATATCATCCAATACCCATTCTTTTAATAAGTTATATCTTGAAGGTTTAGCTTCATTTAATATAACCATGAAAGGAACATTTCTTTTTGTATTGAACTCTTCTTCATATTCATAGTTGATACAAAAACAAGTTTCCATACCTTCGTATGTAGATTTTACTTTTCGTTCATAGCGATGTTGGTCTTCATAATTACGAATACTGCTTACTTCGTATTCATAATCGTATTGACCTAAAGACCTATTTGGTAAATGGAATATATCGCGTGATTGATTCATTACATATCGTGGATCATTTACAATCTCAACATAATCAGGCTTTTCTTCATTTAACCAAATAGCAATAGGTGATGTATAGTTCTTAGTCATATCAATTACAGATGCAGGTTTACCATCAGTGATACCTTCTTTCAAATGTTTCACCTGAGTAATTTTACCTGGGATAGTAACTGTTCCAACTTGACCTACCATCAATACAGTGTAGTCTAACTTAAATCCTTTTGAATTAAAATAGTCAATCACATGACGATAAAATCTATCATCATCGTTATTCTTAATACCTTTCCAAATATCAATTACATTATCATACGGAAACAATTCCAATACTTCAGATTCATTTAAAGTACTGAAATCGGATCTTCCGATAATATAAAATGTTTTGTCTGGGTTGTTATTTGCGAGTGCAATAAGTACTGTAGATGGTTCGTTGTCTCCACCAATAGGAGAGAAACGATTCCTCTTGAACTTGACCGATTTACCGATCTTTCCGAATCCAATGTTTTTCATAATATAAAATAATTCCGTTCTATGTATCTATTTATCAGAACTGACCACACGTTGTCTAAGCTCTGTTGAACTAAATGAATGTCTTCTTCGATTATAATGAACAGGACATAAACCTTTACCGGTATGTTCTTGGTCTTTATATTCTTCACCGACAATTCTTATGTCAGGGTTAATTGTTAAAATCATATCAACGATTTCTTGTTCTGTTGTAAAAGGTATAACCTCGTCAACGTACTTACAAGATGATACCTGTATGTATCTTTCAAAGGGTGTCTGAACAGGCTTATTCTTTGCGTCAGGACGGTCTACAGTTGGGTCAATCAATAATCCAACAATTAAATAATCGCACAAGGTCTTTGCTTCTTGTAACATTACAATATGACCTGCATGGAATAAATCAAAAGTAGAACATGTAAATCCTACTTTAAAATCAGACGGTAATTTTTTTCTGTCTAAAAACATTTTCTTCTCCTAAAATTTCTTCAACCCTTTTAGCATAAACATTATATAAAGGTTCTTTATCAGTTGGTAAGTAATGTATATATGCAGGGAACGATTTGAAGGATACCTTTTCAGGCATCTTAGTTGTCCAAAGTCGAACATCTCCTTTAAATCTTTCAACCTTATAACCTTGCTCAACTAACCATTTATAATAAATTGCATATATGTTTTGTTCTATAATCCAATACTTACCACCCATTGTTCTGTTATTCTTTGCTGAGCCATATTCAGGTGTATCATATTTGCCATGCTTTTTTCTTTGAGTGTATTTGTGTACTCCATCCATGATAAGTATATATGTATCTTTACAAACTGCTCTTTGGAAAAACTCAAGATAGTGTTCGTTTTGTGTATGAATTACTTGTCCTGAGTTCATACTAAAATAAGGTTGGTACCTCATTGTTGAAACATCAATTAAGTCTTTATATAATGGACCAAGTACTGCTTCTACAAACTTACCCATAACTCCTAAAGCAGATTCATTATAAAATACATATTCATCTTCAAAATAATGGTCAAGTGGTTTAAGCAATAGAACATCGTCGTCCATCATCATTGCCTTTTTAATTCCAAGTACTTCATGTACATAAGGAAAGACTAACCATTTAATTGCCACTCCGTATACTTCAAGAATTCTTTCTAACCATTCTTGTTCGAAGAAATGCTTTGTCTTTTCAATCATATCTGTTGCGTAATGAATAGTTATCAGATCTGATATACTTTCTACGTTATATGACTGTTTCCTATCATCTAAGATAACATGCAACTTGTGATTTGTATCGACATCATACACATTATAGTAATTAAGTAAATTGTGTATTCTTTCTATTTTGTTTGAAACTACAAATATATCATTCGCCATTTTCAATCATATCCAAAAGGTCATTAACACATTGAATAATAAAATCTTTATCAGGATGGTACTTATATACACGAATAATTTCAGCAGCAACCAAGGTAAGTAATTCATACTTATCAATCCAATGGTTATATGCTAATAGTGTATTGATAGAAAGATCTTGGTCGGCAGGTGAATACTTATTAATCATTAAGCTTGCGATAAACTTTGCTATGTCAAGTTCACGACAACCAAAAACATTCGGGATAGGGTCAATTAAGTACATGTTATGATCATTAAACAACATGTTACGTACACCAAAATCTCCATGACAATATCCATATTCTAATTCAATAGATGCCAATCTTTCAACAACATCGTTAAATGCAGGGATATCAGCCAACTGAACGTGACCTACAATTCTTGCGATATAATCATCGAACGTTAAAAACTTTTTCGTAACAGGAATTTCATCGAATTCATCAAGTGCTTCTTGAATCATTGCTAATGCTTTATACGGAGAATGCTTAAAGAACTCTTCGTCGTGGTCAATGTAATCCATTGTAATTGTATCACCAACAACTCTGTGGATTTCTGGAGTAAATACTGCACTACCAGTTTCTTTATACCATTTTGCCACTTCATGAGCATTACTTGCGGTCTTATGTACTAACATACCATCAGTGTAAATATCAGATCCTGATAGACCACCTTCTAATTCTCGAATATCAGCATATATAAAATCTTCAGGTGTAATACCTTTATCATCAATATAGTATGCAGCAAGTGGTTTATCAAAAGACAACATATGATATTTTACATGGTGCTTTTCTAACCAAGACCGTATTTGTTCTCCATACTTTTCTTCTGCTTCAACTCTACTCCTACAAGAAATAGAACCTCGAGCAGTAAAAATATCAACTTGCCAACCTGCATTATATAATTCATTGCATTTTTCAATCAAAGCAATGTTGGGTTCTGCGTTTTCCCAATCTCTGTTTGATGTAAATGCTAACGTGTCGTCAAAGTCAAGTACTATTCTTTTATGTAAACTCATTTTTATTTCTTAAAGATAATAGATCTTGTTAGTGCACCAAAGTGATAACAGAAAAAGAGGAATAAAGGAACAAAGAGAGCAATACGAATACTGTCTTTAGTCATATTGATTGCTTCCATAAAAAAGATAACGCCTGAGATGGTGGCAACAATAATGCCAACAAATAAAATACCGTAGGCTAGGTCTGTAATAATTTCTTTCATAATATAATTTCCTTGTAAAATTTAATTACCATTATAACAAAACTCTGAGAGTTTGTCAATAGTTATTGAACACTATTTGTTAAAAATTCATAGTCAATGCCTGCTTCTATAAACATTAATTTTGACTTATGAAATGACTCTGACCATTTTTCTGGAATATCATCAGCCGACATAACAATTCTATTTATGCCTACTTGGATAATTCCTTTTGCACAGTCGTGGCAAACTGGTAATCCCCACACATATAAGGTTGCATCTTTGAGAGATATTCCGTTATATGTAGCATTATATATGCAATTCATTTCGGCATGTACTACAAGATCATATTTAATACTACGATCTTCATACCGATAAGGTGCATCTTCAATACCTAGTGGAAATCCATTATATCCAGTTGCTAGGATACGACGGTCAGAGTTAACTGCCACCGCTCCTATTTGTTTTGAAGGGTCTTTACTCCAAGAGGATATCTCTCGAGCAACACGCATAAAGCGTTTATCCCACTTTGAGTCCATCAAGTAATTCCTCAATAAAGTTGAAATGTCTTTCATATACATGGAAGTTTGATGCTGTCCAAATCAGATTACCAACTTCAATACCAAGATCTTCAGCAAGTTGATTCTGAACATATCTTGCCCAAGCATAA
>Ga0213865_10000805_pt1 | contig 20813 bp, 10 predicted proteins | sample PICome_6_FD_160100 | JGI IMG/M metagenome (GOLD analysis project Ga0213865, IMG submission 160100) | Coastal seawater microbial communities near Pivers Island, North Carolina, United States - PICO282 | ecosystem: Environmental > Aquatic > Marine > Coastal | place: USA: North Carolina...
TATTTTTCAAATCTAGAATTGCTAGCCAAGTCAATTGTTGAAGGTTATATATCTGGACTTCATAAAAGCCCTTTTCATGGTTTTTCAGCCGAATTTTCGGAGCACAAAATTTATAATAATGGCGAGAGTACTAAACATATAGACTGGAAGTTATTTGCTAAAACGGATAAACTCTATACCAAACGTTTTCAAGACGAAACAAATTTGCGTAGTCATTTAATAATTGATCAGAGCCTATCGATGCATTATCCAATTTCAAAGTCTAATATTGATTTAGAGTTTAATAAAATTGAGTTTTGTGCACTTGCATCTGCAGCTCTTTTACACATTCTAAAAAAACAGCGAGATGCTGCCGGGTTGAGTTTATATGACAGTAAATATAATTTTTACGCACCTGAAAAAGGAGGAGAGTCACATTACCGTATGCTTGTAAACCAATTACAAAAATCGATTAACGTTAAACCAAATAAATCAACTACAAAAACTTATGAAGTTTTACATCAAATTGCTGAAAAATTACACAGACGCTCATTAGTGTTTTTGTTCACAGATTTATTTCAAAATGATATTGATTCAACAGATCTATTTGATTCAATAAGACATTTGAAATTTAACAAACATGAATTAATCTTATTTCATGTTCATGATAAGAAAACAGAATTTGATTTTAATTATGATAATTTGCCAAAACGTTTTTTTGATGTTGAATCAAATTCGCACATAGATATTTTTCCTCAAAATTTAAAAAAGGAATACAACAAAGAAGTAAAAAAATATTTTGATTTTTTTAGACTAAAATGTTTACAATATAAAATCAATTATGTAGATGTTGATATACGTCAAGGTTTTGATAAAATCCTTACTACATTCTTTGAAAAGCGTCACAAATTTTTATAAAAAACAAATAAAAACATTTGCCGTATTAAAAATGGAACGTATATTTGCATTCGCTATAAAGCAACGGTTTGGTAGTTCAGTTGGTTAGAATACCTGCCTGTCACGCAGGGGGTCGCGGGTTCGAGTCCCGTCCAGACCGCAAATAACTCTTTAGAGAGTTTATTTAACGTTGTGTTGAGGTAATTTAATTACCTATGGTTGTGATAACCAGTGAGAAGCTTTCCTTTAAAACGGAAGGCTTTTTTTATTTTGGTTTTACATGTAATTTTAAAATTCTTTTATTTTCTTTTAATACTAAAGGATGTTTTCTGTGTCCCCATACTTTCTTTCTTGCAATTCTTGAACTTTCTTCCAAATTGACAATTGGCAAAGGATAGTTTTCTCCAATTTTAACCTCACTTAAATTTTGCTCTATTAATCCCATTTTCCATGGTTCATGGATGTATTTTTTTGGAACCTTTTTTAGAACAGGAATCCATTTTTTAATAAAGACTCCATTTGGGTCAAGTTCCTTTGAGTTTTTAATTGGATTATATAGTCTTATTGTATTTATACCAGTTGTCCCAGCTTGCATCTGAAATTGTGGATAATGGATTCCTGGTTCATAATCTAAGAAAAGTCTAGCCATGTGATAAACTCCTTCTCTCCAATCTTGATCTAAATTTAGAGCAAGAAATGAAACCAGTAAGGCACGCATTCTAAAATTTATCCAGCCCGTCTGATCTAAAGCTGTCATGCATGCGTCAACCAATGGATAACCTGTTTTACCACTTTTCCAAGATTTTAAGTGGTCAGAATTGAAAGGATGCTCTAATAATTCAAATCCAGAATTAATACATTTTGTCTCATAATCACATTCCATCTCAAATTTTTGAATAAAATGACAATGCCAATGTAAACGAGTGAGCATTGACGAGAAAGCTCTTTTATGTAGTTTGAAATTTGAATGATTTTTTATGAAATTATATGCCTGATTAACACTTAAGTTACCCCAACTGATAAAAGGAGATATTCTACTACAGCTTGTCCTGCTTTCGGTTGGTTTAGATATGTTTTTTTGGTAGTTTTTACCTCTTTCAGTCATAAATGAATTTAGGTATCTCCAAGCATTTGTCTCACCTGGCAGCTGATAATTTATTGGGTATTTTTCAAGTTTTTGTTTTAATTTTTTTGGTATTTTAAAATTATGAAAACTAGTTTTTAAATTACATTTTTTAAAGTTGTTTACAATAATTGGAGTTTCGACGTAATTATTCCAATTTCTTGCCCAATTTTTTCTATTTTTTAATCCCCTTACAACACCATTGTTTTGGAATTCTCTCCATATTATTTTCTTTTTTGAAAAAAAGCTTAAAACTATTTTATCTCTATCCCAAGATTTCCTTATTCCACTCTCCTGATAGCTAAGAACAGATACTATATTGTATGTTTTTATTAAATATTTAAAAATGTCTAACGAATGGCCAAAGAAAATTTCTACTGATTTATTGAAATAATTTAACTTTTTATTCAAATCTAAAATTGAGTGATAAATAAATTGTAAATGTCTAATGCCTGAATCGGGGTGCTCTATTAATTCAGAGTCAAAAATATATATTATAATGTAAGGGATGTCAGCCTTCTCTGCTAAATACATCGGCAAATGATCTTGGGTTCTAAGATCTCTCTTTATCCAGACAATATTTATTTTTTGTTTTTCTTTCAATTGAATAAATAGAAATTAAAATTATGAAATAATAAATCTTAGTAAGTCTATTTTAAGATAGTTTTATAATAAAAAAAGCGGCTAATAGCCGCTTTTTTTTCTAAAAATATTTATCTAAAATTTTATAATTTTTTTGGAATAAACATTTCCATTATCATTAATTTTTAGGAGATATATTCCATCTTCTAATGAACTCATGTCAACGGAATTACTTCTTAATTTAGAATTGACTTTTTGGCCCAATAAATTAAAAATTTCAATATCATAATATTGTGAGTTTCCACTTATAAATAAAGTATTTTCAACTGGATTTGGAAAAACTTTTATAATATTAATTTCATTTTCGTCTACAATAGACAAGCCTTGGCTGTTAACTGCATTTGGACTTCCATTTTCGTTGATACAATTCCAATTTTGTGGTTGAGAATTATCCAGCTCTGGACTAATCAACTCTAATGTATTTCCAGTTCCATCAGCACATGTAGGCCAGTCTGAAGTAAATTCAGGTTGACAATTAGCTAAAACCCCATCATTTTCAAGAGTATCTCCCCATTCACCTGATACAATTAATTCGCCACTTCCGTCGAGAATTTCCCATGAAACTTCACTTGAATATGATCCATCGACCCACTCTAAAATAATAGGATCACCATTTGTAGCTTCAAATGTTACACTATCAAAATCACCATCATCAAAAGTAGCTTCTGAAAGGACAATCTCACCATTAACAATAACAGTAACTGCATTTCCGTTCCAACCATCTCCATATGAGTCGTACATGTTTAAAATATGATTGCAAGTCGGAGATACATCTTCAATATTATAGTGAACCTCATCCATTAATTTACTTTCAGAATTGAATAACCTAATAGCGTCAGAACGTCCTAAACCAAAACCTAGTTCTCCTATGTGAGGTATATTAGGATAGAACGTGGTGAAATCATTAATATCTTTCACAATCACTAAAAATCCATTACCAATAATTTGTGTTCCTTGAGGTATCACAAAGCTATGATTATCATTTTCATCCTTAATTACCCAATTTGAAATATCAACAGTTGAGGATTTTGGATTATACAGCTCAATCCAATCCTCAGTGTTAAAATCATCACTTGATTTGTGGTTAAATTCATTAATAATAATAGATTCAATTTCTACTCTTATACTTTGCTCGTAGCGACAAATGTTTTGACTGTCTGTAACAACTACATTATAAAGTCCTGAAGGTAAATTTTCAAAAACATTATTTTCAAAGAAATTTTGCCCTCCATCATTACTATATTGGTATGGTCCAGTACCAGAATTTGGTATAATAGTAATACTTCCTTCAGTAGATGTAACAGAAGGTACCCCCGAAGCTGTTATCTCTACGTCTGTAAAAGTACACGCCTGGATAGAAACAGTTTCTTCATAAAAACAAAGTCCTCCAGCTCCCTCAATTACAACATCGTATGAGCCAGGTGATAAATTTTCAAAATTATTTTCATCATAAAATGTTTCCCCACCGTCAATACTGTACTGATATGGACTTATGCCTGAGCTAATATATATTGAAATGCTACCATCATTTGAAGATACTGATGTTGCATTAGTTGTGATTATATCAGCAGCAATGCTGCATCCCTCAGTATCAAGACAAAACACCTCTTGGGTAAAATTATCAAACTCACCATCGTTTAAAACAATCAAATTTCCTGACGCGTCAAGAACTTGAATATTACCTTCTCCATAACCACAACAGATCCCATCTCCATAAGAATCGAATACATCTAAAGTAAAACAAGATTCATAATTAACGCAAATATCTTCGCTATAGACTTCAGTTCCTGAACTCAAAGCTCCTGTAGCTATGATTTGATTTGTTTCATTATCATAAAGCTTCCAGGAAGTTTCTTGAGGGTAATTATCTGCGTTGATTATTAGAGTTATAATATCATAACTGGTTTCTAAATCTGAATTTATAGTATCAGAATTATTGTTAGAGTTTTCGTCAGATTGATTATTTATACTTATTATATTAAGAGTAATTTCGTTAAATTCTTGAATGTTTTGATCGATATTTATAGTAATCAATTCCTGCTCAGTATATGCAATATTTACTGATTTACTTTCTGAGCCTATTGAATTTCCATTTACAATTTTTTCAACCTCAATATCAGTGATTGTTGTATCTCCTTGATTTTTTATTATTGTGCTTATTTCAATTACTTCTTCACATACTACATTTGCTTCGTCAATTAAAATTTCTCCATCAAACTCATAAGTTTTACTTAAGATAGTACTTAAAGAATTATTATTTTCATATTCATCGTTTTCATGACTTACATTTACAGTAATATTATAATCTCCTACAGAAGAAAAATCTTGGGTTGTCGAAAATGAAAACTCTAATTCTTCAAAAGGCTGTATAACTTCGCTAATATTAAGAGTTTCAATTAATTGATCATTAACTAATAGTTCGATATCGAAATTACTCATATCAAATAGACCATCGTTTACAATTGAAACAGTTATAACTTCATCTGTACCCAAATCAGAAGACGATAGTGGTTCAACAATAGCTTCTACGCCAAGATCATAATCTCCATTAATATCAGCCCAAAATGAAACCCAAGGCCTAGCTTGTTTTATTGCCAATTGATCTTCAGCAGTTACTTTGTATTCGATATCCATACCAAAACCTTCTGCTCCAACAACATCGTAAAGATTTGCAAATTCATCATGAATAACAGTCAAAAAGTCTCTCATTTGATCAAGATATATTTGATCCATAACTAATTCTCCGGGGTTAACTAAATTCGATAATCTTAAAACTAAATAACCTCCACCTTGAGAAGCGTCTCTGTATAGAAGAATTTCCTCAGGAACAGAATTTGGATCAGGATTAGTAATCAATGATTCACCAACTTGAGTATTTAGATAGAATGTATCTTCAGTGTCGTAAATTGGATCTATACTTATTCCCACGCCATTGGATTGTTCACCTTGAAAATTTGGATGACATAGCAGTCCCATAGCAGCCATAAAATGATCAATTCTGTAGAAATCTCTTTCTTCGTAAGCTCTAAAATTCCACATGCTCGCATAAACTTGTTTTACAGATTTTGAGATATGTCCTTCTTCAGGGTATTGGGTTTTAGAAGTATATAAGCCAGCTCCACTAAATCCAGGTAAATCTTCATTGTTAGTGCTGGACCTTACACGAACCGGAGTTCCTGGAGGAAAGGCATCATGCATAATTTGTAGTTCATCAAGCATCCATTGAGGCATTGGTGCGTCTTTGATTGATCTTCTAAAGTCTTCAAGGCGTTCATTTCTAAAATTAATATCATTTTGAAATGCTGGATTATCCATAATAACCTGAGCTTCTTCATAAAAATTATTGTACTGCATGAATTCATCATAATAGTAAAATGGAATTCCAAAACCATTTGGGATTGTTCCTTCAGGGAAATCAAATGTTCTCATTGTTGCAAGATTGGAACATTTTGCTCCAAATGAAGAGGACATCTCAAAAGTTATATCATCCAATGGCTTGATTTCAGTAATGCTAAGATCCCTGATTGGAATTTGAGTTTCTGTTGGTCTCAAGTCTTCATACCAATCATTAACTTCAGCTAGGGTAGCTTCTCTTATTTCGTATTGATCACTTTCTACCTTGTAGTATATATATCCGTTTAATAAGCTAGCTATTGCGTCGTTGGATAACGGATCTGCAATATATGCATTGGGAACATTATCTTGAATTGCTCTTAAATTAACGTGTGACAGAGGAGTTTGAACAACTGAAGTTATAATTCCTCCAACTCTAGGCAAAGAGTTTGGTAATGCGTCATAAAGTACAATATCTCTACTTCCTGGTGTTTCATTTAAATCTTCCATATGTTTAAAAAAACCATATCCTTCTGCCAGATGAAGAGGAATATAATTTACTTCAGAAAAAACATCTGTTTCTAAAACTACTTCGATTCTAGATCCTTCAAATTCATCTGCATAATTATTCAAATGATCATCCTCATCATTTTGACCAATAAAGTGATTCATGTTGTTTTGAAGAAATGGCATATTAGCTACTAAAAATTCGTAAGCTCTTTGTGTTTTTTCAAAATCATATGCATTGCCAAAAGAAAAATTAAATGAGTAAGTACCAATTACTCCACTTGGCAAGATATCATTAGGGTTGAAAACAATTTCACCAGAACCATCATCACCAGAAACAGTAGCATCAATACCGTTCCAAAAACTTGCATGAATTGTATAGGTGTTACTGTTGATGAAATACACTTTAGGTTCGTCAGTATCCAAGTCTAATATTCCGAACTTAACATATAATTGGTCGTCAAGAAACGGTGCCCAACCAACATTATTAACAGTAGCTAATTGCATAAAAGTTTCTTCGTCAGGTATAGAAGTTGACCCATCAACAATATCAATTGCATAAGCTTTATTAAATGGAGCATCAGTAGGCATGTTGTTAAACTCTGCAATATCATCTATTCCATCTCCATCATAATCGTCAGGATTATCAATATCGTGCTCGGTAATGGAGTAGTATTCTAAAGGATAAGCACCAGCTGATTCAGAAATAATCATTGTGCCATCAACTCCGATTGTTAATGAGGTTGCCCAGTTAAAATTATCATTGTGTTGAGCATGTAAAATATAATATTTTCCTTCTTGACCTTGAATTGAAAGTTGAACTTGACCAAATGTATTTACAGAATAGTTTTCTATTTCTACAAATTGACCAAAACAAAATGAATAAATAGGAAGTATTAATATTGAAATTAAGTATTTTTTTGTCATGATTAATTTTTAATATTATTGATAAAAAAAACTATTGTTTACAATCAAACATTGAGTGAAACAATTGTAATTTAGTTCCATTATCATCCACAATGACCTGATAGATTCTGTCATATTCATTTTCATCAAATACACCGATGCTAGATTCAGTCAAAAGTCCAGCCAATACACCAGTTGTATTGCTATGCCCAACAACAAGAGCATTTTGCTTTAGATCCAATAAATTATGAGAGAAATCTTTTAAGTTTTCTGTACTATATTTAGTTATTTTTAATTTTTTTGAATTTGCTGTAGGTAAAGCTGTATTAATTGTTCTAGTATAATTTGTACTGTAAATTACATCAAGATTAATATCAGATAAAAATTTACTCAGTAAATCAGACCTTATCTCACCACATTTTGATAATGGTAAATCTGTATAATTTTTAGATAAAAGATCTTTTTCTGAATGTCTTACTAAGTATATTGTGAATGATTCATTATTTGGTTGAGCATGTACAATTTCGTTGCTAGAACAATTAAAAAATAACACAAATAATAGCAAAATATTTTTTTTCATAACGGAAATCATCAATTTAAGAGGATCATAAATATACTAAACTATTTCATTTTAGTTAAAAAAAGCAGTCATTTCGACTGCTTTTAATTAAATATTAAAAATCTTAATTTATTTTTTCAAATTCAAAAATTTGTCCACTAATGTTCATTTCAAATCCATTCTTTTCGGAATCAAATTGAATTTCTAGTCCTGCTTCATCAAAAGTAAATTTACCATTTCCTTCATTACTTAAATTTAATTTAGGTTGACCTTCTGCTATTGCTACAAGATCTCCATTTTCTTCTGTAATACTTACTGACATTGGGAATGATGCAGATTTATATTCTCCGACGTAACCTTCAAGATTTTCAGCATTTTCAGAAGCGATTTCTGGAGTCCATATATTATTTGCTGAATTAATATCAGGTAAAACAAAATTAGGATCTACCACAATTTTTTTTAATGGTTCAGTAGAATTGTATTTGAATGTCCATTTACTGTTTCTTTTCCATATTTCAACCGGTAGTTTATGTGTTGTTTTTTTTCCGCTAATATTTGTTATCTCCATAGTTACAGGCATGGGCATTTGTTGTAGGTTTTCAATAGTAATTATTGATCCCATTGAAGGATTATTATTAACATATTTTACTTTACTTATTGCCTGATCAAGTTTCCAATTATACTTAAACCATCCACGCCAAAACCAATTCAGCTCTTCGCCACTAACATTTTCAATAGTTCTGTAAAAATCGTCTGGACTTGGATGTTTATACGCCCATCTTTCAATATATTCTTTAAATGCCTCATCAAATCTTTTTTCTCCAAGAACATTTTCACGCAACATTATCAAACCAGCACTAGGTTTGTAATATGCTAGTAATCCTAGATTTCTTTCTTTTAAATTATCTGGAGGTGTGGATACTGGCTCCATTTTATCATTAACCAAATAATTTGAGTATCGATGCATGTTGGGCTTTGCTTCACTGTATTCACCATTATTAAATTCTTCAGTGCTTAATGAATTTATAAAGGTGTTAAAGCCTTCATCCATCCAAGCGTGTAAACGCTCGTTTGATCCAACAATCATCGGAAACCAAATATGGCCAAACTCGTGATCAGTTACTCCCCACAAACTAGAATTTTTACTTTTCCAGCTACAAAATACTATGCCAGGGTATTCCATGCCACCTTGGTTACCAGCTACATTAATAGCAGCAGGGTATGGGTATTCAAGCCATTTTTTTGAGTAATGTTCAATAGAAGCTTTTGTATATTCTGTTGAGCGTGCCCACGAGTCTAATGTGTTGCTTTCTTTAGGGTATACTGATATAGCCATTGAATTTTTTCCACTAGGAAGGTTAATTCTTGCTGCATCCATTATAAATGCTTTTGAGGAAGACCATGCTACATCTCTTGAGTTTTCAATTTTAAATTTCCAAGTTAATCTATCAACGATTTGTGGTCGAGAACTAGGATTATTTATTTCATCTTCAGACCTAATTATGACAGTATCGTCACTTAATTTAGCCTTTTCAAACCTTTCAAGTTGAGTTTTTGTGTATACTTCCTCAGGATTTAAAAGTTCACCTGAGCAAACTACTAAATGATTGTTAGGGACATTTATATCAACATTAAAAGTTCCATATTCCAAGTAAAATTCTCCAGCACCTAGATAAGGCAATGTATTCCAGCCTGAAATATCATCATAAACACACATCCTTGGATACCATTGGGCTAAGTTGAAAATTCTTCCATTTTCAGTTTCTAAAACTCCCATTCTGTCTGAACCATAATCTGGAGATGTAAATGAAAAATCAATATCTATTAATAATTTACCTCCTCGAGATTTTAATGGTTTTGGTAATAAAATTTTCATTCTTGTATCATATATTTCATAACGAACGGTAATTTTATTTCTCACTTTTTTATTTTTAGATTTTTTACCTTCATCATAAAAAATATTAACATTTCCAATGTAGTATCCTCCATCAAAGTTTTGCCCTTTAGCACCATTTCTACTTCCATTTAGTGGTATTATTGCATTTCCTCGAGAATCCTCCCTAAACAAATTTTGATCAACTTGTAGCCATAAAAACTCTAAATCATCGGGACTGTTGTTTGTATATGTAATAGTTTCATTACCACTTATACCCTTGTTTTTATCATCTAGACTAACTTTTATAGAATAATCAGCACTATTTTGCCAATACGCATGCCCTGGTTTTCCGCTAGCTGATCTTGTTTCAGTACCGTTTTTTGTATAGAACCCATGACCAAATGCATCATTGTAATTGTAAATAGATTCATTGTTGTTTTGTGATGTTACAATTGTAGATAAAAGTAAAAATACTAAAGTGAAGTAATTTGATAGTTTATTCATTATCATGCTTATTAAAATTGATTGTGAAAATAATGATTTTTTATTGCTTTAAACTAAAATATATGTTAAGGCTTTTTTAATGAAAATCCCTAAGTATATTAATGAAACAATAAGCTTTAAAAAAGATGACGCTAAAAAGCCTAGGAATGATCCAAAGGCTGCTTTCAATGCTTTTTCCCCTTTAGAGTTATTTATCATTTCACCAACTAAAGCGCCTAAAAAAGGTCCAATAAGTATTCCAAACGGTATTGGAGATATTACTCCAATTATTAGCCCAACGGTTGTACCAATAACACCATATTTAGATCCGCCAAATTTTTTTGTTCCTATGGCGGGAATGAAAAAATCTAAAATCCAAATAATTAATGCAACAGCAAAAGTTATAATTAGTAGACTAAGGCTAAAATCAATTTTTTCAGAAAAATAAAGTAGTAAAAAACCAAACCAACTGGTTATTGGTCCAGGCAATATTGGCAAGAAACTTCCAATAACTCCAAGAATAACAAAAAACAAAGCCAATACAATTAAAAATACATCCATTTTACAAATTTCAAATAAAATAAATAAAAAATCAAATATTAATTTATTTGTATCAATAGCCTTTTGTTGTATCAGCATTATTTTATATTTGCAAAAATTTATTTTCGTTGGAAAACGTTGATTTATTTAAATCATACAGACAGTCTTTGAAAATTCAAAAACTGCAATCCTCTATTGAAAAATTTCAAGCAAAATCTTACTTCAAAGGTTCAATTGGTTCTGATTTATCATTAACCATTTCAGAGGTTTTTAAAGATCTAAAAAAACCATTCTTAATTATTTTTGACACCAAGGAAACTGCTGCCTTTCACTTCAACGACTTGGAGGGTTTATTACCTAAAGAATCGATTCTTTTTTATCCTGCTAGCTACAGGAGGCCCTACGAAATTGATGAAATTGATAATGCAAATGTTTTGCTTAGATCAGAAGTACTGAGTAGAATTAATTCTCAAATGGAATCGTTTATAATTGTTACATACAACGATGCTATTTTTGAAAAAGTATTATCGAAAAGCGAGATTCAAAAAAACACATTAAAGATTAAAATAGGAGATAATTTAAGTGTTGATTTTGTTAATGATATTCTGTTTGAATATGAGTTTAGTAAAGTTGATTTTGTTACAGAGCCTGGCGAATTTTCTATTAGAGGTGGTATTATTGATATATTTTCATTTTCTAATGATAAACCATATAGAATTGAATTCTTCGGAGACGAGATCGAAAGCATTCGTACTTTTGATATTGAAACTCAACTTTCAATAGGCTCACCAACAAATATTCAAATAGTTCCAAATATTGAACAAAAACTAAAAAATGAAAAGCGAATTTGTTTTTTAGATTATATTAACAATGAAACTAAGCTTTGGATCCAAAATATTAATTCTTTAATAGATTCAACTAATTTACTTAATAAAAAAGCTGTTATTGCTTTTAAAAACCTTTCAAGTCCTTTAAATTATTCAAGCCCAAAAGATCTTTTTTGTTCATCAGAGGATTTTATAAAACATATTGAAAAACTCTCTTTAATAGAGTTTGGTTCTGATATATTTTTTAATAGTATTCTAAATGGTCAAGAGGTGAATGTTAGCCCTCAACCTTCATTTAATAAACAGTTTAATTTGCTAATTCAAGAATTAAATTTAAACCATGCAAATGGCTATAAGAATTATATTTGTTGTGCTAACACCCAACAAGCTAAACGTTTTTTTGATGTATTTGAAGATCATGATTCAGTAGTTCATTACAAGACTGTTATTTTATCTCTTCACGGAGGTTTTATAAATCACGACTTGAAAATTGCATGCTATACTGACCATCAAATTTTTGAACGTTACAATAAGTTTAGTTTAAAAAATGGATATGCCAAAAAGCAGGCAATTAGTATTAAAGAACTTAATGGATTAGAGATAGGGGATTATGTAACGCATATTGATCATGGTATTGGTAAGTTTGGGGGTTTAAAAAAGATTGATGTTGAAGGTAGTAAACAAGAGGCAATTAAGTTATTTTACGGTGAAAGGGATATCCTATATCTAAGCATTCATTCTTTACATAAAATAACCAAATTCAATGGTAAAGATGGTAAGCCTCCAAAAGTTTATAAACTTGGCAGTAAAGCATGGAAATCTCTTAAGCAAAAGACAAAGTCCAGAGTAAAAGAAATTGCCTTTAATTTAATTAACCTTTACGCAAAAAGGAAATTGAAAAAGGGATTCCAGTATCAGCCTGATAGTGCAATGCAGCTAGAATTGGAATCGTCTTTTGTGTATGAAGATACTCCTGACCAAATTACTGCAACCGCAGATGTAAAATCTGATATGCAAAGTATTCAACCTATGGACCGATTAATTTGTGGAGATGTTGGTTTTGGAAAGACTGAGATTGCAATTAGAGCTGCATTTAAAGCAGTTGATAACGGAAAGCAAGTGGCTATTTTAGTACCAACAACAATTTTAGCTTTCCAGCATGCAAAAACATTTGCTAACAGGCTCAGAGATTTTCCTGTCACTGTAGATTATTTGAATCGATTTAAAACTCAAAAACAAAAACGAGAAACTTTAGAAAATCTTAGTTCTGGTAAATTAGATATTATAATTGGCACACATCAATTAGTTAACAAGTCTGTTGAGTTTAAGGATTTAGGTCTTTTAATTATTGACGAGGAACAAAAATTTGGTGTTGCTGTAAAGGATAAGCTTAAAACTATCAAAGAAAATGTTGATGTTTTAACACTAACAGCAACTCCCATCCCGCGTACTTTACAATTCAGTTTGATGGCTGCTAGAGATTTATCAATAATCAACACACCGCCGCCAAACCGTTACCCAATAGATAGCCAAGTTATTAGAATGAATGAAAGTATTATTCGTGATGCTATAATATACGAAATTCAGCGCGCTGGACAGGTATTTTTTATTCATAACCGAATTGACAATATTAAAGAAGTTTCAGGAATGATTCAACGTCTTGTCCCTGATGCAAAAATAGCAATTGGTCATGGTCAACTTGAAGGTAAGAAATTAGAAAAACTTATGTTGGATTTTATGGAGGGAGAATTCGATGTTTTGGTTAGCACAACAATTGTAGAAAGTGGTTTAGATGTCCCTAATGCGAATACTATTTTTATAAATAACGCAAATAATTTTGGGTTAAGTGATCTTCATCAAATGAGGGGTAGAGTAGGTAGAAGTAATAAAAAAGCATTTTGTTACTTTATAACTCCAGATTATCATTTAATGACAAATGATGCTAGAAAAAGAATTACAGCTTTAGAGCAGTACACTGCACTTGGGAGTGGGTTTAATATTGCAATGAAAGATTTAGAAATCAGAGGAGCAGGAGATTTGCTTGGCGGTGAGCAAAGTGGGTTTATCAATGATATTGGTTTTGAAACTTACCAAAAGATTCTTAATGAGGCAATAAACGAACTCAAGGAAAATGAATTTGAAAGCTTGTTCAATAACGAATCCAAAGATAATTTTAAAAATAATGAACTGATAATTGACACAGATTTTTCTCTTTTATTCCCAGATGATTATGTGAATAGTATTTCAGAGCGATTGAGGTTATATACTACTTTAAATTCTATTAAAACAAATGATCAATTAGCTCAATTCAAATTGGAGATCAAAGATCGTTTTGGAACTTTTCCATGCGAAGTTGTTGATTTATTTGATAGTGTGGAGATGAAATGGCTTGGTGCTGAACTTGGTTTACAAAAAATTCTAATGAAACAAGAGAAACTTGTGGGTTATTTTATTAATGATCAAGGAAGTTCTTTTTTCGAATCAATACAATTTTCAAAGATTTTAGAATATGCTAAAATCAACCCAAAGACATGTAAATTAATAGAAAAGAAAACTCGAGGTGGTTTACGTTTATTACTCTCTTTTGAAAATATTAAGACTGTCCAGCAGGGGCTAGAATTATTTAAAGCAATTTTAAATAGCTGATGCGTTTTGTTTAAAAACTAATAATCGTTTTTGATGCTTTAACATCAAGATCAATATTTCTACCAAAAATTAAAGATTCATTATGTTTTAAATGTCCTGATTGTATTCCAAAGCTAATTGGAAACTTATATGGTTTTAGCACCTCATAAATTAATTCATTTACGCTACTTCCCCATGAGGGCGAATTTATTTTAATTTCACTCATATCTCCAATTAACACTCCGTTACAATTGTCAAAAAAACCAGCTCTTTTCAAGCTTTGGAGCATCCTGTCTATATGGTACTTGTATTCACCAATTTCCTCAATAAATAAAATTTTATTTTTAGTGTCTATTTCAGAGTTGCTTCCAAGTTGGGATGCCAACAAAGTAAGATTGCCACCAACTAAAATTCCAGATGATTTACCAATTCGATTGTATTTATTATTGTTTATATGGAGTGATTTAAGTTTTCCAAACAAGCAATTTTTTAGCGATTCAATTGATTCAATAATTTCTTTTTGATTTTCCTCCATGTTAACAGCCATCATTCCATGTATAGTTTCAAATCCTAAATTATTAAGTTTATTGTGAAGTACTGTGATATCAGAATATCCTATAAGCCATTTTGGGTATTTTTTAAATTGATCAAAATTTAATTCATCAACAATTCTAATGCTGCCATATCCTCCGCGAGCACACCAAATCGCCTTTATATTTTTATGATCAAATGCCCACTGCAGGTCGTCTAATCTTTCTTTATCGTTACCTGCAAAATGATAATTTTTTTTGTAAATATTTTTTCCAATTATCGGGACTAATCCCCATTCTGTAATTAATTTTTTTGCATTTTCAATAGCTTGGTTTCTATTATTAAGTACTCCTGATGGTGCAATAATTGCAATTGTATCACCAGATTTTAGATAATCCGGCTTTATTAAAGATTTAAAATTTTTATTTTTTTTGTTTTTTGTCATTAAAGTTGATTCACCCTTACTACAGCTTATGAAAATAAGCATAAAAAAAAGGAGTTTTAGATACATGTTTTAGGGATTTAGGTAAAGATATAAAATTCTAACAGGTTATGTTCTGATTGCTGCTATATTTGTTTACTTTTGTTTTTATTTGTCTGAAAATGTCTAAAAGATATACCATAACAGCTGCATTGCCTTATACAAATGGCCCCATACACATAGGGCATTTGGCAGGAGTATATATACCAGCTGATATTTATGCCAGGTATAAAAGGCTTAAAGGTGACGATGTTGTCTTTATTTGTGGAAGTGATGAACATGGCGTTCCTATCACAATAAAGGCTAAAAAAGAAGGTATTAGTCCACAAGCTGTAGTAGATCGATATCACAAAATTATTAAAGATTCTTTTGAAGATTTTGGTATTTCTTTTGATAATTATTCCAGGACTTCTGCTGAAATTCATTACAAAACAGCTTCATCATTTTTTAAAAGTTTAAGTGATAAAGGAGAATTTATTGTAAATACAGCAGAGCAACTTTATGACTCAGATGCGAATCAATTCCTTGCAGATCGTTTCGTTATAGGAACATGTCCCAAATGTGGTAATAATGAGAGTTATGGTGATCAGTGTGAAGCATGTGGAGCTAGTCACAATGCGACCGACCTTATTTCTCCTAAGTCAGCAATAACTGGTAATAAACCAGTATTAAAATCTACTAAACATTGGTATTTGCCATTGGAGAAACATCAAGAATTTTTATCTGAATGGATTGGCAAAGAGCATAAAGATGACTGGAAGTCAAATGTGTATGGTCAATGTATGTCATGGATTAATGATGGGTTAAGATCTAGAGCAGTAACTAGAGATCTTGATTGGGGTGTTCCTGTCCCTGAAAAAGATGCAAATGGCAAGGTGCTTTATGTTTGGTTTGATGCGCCAATTGGTTATATTTCTTCGACTAAGGAGTGGGCTCAAGCTAATGGTAAAAATTGGGAATTATATTGGAAGGATAAGAATACTGAGCTAATTCACTTTATTGGTAAAGACAATATAGTTTTTCATTGTATAATTTTCCCTTCAATGTTAAGAGCTGAGGGGAGTTATATACTCCCAACCAATGTTCCTGCTAATGAATTTTTAAATCTTGAAGGAAGAAAGATATCTACTTCAAAAAACTGGGCTGTTTGGCTTCCAGATTATTTAGTTGATTTTCCTAATCAGCAGGATGTTTTAAGATATGTTTTAACAGCAACTGCTCCTGAGACAAAAGATAATGATTTTACATGGAAAGATTTTCAATCAAGAAATAATAACGAATTAGTCGCTATTTTTGGAAATTTTGTAAATAGAGTTTTAGTTCTTACACACAAATATTATGACGGTATTGTTCCAAAATGTGATATTGTCACCACTGAAGACGTTGAGGTTTTAAATTCTGTAAAGTCATGCTTTAAAAATATAGAACATTCCCTTGAAAGATTTCGTTTTAGAGAAGCAAGTCAGCAATTGATGAATATAGCGCGGATTGGCAACAAATATCTTGCTGAACAAGAGCCATGGAAATTAATTAAATCCGATCCCAATCGAGTTAGGACTATAATGAATACAGCTTTACAAATTGTTACTGCTTTGTCAGTTATTAGTGAGCCTTTTTTGCCATTTTCAGCTAATAAACTGCAATTAATTTTAAATCTTAAAAATAAACCTAACTGGGTAGATCTGCTAAATTTAAAAGAGTATTTACAAGATGGACACGTTATAAATGAGACAAGTTTATTGTTTTCAAAAATTGAGGATAGTCAAATAGAAAAGCAGCTTTTGAAATTACGAAACAAATTGAATAATGTGTCTAGTAATCAAGATTTTGTTTTGGAGAAAGAACATATCCCTTTTGAGGACTTTTCTAAAATGGATCTTAGATTAGGTAAAATACTACAGGCAAGTAAAATTAAAAAAACCAATAAGTTATTACTTTTAAAGGTTGATTTAGGTTCTGATGTAAGGACAGTTGTTTCTGGAATAGCAAAGGATTATTTGCCAGAGGATTTGATTGGAGTTGAGGTTGTTTTATTATGTAACTTAAAACCTCGATTATTAAGAGGTGTTGAAAGTCAAGGAATGATTTTAATGACAAAAGATCAAAATGGAAAAATGATCTTTATCTCTCCTGATTCCATAAAACAGGCAGTACCAGGATTAAAAATATCTTGATTTTTAAACTTAATTTTTTTAAACCCTCAATTTTAATTGAGGGTTTTTTTTGTAAATATTAAATTTTATTAAAAACTTTTGTTTTTTTTGAATACCCCCTAAATTTTAGGGGTATAAATTAATAATTATATAAATATTAAAAAAAACCCCTAAATTAATGTGGGTATTGTATTTAAAAACATATTTTTGCTACTTCATTAACCAAAAAGGCAATGATATTTGTCTTTTATCAAAATAATTAAATAGTTATGTTAAATTCTTTATTTACAAACTTTCCATTGATTATCCAAGATACTGCTTCAGTTGAGGGAGATATGGGAATGTTATGGATGCTATTATCAGGTATTTTAGTATTCTTCATGCAAGCTGGATTTACTCTTGTTGAATCAGGTATGACTCGTTCAAAAAATGCAGTCAATATTGCTATGAAAAACTTATTAGACATTTGTGTTGGTTCACTAACTTACTGGTTTGTAGGCTATTCACTGATGTATGGCGACACTTCAAATGGTTGGTTCTTCTGGTCAGGATTATTCCAAGGAGATGGAGCTGATTTATTTTTCCAGACTATGTTTGCTGCAACAGCTGCAACTATTGTTTCTGGTGCTATAGCAGGACGTACTAAGTACTCTACATATGCGATTTTTACAGTTGTTATGACTGCAATTATTTACCCAATTGCAGGTGGATGGCAATGGGCTGGTACAGGATGGTTGACAGATGCTGGCTTTATTGATTTTGCGGGATCTTCTATTGTTCACGGAGTTGGTGGTTTTGCTGCATTAGTTGCTGCTTACATGGTAGGTCCAAGAATTGGTAAATTTGTTGATGGTAAAGTAATACCATTTCCAGGTCACAATCAAGTTCTTGCAACTTTAGGAGTTTTTATTCTATGGTTAGGATGGTTTGGATTTAATGGAGGTTCACAACTCGCTTGGGGAGGTGACGATGCTATTGGTGCATCAGCGGTAGTAGTTGTAACAAACCTTGCTGCAGCTGCAGGTGCAATGGGCGCTTTAATCACTACATGGATTTGGTATGGAAAACCAAATTTAGCTCAAACCTTAAACGGTGCATTGGCTGGCTTGGTTAGTATCACTGCAGGATGTGGAAATATGTCTGAACCTGGAGCTGTTTTAGCCGGTCTCATAGGTGGTGTTTTGGTAGTTTTTTCTATCGAATTCATTGAGAAGAAGTTGAAAATTGATGATGCTATCGGTGCTGCTTCCGTTCATGGAGTTGCAGGTTTTTGGGGTACAATTGTAATTGGTCTTTGGGGTGTTGATGGTGATACTGGTATTGGAATCTTTAATGGTGGTGATTCTTTTCAAATAATAGCACAACTTAAAGGCGCTGTAGCTTACATGGTATGGGCAGTTGTTCTTTCGTTTGTTGTTTTTGGAATTCTTAAAGCTACAATTGGTTTAAGAGTTACTGAAGAGGAAGAAATGGAAGGATTAGATGTTTCTGAACATGGTTCTTTAGCTTACCCAGGTAAGAGAACAAGAGAATAAATTTTTAGTCGCACAAACAAGTAAAAATTTGTTTAGTTTTGTATAATTAAAAAGCCTTAGATTATCTAAGGCTTTTTTGAATATATTATTACACGAAATTATATTTATAATTATTGTAAATTAGTTAACATTTAAAAAATTAACCTTTGGCCAGTAGAAGAACAACATTAAAAGAACTTGCATCAATTTTAGGAGTTTCAATTTCAACAATATCAAAAGCTTTAAATGATAGCCACGAGATAAGTGAATCTACAAAAAAGAAAATTGTTGAAACTGCTAAGGCTTATAATTACCGTCCAAATAAAATTGCATTGGGGTTAAAATCTGGACGGACAAATACAATTGCTGTAATCATTCCATCTGTTCAAAATAGTTTTTTTGCTCGAGCTTTGTATGGAATTGAGAGTGTGATATCAAAAACTGATTACAGTACCATAGTATGTTTAACTAAGGAGTCTCATAGCAAAGAAGTGGATAATTTTGATATGTTGAGTAATGGAGTGGTAGATGGTTTTATCGTTGCTGTTTCTGAAGAAACACAAACATTAAATGAATATAGTCATTTCGAGGATGCAATTAATGATGGTAAAAAATTAGTTATGTTTGATCGTGTTATTGAAACTATTCCATGTGTTAAAGTTGAGACTAATGATTATAGTGCAATTTCTGAGGCAACAAAAAATTTAATTACATCCAAACGTAAAAATATTATTTTACTTTCTGCAATTAACAATCTTAATGTTGGTAAACAAAGAACTAAAGGTTATCAAAAGGCGATGAATGAAGCCGGATTAAGCCCTGTTGTTCTGGAATCAAATAGAGATTATATTGAAACAACTTTAAAAGAATATTTAGCTAACAACAAAGCTGATGCTGTTATTGCTTTGGATACTGATGCGTCTTTTGCTGTCTATAAAGTTGCAAGAGAATTGGATAAAAAAATCCCAAAAGATATAGCAGTAGTTGGATACGTTAGTGAAAGAATGGCACCTTATTTATCACCCGAGCTTACAACAATTAATCAGCATAGTTTTACCATGGGTAAAACTGCGGCAAGTCTTTTGATTGAACAGTTAGAAAGTAAAGACTTAAATAATCAAACAGTTGTTATTAATTCTACACTTTCAAAAAGATCTTCTTCTTAGGTTAATTTGTGATTTTTTACAATATTTAACCAATACTAAACATAATCTTTGTAACCTTTTTTTTAAAAAATATTTTTACATTTGAACTCCAATATTCAAAAAATGATAAAAAACCTTTTTATAACGACTATCTTTCTAATATTTTTTTCTAATATTTTAATATCACAAGAGAATTCAGATCTAGTTGAACATTACAAATCCTACTATAATCAGATGCAGAAACAAGGAGATGTTCAAGGAATAATTAATGCCATGACTCATCTTTTAGTTTTGGAACCAAATATTGCACGTAAAGACACATTAGCTGCTCTTTACATGAACGAAGGTAAGTATGTTCAGGCTCTAAACCTTTTGGGAATAAAAAGTGATGATTCAGATTCAGATATGGCTGTTGAGGTAAAGGCGGTTTGCTTGAAATCATTAAATGAGCCTTCAAGAGCTATTGAACATTATGAATTATTATTTAAACGTTTTTCAAATCCAAGTTTAGCTTATGAATTGGCAGACTTAAAAATACAAACAAATGATCTTACTGGAGCTAATCTAAATATTACATATGGTTTAGCAAACAGCTCTGATGACATAATGAAACCATATTATGAGACTCAAACCCCTTATCAAGTTCCTTTGAAAGCAGGTTTTTTATATTTAAAAGCAATTGCAAAATTTAG
>Ga0213865_10000806_pt1 | contig 20810 bp, 22 predicted proteins | sample PICome_6_FD_160100 | JGI IMG/M metagenome (GOLD analysis project Ga0213865, IMG submission 160100) | Coastal seawater microbial communities near Pivers Island, North Carolina, United States - PICO282 | ecosystem: Environmental > Aquatic > Marine > Coastal | place: USA: North Carolina...
CGTTATACAGATGATGGAAAAGAATATAGAGGAACCAATAAGTCCCTCAATTTTGGCGAAAGACGTATCAATGTCTACTCGGCAGCTTGAACGGTTGTTTCGGCGATATTTAGATAGAAGTCCTAAGCGTTATTATATGGAGTTGAGACTTCAAAAGGCTCGAAACTTACTTATGCAAACCGATATGAGCGTCATAAATGTAGCGTTAGCATGCGGTTTTGCATCACCATCTCATTTTTCGAAATGTTATCGAACACATTACAATACTACGCCTTATCGCGAGCGCGGATCAAAATCTTCACGAATTACAATTTGAAGTTAAAGATTCTATGTAAAATTTACTTTTCAGGTATCATCCCACGCGGGTAAAATCTTAACATCAAGAGTAGAAATAAACCCATCGTTAATAAACGCATTTGAGCAACGCTGTCTAATAAATGTAATCGAACAGGACTTTCAGGGTCCATTGGCGCAGTTATGAGATCAACCAACCAATAACCTATCGGTTCGACTTGCACCCACAGGAACCAAACTAAAAAACCACCTAAGATCGATCCTAAATTACTTCCGGACCCTCCAACAATCACCATAACCCATATTAAAAAGGTAAAACGTAGTGGTTGATAAGCACCGGGTGTCAACTGAGCATCTAATGTAGTCATCATTGCTCCAGCTATTCCACACACAGCAGACCCAAGGATGAAAATTTGCAAGTGTCTAGATTTGATATCTTTACCCATAGCTTGTGCTGCAGTTTCATTATCTCTTATGGCCCTCATCATTCTTCCCCAAGGACTATTTAGAGCTCGCTGCGACAACCATACCAAAACAATAAGGACTAGACCGAACAAACCCGCATAAGCAATCTTTACAAATAAAGTAGAAGCAGTAGTTGGATCTAAACCAAAACTTGCCGCTCGATTCACGAAATTCTCACTTGCTTGCAAGTCAATTTCGTATGGAACTGGCCGTGGAATTCCTGCAACATTCTTTACACCGCGGGTCATCCAATCTTCGTTCCTCAGAATTGCAATTATTATTTCAGATATTCCTAAGGTCGCTATGGCTAAATAATCTGATCTTAATCCTAGAGCAGTTTTTCCGATTATCCATGCAGCCCCAGCAGCCATTAAACCGCCTACAGGCCAAGCCAGCAGAACCGGCAGTCCTAATCCTCCAAGGTAACCGGTAGCAGCGGGATTTACTGCCTCAACGGCAACTACGCCGGGGGTTAGAATGGATTTATAAACGAAAAATGAACAGACCAAGAAAATAAGAATTGAAATAAATCGCCATCTGGCATTTTTTATCTTTTTATAAACCCAAACAGAAAGGGTTATTGTTAAAACACCAAAGAGCAGTCCAGCCAAAATACGAGGACCACCGGCATTCCACGCCTCTGGTACCGGCTGCATAGAAATCAAAACAGTGGCCAGACCTCCAAGCCCAACGAACCCCATTATGCCAACATTAAGAAGTCCAGCGATACCCCACTGAAGATTTACCCCTAGAGACATCACCGCACTGATTAATCCCATATTCAAAATAAATAAGGCTGAATTCCAACTTTGAATAAAACCAGTAATCACAATGAGCAAAAATACGGCTGCGAATAATAAATAAGTTTTAATATTATCCGTCATAACGATTTACCCTTAAAAAGCCCAGTTGGCTTGAAAAGAAGCACTACCAACAAGATTGCAAAACTTACAGCAAATTTATATTCAGTTGCCAACAGCTGCATTAGTCCACTAGGCGCGAATTGTTCTGGCAGTGTATACGTAAGAACCTTTTTCCAAGCATATGTAATAAACACTTCCGAGAATGCTATCAAAAAGCCTCCGGCAATAGCACCAAGTGGATTTCCCAGTCCACCTACGATCGCAGCCGCAAATATCGGCAACAACAATTGAAAATATACAAATGGTTTAAAACTTTTATCTAGGCCATAAAGGGTACCTGCAATTGTGGCCAGTGCAGCAACAATTAACCATGTATACAAGACAACCCGTTCCGGATTTATGCCAGAAAGCAAAGCAAGATCTTCGTTGTCAGAGAAAGCCCTCATCGACTTTCCAGTTCTCGTCCTATTAAGAAACCAAAATAAAAGGGCTACTACCAGAATAGCAGTAATAACAGTAATAACCTGTGTTGTTTTGATTGCTAATCCTTCATCGAGACCAGTTAATTTCTTGAAATCCCTCGCCGAAATTATGAAGCGAGATCCATCTGAGAAACGTTGATCGCCTACCCCAATAATAAATCGAACTAAACCATTGTAAACGAACATAATTCCTAGAGATACAATTAATAAGATTACAGGAGCTGATTTTTGCTTACGGTAAAAACGTAATACCACGCGATCCGTTCCAAGAAGTAATAATGCAGTCAGAACTATTGCTATCGGCAGTGCAAGAAGAGCAGTGGGTAGCGGAGCAATAGATACGCCGATACTTTGAAACCACCAAGTAAACAAAATTGCCACCATGGTACCGAAGGCCATTGTGTCACCGTGTGCAAAATTAGAAAATCGAAGAATACCATAGACCAATGTGACCCCAAGCGCACCTAGTGCTAACTGGCTGCCGTAAGTTATTGCAGGAATTATAACAAAATTGGACAACACAATTACAGCGTGAAGAAATTCCATATCTATCCTCCCAAGAAGGATTTTCGGACCTCTTTATCGGCCAATAAATCCTTTCCAGAGCCAGAAAACGCATTACGCCCTTGAACAAGAACAAATCCTTTGTGAGCAATTTCAAGTGCCTGTCTCGCATTTTGCTCTACCATTAAAATCGAAATACCAGATTTTGCCACATCGATAATTCTATCGAATAATTCGTCCATAACTATTGGCGAAACTCCTGCGGTAGGCTCATCCAACATTAAGACCGACGGCTTAGTCATCAGTGCACGTCCAACCGCGACCTGCTGTCTTTGGCCTCCCGATAATTCTCCAGCGGACTGATTACGCTTTTCAAGTAAAACAGGGAATAGATTAAAAACCTGTTCCATTGTAACAGAAAAATCATCTGTTCTTATGAATGCACCCATTTCCAAATTTTCCTGAACGGTCATTGAGGTAAAAATATTTTGGTTCTGAGGCACAAACCCCATGCCTTTTAAAACTCTATCCTGAGGCGTTAGCTTGGAAATATCTTCTCCATCTAGTTTTACTTTACCTTCTCCAAGACTTAGCATACCAAAAATTGCTTTCATTGCAGTGGACTTGCCCGCACCATTAGGACCCACAATTACAGCAATTTCTCCGGGTTCTACAGAAACGGTGCAGTCATGAAGAATATCGGGTCCATTACCATATCCACCAGTCATAGACTCCCCGATTAAATACGGCTCACTCATTGCACAACATTCTTTTCTTTGTTTTTAAGCCCTGTTCCTAAATAAGCCTCTATCACTTGCTCATTATTTTTTATTTCACGTAAGGAACCTTGCGCTAGTACTTTACCTTCTGCCATACAGATCACAGGATCACAAAGCTTCTCAATAAAATCCATATCGTGTTCAATGACGACAAAAGTATAACCTCGTTCTCTATTCAAACGCTTGATAGCATCTGCAATAGTATTCAATAAGGTTCTATTAACCCCTGCTCCAACTTCATCAAGAAAAACAATCTTGGCATCGACCATCATTGTCCTGCCTAATTCTAATAATTTCTTTTGCCCACCTGAAACTTGACCAGCTTTCTCATCAGACAAATGGGATATGGTCAAAAACTCTAAAACTTCGTCTGCCTTCGCTGTTAACGCTCTTTCCTGATCGGCAATCCGCTTTCTACCAAACCAAGTATTCCATAAAGTTTCCCCAAATTGATTAGACGGTACCATCATAAGGTTTTCACGACACGACATCGAAGCAAATTCATGAGCGATTTGGAAAGTCCTCATAACTCCTTTGTCGAACAATTGATGAGGAGCTAGGCCCGTAATATCCTCACCAGCAAGTAACACCTGGCCGTGAGTTGGTTTATGCAAACCAGCAATAGCGTTAAATAGAGTGGTTTTTCCTGCACCATTTGGTCCGATTAAGCCTGTTATAGACCCCTGCTCTATTGTTAAAGAGACGCCGTCAACAGCATGAAAGCCGCCAAAATGCTTATGTAAATCCTGTATTTCGATCAACGGCAAATCCCTTAGAAATAATCCTACTAAAGAATACAGCCCGGCCTAATAAAACCGGGCTGCAAAAATAGAAACTATTCAATAATAATTATCGGAAAGCTACTGTTGTATCTTTTCCACCCTTCATGACTACTTCACGATAGGTACCTGAAGCTTCTCCTGGTCCAATTAGCTCAACGCCAGAAGCACCCACATAATCAATATCTCCGCCACCGCGTAAAATTTCTAGACCTTTGGCCAACTCTCCGGCACCGATTTTAGTACCAGGTGCGTTTGCAACCTTCATAATATGATCTTTATAATCTGCTGGATCTTTTGAGTCAGCAGACTGCATAGCCAACATAATTAAAGCTGCTGCGTCATATGATTCAGGAACAAATGGTGAGGTAGCGTTAAATGCACCACCCACAAGCGCCGTAAAACTTTCAGCTAGCTCAGTAGAAGGCGCAGGGTGCTGACCGGTTGATCCGTCAATATCAGACCCAAATTTAGACAGCGTGTCACTGATCATACCATCTGGGAAGTGAAATGTATCAAACGCACCGGAATCCAGTGAGGCTTGAATAATAGCTCCGCCGCCCTGATCGACATAACCTGCGACAACGAGCCTGTCTCCACCAGCGGCCGCCAAAGCAGCAACTTCTGACGAATAATCAGCTTTTCCTTCTTCATGAGGAGCATTGATGGTTATAGTACCACCTGCTGCTTCATACGCTGACTGAAAAGCATCTGCCAAACCTTTTCCATAGTCATTGTTTGTATATGTTACAGCTACAGACTTTATGCCTTGATCCATGAGAACTTCCGTCATCACGACACCCTGTCTGGCGTCTGATGGGGCAGTTCTGAAAAACAAACCCTTGTCCTCATTATTATTGTGAGAAAGGCCTGGACTTGTTGCTGAAGGAGAAACCATCACCATCCCGTTTGGAAGTGCCACATTCATCAATGCAGCGCCTGTGACACCTGAACAATCGCCACCGACAACACCATCTACGCCGTCAGCAGTAATAAGTCGTTCAATCGCTGCTTGAGCTGCACCAGAGTCGATACAAGTTGTGTCAGCTCTCACGGCCTTAACTTTTGCGTTATCAAGCAGTGCACCACTATCATTTACTTCACTGATAGCAAACTCTGCTCCCGGTCCCATTTCAGCGACCATTGATTCAATAGGACCTGTAAATCCTAGGAACACACCAATTGTGACCTCCTTGGCATGTCCACCTGCGAAAGCTGATGCAGCAACAGAAGTAGCCAACGCAGTTCCGAATAGTAATTTCTTCATAAATATATCTCCCTTTAATGGGTTACAATTACAGCGTTCTTTCTTGCTAAATTCAACCCTTTATTTGTAGCTTCAAGGCTAATCATAAATAATCAATATCGTCAACGAGTTAACCAGAAATAATGTGTTAAAGCCGTTAAAATATTAGGTTCAACTCTTAACCTTCAAACTATAGATCTCTCCAAAAAAGGTTGACCCTTTATTACTCTATCCCAAGAGAACGGGGAAAGGTCCAGTGAGCGAAACCCCCGGTAAATTATCAATTCCGATAGTCCCCGCCCGGTTGCAGGAGCCTGCTGTAGCCCATGTCCAGAGAAACCATTCGCAAAATATAAATTCTCAATTGCAGGATGACACCCTAATATCATATTCTGATCCAAGACATTGTATGCGTAATGACCTGCCCAGTAGCTCATCACTTTAATTGCTTCAAAATGACTTGATCTGTTAGCCAAAGCTGGCCAGATGATATCATCAAATTCAGTGTAATTCGGAGTAAAGTCATTAAAATCAACGTCCAAATCTTCTTTTGGAGTGCAACCGCTTATAAAAACGCTACCTTCAGGTCTGCAGTAAACTCCTGTACTATCTACCATCAAAGGCAGTAAACCCATATTTACCGCTGCCGATCCCTGCGGAGACTGCTCACAATCAAAAACAAATACAGTTCTTTTTCTTGGCACAACTGGCACATTTATTCCTGCATATTTTGCTATTTTACCAGCTCGCGACCCAGCAGCATTTACAAAATAATCAGCCTCAATTTTTTTTCCAGATTTTAATTTGACAGACTTAAGTGATTGTTTTTCGACATTAAACCCAATCGCTTCATCCTTAATAAACCTGACACCTAAACTTTCTGCTTTACGTTTAAATCCATTTAAGAAATCCGCATTATCAAACCAACCCTCCCCAGATCTACCGTAAGAAGCCAATTTGATGTCAGCAACATTTAAATGCGGAAATGAAGAAGCCAACTCGGACGGCGACCAAAGAACTACATCTGCATCATTGGCTAATTGCACACTATAATTTTGTTTCATAATCTCAACCTGAGCATCAGTTTCCGCCAGAAATAAATATCCGCCTGCATGAAATTTTAAATCAGGCCGGTCATTCCCAACAGACATCAGATCATGAAAACTTGTTAAAACTTCATACCCATACTGACTAATCTTAATATTCAACGAGTTTGAAAACTGTGTTCTGATTGAAGATGCTGACAGTGTTGATGAAGAATAAGTATACGCTGGATCAGGCTCTAGCACTATCACCGAGCCAGAAAAATCAGGATTAGAAGACAGAAAATAAGCTGTAGCACAGCCTATTATTCCCCCTCCAATCACAATAACATCGCACCTATCTTCCATTTCGTTTCTCAATAAGTGAATAAATTTTTATTTTTTTGACTGATTATTCAGAGCATTTTTCCTTATGTCACTCAATGACTGTCTCGGAACAAGAGATTCTGAAGAAACGTTTAAGTCTAAAACAGCACCTCTTTCCGAATTAAGCGCACTTTCAAATGCAACATAAAATTCATCTGTTGTCCCGACACGTAAACCCAAGAAACCAAAAGATTCTGCTAAAGCGGTAAAATTAGGATTAACAATGTCTGTACAACTTACTCTACCAGGATAATTTTTTTCTTGATGTACACGTATTGTGCCATAAGAAGAATTATTTAATATTAAAATTATTGGGAAAATTCCTATTTGAGCTGCCGTTGACAACTCCTGACATGTCATTTGGAAATCACCATCACCAGCAAAACACACTACTGTCCGATTGGGGAATGCACTCTTAGCAGCAATAGCCGCTGGAACACCATACCCCATAGCTCCACTTTGAGGTGCAAGTAGTCGCGAATAACCTGCAAATTGATAAAACTTATTCGGCCAAACTGCAAAATTACCGGCACCATTAGTAATAATAACATCTGAGGGAAGAACTTTCTGTAAATACTGCATCACTAACCCCATATCCACCATGGACGGCTGTTTAGGAGCGATCAAACTGTCTAGATACTTGCGTCGCGCAGATGAAAACCAATCCTCCCAACGGCTGGAAACATTTTCTAGACATCTAGAAAATTCGTTGGGATCGGCATGTATTGCAATATCAGGTAGATATATTTTTCCTAATTCACTTTCTGCACTGTGAACGTGTATTAACTTTTGATCCGGTATCGGTACTTTAAGAAGGCTATAGGCATCAGTAGTCATTTCGCCAAACCTAATATTAATCGCAATAATTAAGTCACTAGCAACAATTAACTCTCTAACATGAGCTGGCATACCAACACCAGCTTCGCCACAAAACGCACTGGAAAAGTTATCAAATTGATCTTGATATCTAAACGCGGCTACTACTGGGATCTTCGAAGATTCTGCAAAACTCTTTAACGCATTTTGACCAGATTGAGACCAAGTACTGCTACCTATTATTATTAAAGGTCGTTTACAGTCTGATAATGCGAACTGAACCTTCTCAATAGTCTCACTAACAGGAACGCCTTTCTCAATATGAACAGGACTAATCAAGGGCAAGGCATCAGTCTCATCTGTTAAAATATCTTCTGGCAATGCTACTACAACAGGTCCTGGACGCCCAGATACCGCTGTTAACCACGCTCTTGAAATAATTTCTGGTATTCTGTCTGATTCATTGATTTCTACAGACCATTTTGCGACGTCTCTAAATGCGGTTTCATAATCAATTTCTTGGAATGCCTCCCGCCCTTTGAGAGCAGTCCCAACCTGTCCAACGAATAAAATCATCGGTGAACTATCTTGCCTCGCAGTATGCACTCCAATAGCTGCGTTCATGGCCCCAGGGCCACGCGTTACAAAACAAAGGCCTGGCTCCTGTGTAAGTTTGCCATGCGCTGAGGCCATAAAAGCCGCTCCACCCTCATTTCTACATAAAATGAAATCAAAATCTTCCCGCTTATCATAGATCGCATCCAGAACTGCCAAATAGCTTTCACCAGGAATACCAAACGCTTTTTTGGAACCAAGAGCCAAAAGGCAATCTATCAGAATTTCACCACCGGTAGCCATAATTATGAACAAACTTTCTTTATTTACTCGGCATTGTTGATTAGCAAAGGTACTTCGTCAACCACGCAAAAGCCTGCACATCTATTTTTATAACAAATCCCTGACGACTGACTTTTTGATAATAACTTCGATCTAAATCAAGGAAACAGTTACGCTAGAGAAGTTTACCGTCGCATAAAATTACAAATATAATTAAGTTCACTACTGACAGACCTTTAGTGAAAAGGTAAAATCTCTATTATAGTATGCGAAAACATATGAATATAAATTTTAAATAGTAACCATAATGTGAGAAAATATAATTTTATAAATAAAAACAATGTACAAATGCGTTACCTTAATCCTTTCAGCCGGATACTCAACAAGAATGCGAGGCGCCGATAAGCTACTCGAGAACATAGATGGGATGACACAGCTTTATCGTATTGCTAAAGCTGGTGCGGAAAATGGTGATACCTACATTACCCTTCCGTTTAGAGACCATCCTCGAGAAGAGGTACTGCCATCAATGTCGATTACCAAGATATATTTAGATGAAAAGAACACCGGAATGGGTTCCTCAATTGCTGAAGGTGTAAAGAACATACAAAGCGAAGACGCAAACGTGACTGGAATTATAATAATACCCGCGGACATGCCTTTGATAGACTACAACGCTATACAAGCCTTTTTTACTGCCCACCCAAAATTTCCTCAGTCAATTATCCAAGCCGTAGATGATAATGGACCAGGACACCCAGTATTATTTCCTCGTAAGTATTTCAAAGACCTTATTATGTTGGAAAAAGAGACGGGAGGAAGAGGAATTATTAAAAAATCAGAAAATACAAAAGTATTAAAATTTAGAGGTAGTATTGCGACACTTGATTTGGATACTCCGGAAGATTGGGAAACATGGCGGAATGGAAGAGCAAATTAGAGGCGAAATAATGAATAGAAAACAATCGGGGCCATGCAAACATTAGGCAGACAAAGTCAATAAATACGCTGTATCATCTTTAGTGTCAGACTCACATTTATCGCCATAGATCCTTACCTCAGTTACATTTGCTACTAATCCTGTTTCTTTTAACATTTCGAGCACATTATCGAAACCTAAGCTATGCCAGTGCTCTGAATTCACAGACAAAACTGCCAGACCCCCTTTTGATAAAATTCTTGTGATTTCAAATAGTGCTTCTGGGCCAACATGCCCGTGGGTAAAAGTTCCTGAACTTACAATCCCTTTGTAAGAATTATCTTTAATAGGAAGGCCTTTCGTCAGATCGCCCACAATACTTTTTGAGTAAATACCTTTTTTTTCCGCCACCAAAAGCATTTCCTCAGAAATATCTGTGGCGTGCATTTCTATTTTATTACGTTTACTAATCTCAATACCCAAAAGTCCTGTACCAGCTCCGACATCTAATACTGGGCCTTTACCGTTAAATTTTATAAATTGAGTTGCCACCTGATATGGCAATATATAGTCCATTCCACCTGCAAAATCTGTGTCATAATCTTCAGCCCAGCTGCGATAAAAATCAACATTGTCCTCAGGAGACGAAAGATTATAGGCTTTTTGAAGATTTACATGTTTTTTAGTTTCATTTTGCTCAGACATTCTCTTGAAGATCTCTATTTGGAATTATGATTACGGGTGAATGTTATTATTTAATCTAGCTTCTCTTTTGCACTTTTGAGAACAATATTTTACCTCCTCCCAGACCTTTTCCCACTTTTTCCTCCAAAAAAAAGGCCGTTTGCATACGCCACAAACTTTTTGCGGTAAGTTTTGTTTTTTTTGCATTTTCATTATTTAATAATATGTCTTTCTCAATATTTTTAAATGTATGATTTATTAAAAGTATGTACTATCGATAGAGCTTTCATAGACCAACCCACAAGGAGCAATTATGAATAACAAAGATCAGATAAATAAAAAAAAGCAACTAATGAGAACTACTGCTATTGGGATTGGTATCGCAGGGCTTGTATGGGACACAATCGTAAATCAGCCAATGAACCCGACTTCTTTAATCTTATATTTTATCGCATTAGGGCTTTTTGCATTCTCTTTTGTATATAAGAGAAAAAACTAAATTCTTTAATTAAAGACCGCCATCCTAACAAAATACAAACTCTGTACTAGGCAATATTCCAGTATTTATTAATATATTTAAAATTAAAAATGGAGCATCAAATGAAAGTTATTACATCAGTAGAACTATCAAAAGGTTATGAACATTGGAAAGAATTATTTCTCTCAAATGAAGACTTTAGGAAAGAAAACCAAATTAATGTTGTTGCATACGGACATGAAGCTGAAAACGAAAATAAAGTTTGGGTAGTGATGGATATTCCATCAATGGAACACATGATGGGCTTAATGAATAAGCCAGAAATGATTAAACTACGGGAAGAAGCTGGAGCAATCTTAGAGACGCAAAAAATGATAAAACTTGTGACTTAGTCTCGGACCGCCGCTACCCCGGTCGCTTATACTTGAAATGATGTATGGTCGGCTCTTTCAAATACTGGGGGGTGATCTGAAAGGCCGACCATTTTTTAATATGGGAGGTATTAAAAACATAATAGTTACGATTGCATTTGCAGCATGGATCAAAAAAAAGAAAATAATTATTTATCAATGATTATCATCACCTCATTTCGCCTTAGGAAGCCTGGCGTCGATGGATCGTTGTAAAAAAGAAATTTAGGGCTTGAACGTTCAGTATAACTATTTTGCTCCAACCATCTTTTTAAAATGCTGGCTTTTTGATTTAACAAGCTAATGTCAGCTACTCCGCTAAACCTAATAACAGCTGCTAAACTTGGTTGAATTTCTTCGAAGAAAATATCATCATTTGCAGGTTTTGGTACATTATCAGTATTGTATTTTGACGGCATAGCAAATGAAACCGTCCAGTTTTCACTCTCATCATTTGTTGTCTGAATAACAGGAGCTGTCATTGATATTTTTTCACTATCTCTCTCTTTAGCACCAATATATCTAACAAGTGGCTGAAAGCCCTTCCTTAAAGCATTGTATTGATTGCCGTACACTTTTACTGAAGACGTCAAAATCTTATCATACTTGCGAATTTCTATATCATTTTCTTTTTTGACAACTTTATATTTTGGCTGCTCCAAAAATTTAGGCAGCATGAACCAAGCTAGCATTACAAATAAGAGGCTGAAACAGATAGCTATAATTGAAATTTTAATCATGATTTCTCAAACTGATAAAGTAATCTAACAAACTAACTAGTTGTTTTCAAACCATTTATATCTGAGACATCACTAGCGTTTAACGGAGGATTTTTTTGGATCTCTTGATATTCTTGATCTGAGAAAACCTTTGAACGCGTAAGGAAACGCTTACCGGTGGGGCCCTCAAGAGAAAACATTCCACCCCTGCCAGGCACGACATCAATAATTAGCTGTGTATGCTCCCAATAAGCATATTGATCATGAGCTATAAAGAAGGGTTGCTCTTTTATTTTACCCAAATAAATATCCCTAGATCCTACTTTAAATTCGTCTCTAGGAAAACACATTGGCGCCGAACCATCACAACAACCTCCCGATTGATGAAAGACTAAATCGCCATGTATATCGACAAGCTCATTTACTAACTCTTCGGTAGCTTCAGTAAATGTCAACAGTTCCACCATGATAACATCCTCTGTAATTAAGGGTGCCCCCGCTGAAAAAGCGGAGGCACAAAGTTCCTAGAAAAATCCGTCTGGTTCTTCTGCGTAAGACACTAAAACATTTTTTGTTTGTTGGTAATGGTTCAGCATCATCTTATGGGTTTCACGGCCAATTCCAGAATTCTTATAACCTCCAAAAGCAGCATGTGCAGGGTATGAGTGATAGTTGTTCACCCAAACTCTACCAGCTTGGATGCCTCGACCCATTCTATAGCATGTATTTGCATCTCGTGACCAAACACCAGCACCTAAGCCATAAAGGGTATCGTTGGCTATCGATAATGCCTCTGCTTCATCTTTAAACGTGGTGACTGATACTACCGGTCCAAATATTTCTTCTTGGAAGATTCTCATTGAATTATCTCCCTTGAAAGCAGTTGGAGCGACATAATAACCACCACTAAGCGACCCTTCCATCTGACGCTTTCCGCCGCCGAACAGAACTTTTGCACCTTCTTGAACACCAACATCCATATAGGACATAATTTTTTCAAATTGTTCATTTGAGGCTTGAGCACCAACTTGGGTATTGAGATCAAAGGGAGTACCGCAATTCAGCATATTTACTCGCTCTTCAACCATAGCCATAAACGGCTCGTAAATATCTTCATGAATAACGGCTCGAGATGGACATGTGCAAACCTCGCCCTGATTAAAGTAAGCATGCAAGAAGCCTTCTACACATCGCGAAATATATGCGTCATCTCCATCCATAACATCCTTGAAATATATGTTTGGACTTTTACCGCCCAGCTCTAGTGTGACTGGAATAAGGTTTTCTGAAGCATACTGCATAATAAGTTTCCCGGTTGTCGTTTCACCGGTAAAACCAACTTTTGCAATACGATTACTTGAAGCCAATGGCTTACCTGCTTCCACACCGAACCCTTGAACAATATTAACAACCCCGGGAGGTAGTAAATCTTCTATTAATTCCATCAAAATACAGATAGAAAATGGCGTTTGCTCAGCAGGTTTTAAAACTACAGCATTACCAGCTGCTAACGCCGGTGCAAGCTTCCATGCAGCCATTAGTATGGGGAAGTTCCACGGTATAATTTGACCGACAACACCAAGTGGTTCTGGATAATGATACGCCATCATTCCAAGAGCAGAGTTTCCACCCCCAGATTGCATCCCATCAATATTGCCGATTGTACCTTCTTGAGAACGAATGGCGCCTGCAAAATATCTAAAATGGTCAACTGTTAAAGGAATATCAGCGGCATGACCTTCTCTAATTGGTTTCCCATTATCAAGAGTTTCTGCAAGAGCAAGCATTTCAGTATTCTCTTCAATACGATCTGCTATTTTAAGTAAAATATTCGCCCTTATTGCGGGACCAGTTTTACCCCAATCAGGAGCTGCCTTATGGGCAGCATCTAGAGCTAACTCGATGTCTTTAGAATTAGATCTCGGAATTTCACAAATTACTTTTCCAGTAGTTGGCGAAGTATTTTCAAAGTATTTCCCGTCTTTTGGCGCGCACCATTCACCACCAATAAAATTTTCATATCTGCTTTTTGGCATTAATTTCGCGCCATCGTCACCTGGGTAAACAAATAGTGTAGAATTATCTAACATATATATCTCCATTCAATAGTTTAGCGTGGCAAAAATTGCCATGCGGAAAAGTCTAATTAATATTAGGGGACCTACTTCGATAACAAACGTGGCGTTTTACTGTAGTAAAAATTGGCTTGGCTTTGATAAACCGCAGTGTATTGTCCTCTCCCCAGTTTAAAGCCTATTTTTCTCACATAGAAAGTCAACATTATTATACAAATTGAGGTAGGATAAATTGTCTCGCGTCAGTCACGCCGTATATAAGTCGACATTCCACCAAATTTATTAAAAATCAATTTGATGATTAGATAAGATTTAAACTAAATCTATTTTTCCAAACTACTCAAAAGAACACTCATTAATTGAGTGGATTTTGTCTCTAAGCCGTCAATAATATCGAAATGATGCCTATTTTTAGATTTAAACCAGGGGCAACCCCATTTTGAAGCCAATTGCTTAGCTTGCTCTTGATAAATTTCCCGTTCATCGGTACCCACCCATATGGTTACAGGGATATTCTCAGACAACTCTTGATCAACCAAGCTTTCATTTTCTGCTATTTCTTCAGTCAAATGTAAATCATCTTTTCGCCTGGTAAAAACCAGCGGCCGCAAATCGGATATAGGAGAAATAGCCATAACAGTATTTATTCTAGACATAATTTCTTCTGGAAGCACATCCTTACAAGCCATCTTGCCAGCAAACTGAGCACCCGATTGGTGACCAACCAAAATTATATCACCCTTAAATCGCCGAGACACGGTTTTTAAGCACTTTACAAACTCATTTCCAATTTCAGGAATAGTAAAATCCGGACACTTTGGTAAGTCTGGTATAACCACACGAATATCGTTTAACACAGGACCCATAGCTAGATGTGAAAAGTAAGACTTGTTATAATCTGTCCAAAATCCGCCATGCAGGAAAATCATGCTCGCTTTTGCATAAGGACCAGGGTTAAATATATCCATTTTACAGTCTATGTTATCACTGTACTCGAAATCAATTTCAGCTTTGCTCTGTTCTAACATCGAATTACGGAAATTCTCCGCATTTTTTTTCCAGTCAGAGATGTACTTATGAGCTCCCGGAACTAATCTCGCACTATTAAATGCTTCATTATAGTTAATCATTCGACCCAGCTACTCCAAGACGGAATTACATCTTACTATATTGGACACGTAAATTTGAAATATATCTTTTTTATAGTTTAATTTGCGGAACGATGCAAAATTAAAGTGGTTAATATTTTTAAATACAAGTCTTTCTTACTAAAAAGAATCTGCCTAATATTATTCAACTAAACAGATAATCTGAACTAACAATTGTTCAGGCATGTTTCGCAGAACTTAAAAAAAAATGCATCCAGATATTAGCCTTAGCTAACACAGTTAGTAAATTACTATCTATGAATAAAGCTATAAATATCAATATTATGAATAGTAAATTTAATGCGAAAATGGTGCCCAAGGAGAGACTCGAACTCTCACGATGTTACCATCGGGGGATTTTGAATCCCCTGCGTCTACCATTCCGCCACTTGGGCACAGTTGTTGTCTAATATTAGAATTGAAAAACGTCCAGAGGTAAAGTGTGCTTGACGTTAAATGCATTAAGTGATTGATCAATTTAAACCTAGGAAACCAATGATTAAACAACTCTACAATAAAACAATGACACTTGCTGATCACCCGCAAGCAATATACTTTTTGGCTGTAGTCTCTTTTATTGAAGCATCGTTTTTCCCTATTCCACCAGATGTAATGCTTATCCCAATGGTTTTAATGAATCCGTCCCGGGCTTGGTTCTTTGCTTTAATAGCAACTGTTTTTTCCGTTCTAGGGGGAGTTTTTGGTTACATAATTGGCGCATTTGCATATGATCAATTTGCACAACCTATTCTATATACACTTGGGAAAGAAGCGGAAATGGCTAATTTCTCCCAAAAATACAACGAGATCGGTTTATGGGCAGTTATCACTGCTGGCGTTTCACCCATACCATTTAAAGTAATTACTATAATGTCCGGTGCTACCAACCTAAATTTCGTGGTTTTTTTGGGTGCATCGCTAGTTTCTCGAGGAATTCGATTTTTTATAGTCGCAGGGCTCTTGAATTTCTATGGACACGAAATAAAAGTTTTTATTGAGAGATATCTTAACTGGGTTTTCATGCTTTTTGTCATATTACTTTTATTTGGCTTTATTGGGTTGAAATTAATATGAACCAAAAAAGATTAACTTTCATAGCAATCTTGGGATCAGTGCTATTACTTCTTGGAGCTCTAGCTTTTCAATACCTGGGAGGTCTACCTCCATGTAAGTTGTGCTACTGGCAGCGCTATCCTCATATGCTTGCTATAATTTTTGGTGTCATCTTTTATTACACGTCGATAGGAACAATAGTAGTTATTCCTGCTGTGGCTGCGTTTTCAAGCGCAGGAGTTGGCGCATATCACTTCGGAATAGAAAAAGAATTTTGGCCGGGCCCAAATACATGTTCATCCGGTATTATAAACAACATTTCGACAGATGCTTTGATAGAACAAATTATGTCAGCGCCACTAACAAAATGTGATGAGGTTTTATGGTCATTCCTAAATATTTCTATGGCAGGATGGAACACAATATTTTCAGCTTTTCTGGGGCTATTATGGATAGGCTTATTCTTCAAATTCCACCAAAAAAAATCTACTGACTGAATTTTAAAGGTGCCCAAATCAAGCAGTTGATACGGCTCCAACCAAACCTTTAAAAAAACTTACTCCATCTAAATTCCCGTGAGCTTTTTCTGAAGCCCTTTCAGGGTGCGGCATCATGCCTAAAACTCTTCTGTTACTGGATAAAATACCTGCTATGTTTTTAACTGAGCCATTGGGATTATCACAATAACTAAAAGCAATTAGATCCTGATCTCTCATCTTCTCAATATCAGACATATCAGCATTATAGTTTCCATCGTGATGCGCAATCGGAAGTCTAATAACATTCGAAAGAATATATTTACTTGTAAAGATACTGTTGGTCGTTTCGACATTAAGGTCCACAGTTTTACAAATATACTTCAAGCCAGCATTGCGCAAAAGCGCTCCCGGTAAAAGTCCAGTTTCAGTAAGAATTTGAAAACCATTGCATATCCCAACTATATACCCACCACGCTCAGCATGAGAAATTATAGATTTACATATTGGAGAATTAGCTGCAATTGCCCCAACCCTTAGGTAATCACCAAAAGAGAACCCCCCTGGTATTGCAACAAGATCTATCCCTTTCTCAAGTTCAGAGTCCTTATGCCAAATTTTTGATACTTCAAAGCCAGCCATTTCTAAAGCAATCGCAAGGTCTCTGTCACAGTTAGAGCCCGGGAAAACTATAACAGCAGCTTTCATTATAGGATCTCAATTTCAAAATTTTCGATTACTGTATTAGCTAATAATTTGTTACACATTTTATCCAACTCAGAACGAACTTGACCTTTATCCGATCCATCGATTTCAAGTTCTATTACCTTACCTTGCCGGACACCAGTTACACTCTCAAATCCTATATTGTTTAGCGCATGCTTAATTGCCTCACCTTGTGGATCAAGAACGCCATTTTTTAACATTATTTTTATACGAGCTTTCATTTTACCTACTTAACCAGCCGAGGCTCAGCCACTTTAGAATTAGTGGGCTGAATTACCCCTAATCTCATTGCCACCTCTGAGTACGCATCGGTTAAATTTCCCAAATCTCTCCGAAAAACGTCCTTATCTAACTTTTCTCCTGAATTTATATCCCACAACCTGCAGCTATCGGGACTAATCTCATCGGCAATGACTAATCTCTGAAAATCTGACTCAAAAACTCGGCCTATTTCAATTTTAAAATCAACAAGTCTTATGCCTACTCCATAGAATATTCCAGACATAAAGTCATTTACTCGCAATGCTAAACTAAGAATTTCGTCCATTTCTTGATGAGAGGCCCAGCCAAAAGCAGCTATATGTTCCTCTGATACTAATGGGTCCCCTAAACTATCGTCCTTATAACAGTATTCCACCAAGGGTCGAGATAACTGCCTTCCCTCTTCTAAGCCAAGCCTTTCGCACAGAGTACCGGCAGCAAAATTTCTAACTATAACCTCTAACGGAATAATTTCACATGATGAAATTAATTGTTCTCGCATGTTAAGACGTTTTAGAAAATGTGTGGGTATTCCGATATTATTAAGCCCCATCATGAAAAATTCACTGAGACGATTGTTTAAGACGCCTTTTCCTTCAATTATTTCTTTCTTTTTTGCATTAAATGCTGTCGCATCATCCTTGAAGTACTGCACCAAAGTACCTGGCTCAGGCCCCTCATAAAGAATTTTTGCTTTACCCTCGTAAACTTTAGTACGTCTGGCCATTTTTTAACTTTCATAAAACAAAGGGGCGCTCGCCATGCTCATACTAAAAGAAAAGTATTTCGGCAACCAGTCCAGAAAGTAAAAGTTTATATAATTTTAATTATTGCATAACTTTTCGGCAAATTTTTCATTATATCATTATTAAAATATTTCATTATTTTAGTGAATTTTATGAACTTTATTTATTTTTTTATTTGAATTAAACCGCTGTAAAAAAGGTATTACAATGCGATCAAGCTTCACAGAAGCACTCGAACAAAGGGACTGGTTACTGGCGGATGGTGCAATCGGAACTAATCTTTTTGAGATGGGCCTGAGTAACGGAGATGCACCAGAAATATGGAACGAAACCGAACCACAAAAAATTAAGAACCTACATAGAATGTTTGGGGATGCTGGGAGTGAACTGTTTTTGACAAATAGTTTTGGCGCCAACCGGGCAAGACTTAAATTACATAAATTAGAAAAAAAATCGTACAAACTTTCAAAAATTTCTGCGGCACTAGCGAAAGAAGTTGCGAGCGAATTCAAAAATAAAATATTTGTAGCCGGATCAATTGGCCCGACGGGAGAAATACTTTCTCCCATTGGTGATTTAAAATTTGATATAGCGGTAGAGTTTTTTCATGAACAGGCCGAAGGTCTCAAAGCTGGAGGCGCTGATATTATATGGGTAGAAACAATTTCAGCTGCTGAGGAGTTTTACGCTGCAGCTAAAGCGATTGAGTTAATAGGTCTACCTTGGTGCGGGACTATGAGCTTTGACACTGCAGGCAGAACCATGATGGGTATATCTCCGCAAGAATTTGTAAAAATCATAAAAGAGCTGGAGAACCCTCCAATAGCTTTCGGCGCTAACTGCGGCACCGGAGCCGCCGATATAATTAAAACCCTACAAGGCTTTAAAAAGGAAGATTTCGACATCCCGCTTATCCTGAAAGGTAACGCTGGTGTTCCAAGATTTGAGAATGGTGAATTTTTATATGATGGAACTCCGGAGGTAATGGCTCAATATGCTCTTCTTGCGCGCGATAGTGGTGCAAAAATAATCGGGGGTTGTTGTGGTACCGCATATGAGCACATTCGCGCGATGAAATCAGCCCTGGAGACTACTCCTTTGGGCAATCCACCATCAGATGATTTAATTGTTTCTAAACTTGGAAAATTCTCGGAGAATTTAAATCAAACTATAGGTAAAAATACTAATAGAGCATCATCAAATCGATCGAGACGGAAAAGGCGCTCCACCTAATGATAATTTCAATATTTCGAAATTTTTTACTTAATTCATACTGATATAAGAAAGTAAAGAATATTGTCTTAAAAATAGTCGGCTTTGAAGTAATCAATGTCGTAAATTGGAAAGTTCAAACTGACTAAAGAATAGAAAGGTTTAGGTGAACTATAGATTTGCCAATCTTTTATGTAACTTAAGGGAATAGGTATGGACGAAGAAGAAGATATCATTCTAGCTGATTTGGACGATGAGGAACTGGTCCAGCAAATGTTTGATGACCTCTATGACGGTCTCAAAGAAGAGATCGAAGAAGGGGTGAATATTCTTCTCGAACGCAAATGGGAGCCATATCGAATTCTTACTGAGGCTCTTGTCGGTGGGATGACAATTGTAGGTCAAGATTTTAGAGATGGGATATTGTTTGTTCCTGAAGTTTTGCTAGCAGCTAACGCTATGAAAGCAGGAATGACTATACTTAAACCGTTGCTCGCAGAAACCGGAGCCCCTAGAGTCGGTAAAATGGTAATAGGAACTGTGAAGGGTGATATTCACGATATTGGCAAAAACTTAGTCTCAATGATGATGGAAGGCGCTGGCTTTGAAGTTGTAGACTTAGGTATTAATAACCCAGTAGAGAATTATTTGGATGCTTTGGAACAGGAAGCTCCTGACATTTTGGGTATGTCAGCTCTTCTAACCACTACTATGCCGTATATGAAAGTAGTTATTGATACAATGGTAGAACAAGGCATCAGAGAGGATTATATTGTACTGGTTGGCGGAGCTCCATTGAACGAGGAATTCGGAAAAGCTATTGGAGCAGATGCGTACTGCCGAGACGCCGCTGTTGCAGTTGAAACTGCAAAAGAATTTGTTGCTCGAAAGCATAATCAGCTTTCAGCTTAAAGTTAAGTTTCAGTTAAGCAGTTCTTCTGAGCAATATTGGAAGTATTATGGACTTATTGGATGATGATGGCCTCACAAATGGCACTCTAACTTTAAGTAACTCCAGGGATGGCACCTTAGTAGTGGCATGCGGCGCAATAGCCAGGGAGATACTTGCGATTAATGAAATCCTCAGCTGGGATAACATTTCCATTAAATGCCTACCTGCTATATATCATAATCAACCAGAAAAAATCACGCCAGCAGTCATCGACGTGGTAAAAAATAATAAACAAAAATATCAAAAAATCTATGTTGCATACGCTGATTGTGGAACCGGAGGTATGCTTGAGAAAGCGTGCAAAGATCTTGGCGTCGAAATGATTCAAGGACCTCATTGTTATTCTTTTTTTGAGGGTAATATCAGCTTTGCAAAAAGATTGAACCCAACTGCTTTCTTCCTAACTGATTTTTTAGCACGGCAATTTGATGCTTTTGTTTGGAGTCCACTGGGTTTGGACAAACATCCCGAACTTAT
>Ga0213865_10000807_pt1 | contig 20792 bp, 18 predicted proteins | sample PICome_6_FD_160100 | JGI IMG/M metagenome (GOLD analysis project Ga0213865, IMG submission 160100) | Coastal seawater microbial communities near Pivers Island, North Carolina, United States - PICO282 | ecosystem: Environmental > Aquatic > Marine > Coastal | place: USA: North Carolina...
CAGCCGCTACTACGAGAATTGGGCAACATTTGGGGGGGACGCCTAATCCCCTTCCTACGCACATAACAGTTACAGAAATAGCAGGATAAACAAATGCCATACATAGGTAAATCCCCATCAGTAGGAGTTCGCAATCGCTTTGTATATCAAGCGACAGCAGGACAGACTAGCTTTAGTGGCAGTGATGCTGACTCTAAGGTACTTACCTATCAAGATGGCTTGTACCTAGATGTGTATCAAAATGGTGTCTTACTTAAACCCGGAACAGATTATACAGCTACGACAGGTACAACAGTAGTCTTGGTCACAGGGGCATCCCTCAATGATGTGGTTGAGATGGTATCATATGATGTGTTCTCAGTAGCCAACAGCTACACCAAGACAGAGGCTGACACACGTTATCCCTTCAAGGGCAACAACAGCATCATTCGTTTGAATGGGCAGACTATCAGCGCAGACATTACGATTGACAGCGATGAGAATGGCGTATCGGCTGGTCCGATTACACAGGACAATGCCACTGTCACTGTTAACGGTTATTGGAGTATCGTATGACCAGCGTATTGAATGTAGATACTATTGCAGATAAGGCGGGTACTGGCCCGGTTGCGCTGACTAAGCAGTTTGCGGCAAGACAATGGATAAAGTATGGCACTGGTCATACCATAGATGACAGTTTTCAAGTCAGCAGTTTAACAGACCAGCAAACAGGAGTAGGGCGAGTAACATTCACTAATGCTATGTCTAATGCAGATTATGCGTTTGGTAATAATTCACAAGCAGCATCATCAAATACAGGTAAGTCTATTGCGTGTGCAAACCCAACAACCGCGCTTTATGATATTGAAACTTATGAAAGTGATTCTGTTACTGACTCAAATAGAGTTAGCGCAGTTACATTCGGAGACCTCGCATAATGGCTAGTATTCTTAAAGTAGATACCCTAACAGGTGTAACCACCGCTGGCTCTATTAGCGTTACTGGCGAGGGCAACTCAACTACGACTAATCTTCAGCAGGGGTTGGCGAAGGCGTGGTGTCAGTTTGATGGAACTGCTGGGTCAATATCTTATGACGAAAGTTTTAATGGAAGTTCACTAACAGATTTGGGTGTGGGTCGGTATCAAAACAACATTACAAACTCAATGAGTACAACAACATATTCTGTTATTGCAACAGCAGGGTCGGAACAGTCAGACTATGCTACACAACAAGATGATGAAGACCACGGTGCATTTATTGGCTCTCGTACAGCATCTGCACAGCGGCTTTTTAGTGTTGACCACGATGATGGCGTACAAGATGACTGTCAAAGTATGAACGCTGTAATATTTGGAGACCTAGCATAATGGCAAGCGAACTTAGAGTTAACACCCTGAAGGATGCCGCTGGGAACAACAGCATTGCTACTAGCTTTGTGGCGGGTGGTAGTGCGAAGGCATTTGCGCTTTGGAACTCTGCTGGCACACCAGCATATAGAGACAGTTTCAATATGGGTTCTATCACAGACCACGGAACAGGAGACCAAACAGTCGCTTTCACTAACTCAATGGCAAATGCTAATTTTACTACCTCTGGTCAAGTAGGAAATGGTAATGATGGTGATACTTCAAATTCTCAGATGAGAAGAGGCTCCTCTGCAACTGGTTCGCAGAGATGCACAATTCAATTTGCAACATCTGCATCAAATGCAAATTTTGATTACACCTATGTTGGCTTAGTAATTCACGGAGACCTCGCATGAGTAAAGCAGCAGAACTAGCCGAGTTTGGCGGTGGTATCTCTAGCGGTCCTAATGCTGTTGAGGGGTTGGCGAAGGTTTATATTCGTAGAGACTTCAACAACAATGTAACAGACAGTAGTTTGAACATTGCATCAGTTACAGATAATGCTTTGGGCGACCAGACTATGAATATAAGTTCTGCTATGAGTGCCGCAACATATAGCATGGTTGGCATGGCTTCCAGAAAAGCTAACAGCTTAGATTTCCATGTTGTAATGATTCACGACAGTGCAGACCCAACTACAACTGCGTATCGTTTAAGGTGTTCAAATCTTTCGGGTAGCGACAAAGACCCAGAGTTTGTTTCAACTTCTGTGGATGGAGGCCTCGCATAATGGCAATCGAACTAACCATTGCAGATGCGGATTAATGGATGCCATTAAGCAAGTTACAATTCAAACCCGGAATCAACAGAGAGGGTACAAACTACTCTAACGAAGGCGGTTGGTTTGATGGCGATAAGATTAGATTTCGTAGCGGCTATGTGGAGCGCATAGGCGGTTGGACAAGAGTGACTAATAATGTTTTTTCTGGCACTGCTAGAAAAATATATGATTTTGTTACAAACGATTCTCAAAATCTTCTTTTTATAGGCACAGAAAGAAAAGCGCTCCTTGAAAACTCCTCTACTATTAACGATATCACCCCCATCCGTTCTACTCTTAACTTGGGTTCAGATCCTATTAATACTTCAGGGGGAGCCGGAAGCGGTATTGTTACTGTAACAACACAAACTGCTCATGGAGCGGCTACAGGTGATTTTGTTACATTTGCCGGTTTAACCACGACAGATGGTATAACTGCGGCTCAATTAAATATTGAACATGAAATTACTTCTATTCCCACCACCACTACTTTCACTGTAACAACAGCGGGAGCAGCTACATCAGGCACTACAGCAGGGGGTGGCGGTTCAGGCACAGCGGCATTCCAAATAGCCATTGGTATTAATACTACTATTTTAGGCTCAGGATGGAGTTCTGGAACATGGGGCAGGTTTACTTGGGGATCCGCCTCCGGGTCTTTGGCGGGTCAAACCTTAAGGTTGTGGGCAGCGGATAACTTTGGCGAAGATTTAATTTTTAATATTATGGATGGGGAAATATTCTATTGGGATGCATCCAGTGGAGCAAGCTCTAGAGGAGTTTCCCTTGCCTCATTGACTGGCGCAAGCGATGTCCCCACGGTAGCGAGAAGAGTTTTAGTATCTGACGTTGACAGGCACGTTATTGCTCTTGGTGCAAATGCTTTAGGAGAAGCAGCTCAGGATCCTATGTTAATTAGATTTAGCAGTCAGGAGTCAGCTACAGATTGGACGCCAAAGTCCACAAATACCGCTGGTGATCTCAGGCTGTCTAAAGGCAGTGAAATCATAACCTCAGTTCAAACAAGCAGGCAAAGCCTGATATGGACCGATCAGGCCTTGTATTCCTTGCAGTTCATTGGCCCGCCATTTACCTTTGGCGTTTCACTTCTTGGAGATAATATAAGAATATCTGGGCCTAACACAGCGGTCAGCGTAAATGACACTGTGTATTGGATGGGGCAAGAAAATTTTTATTCATACGATGGAAGAATATCGGCTATTCCATGTTCTGTCAGGGATTATGTTTTTAATGACATGAACAATCAACAATCATTTAAGTTCCACGCAGGATCTATTTCTAGCCAAACAGAAATATGGTGGTGGTATTGTTCATCTGGGGCCAGTGAAATAGACAGGTATGTTGTCTGGAACTATGGCGAGCAAGTTTGGTATTATGGGGTTTTATCAAGAACAACGTGGAATGACCGGGCTACAGGCCTTCGCAGTTTCCCCCAAGGAACTGGCACGGATTCTTATTTATATAACCACGAAGACGGTCTAGACGACTTTAGCACAGGAAGCGCTGTAGCCATAAATTCTTACATTGAATCTTCAGATTTTGACATAGAAGATGGAGAGCGATTCCAGTTGGTCAGGCGCATACTGCCGGATATATCTTTCGCTGGGTCATCTGCCACAAACCCATCAGCAAAGTTTACTGTCAGGAGCCGTGATTTTTCAGGAGACAATTTTACAGAATCCCCTTCTGGAGAGGCAATTAGAAGCGCTACAAGTCCAGTCGAACAATACACAGACTCTATTGAATTAAGAGCCAGAGGCAGGCAAATGTCTGTAAGAGTTGAAAACGATGATGTGGGCGTTAAGTGGAGGTTGGGCGCAACTAGAATTGATTCTCGTCCAGACGGACGCAGATGACCAAAAAACTTGTAAGAACCATATTGCCAGTTGCCCCTAGTGAGTATGATCAAAACTATGTTAATCAGCTTGCAAGGTCTCTTGAGAGCTTAATAGATGAGGTAAGATCTACTAGCGTTAATATTCAAGGCATACAGGGTTCTGGGGCCGTTAATACCTTTGAGCAAGGGGATCTTTATATAGGTGATGGCGGTTTTTTAAGGGTGGCTCGTGATGACGACATATTCTCAGGTAGCGTTCAAGGCACTATGGGAATAGGAACGGTGATAATTTCCGTGTCTTAAAAGTTATAGGTAACTTATGGCTCAAAAAAAATTACAAAAAAATAGTGTCTACAGTGAATACGATGAGGACGGAGACGGTATCGTCACCGATGATGAGCTTTCTCATGTAAAAGAAATAAAGAAGACCGAGACAGAGCTAAGGAAAAATTTAGCGCAGTTGCGTATGGCAAGATATACTTTGGTTTTTATGGGTGTATACGCGACTTTTCTAGCCTCTCCTTTGTGTTCTCCTGAAAAGTTACAGGGGCTTGCTGGGGTTACAGACCTTATATTCCTTAGTGGAAGTGGCATCGTAGGGGCTTACATCGGAATGACAACTTGGATGAGTAAAAAATGATACAGGCGTTGATAGGCCCAATAGGGTCACTACTTGGTACTTGGCTTGAGGGCAAGGTCGAAACGAAGAAAGCGGAGACTGGCGCTAAGGTAGCGCGGGCCAAAGCCGAAGCGACCATAATGCAGAAAAAAGCTACAGGAGAAATCGACTGGGATCTAAAGATGGCTGATGCCTCTGCCCATAGTTGGAAAGACGAATGGCTTACAATTATTTTTTCAATACCTCTAATACTATCATTCTGTGGTGATTGGGGCAGACAAATAGTTTCAGATGGATTTATGGCCCTAGAAACAATGCCAACCTACTACCAATACACCTTGGGAACAATCGTAGCCGCCAGCTTTGGAACACGCGCAGCGACCAAGTTTTTTAGCAAAAAGTGAAAGGGCTTACAAAATAAAGACTTAACTGGTACAATCTTCCAACTTCAGAAGTTACATATAACTTTATAGTCGGGAGACTGGAAGATGGCGCAGCCAACCTTACCAAAGTCAGTTTATGAAGAGACTGCAAGATTGTATTATTCTTGCGGAAGGAATGTAGCTAGAGCAGCCAGAGAAGCGGGATTGCAATACAATACATTCTCTTCCAGAGTCAGAAAGGCTAGAGAGCTTGGCCTTATTGCCGATTCATCAATAAACGAAGCAAAGACTGTAGAAGAAAAAATAATAGTTAAGCCCGTATATAGAATACAACAAAGAAAATCAAAACCAGAGGAAACAAAAAGAGTCTTGGCTATTGGCGATTGCCACGATGGGCCTACAATACCTGACAAGTCTAGGTTCTATGCTATGGGCAAGTACGCTAGAGAAAACAAGATAGATCAGATTATACAGATAGGTGACTTTGCAAGCGTAGACTCTTTGAACAGATTTGATGGGAATGACACTCTAAAGGGAAAGGAAAAACCATCTTTTGGCGAAGATATGAAGAGCTTTCAACAAGCTATAAGAGCTTTTGACAGGGGTCTTGATGGATACGATGTGCCAAAGCATGTCACTCTTGGTAACCACGAAGACAGGATTTGGTCTTTTACCAATAAGAACCCAGAAATAGCTGATATGCTTGATCAAATATTGTTCGCTACGATGGATGATTATAACTGGACGTACTCTCCTTATGGGGAGTTTTACTTTATAGGAGATGTTGGGTTTACTCATGCCCCTTTAAACATTATGGGAAAAGCATACGGCGGTATGCAGTCTGAGAATCAGATAGCCAGAGATGCCATGCATGATGTCGTCTACGGGCATACCCATAAAAGGCTTGATAAAACCTTTCCCAAGATGGGCAATCAATGCGTCACCATAATCAATTTGGGGACAAGTCTACCAGAAGGCCACATAGAGGCGTATGCTAAACATACTTTGACTGGATGGTCTTATGGGGTCTACGATATTCAGATAAAAGATGGTAGAATGTATGAAACAACTTGGATACCAATGGGCAATTTATTAATGAAGTATGGTGAATAAAATGCGGGAGATTACTAAGGTTATCGTTCATTGCGCGGATACCCCAGAGGGACGCGATGTAAAAACGGCTGAAATCAAGAGGTGGCACACTGAAGAGCGCGGCTGGAGTGATATCGGTTATCATTGGGTGGTTGAGTTGGATGGCTCGATTCATGCTGGGCGTCCCGAAGAGATTAATGGCGCTCATTGTAGGGGGCATAACTCTACTAGCATCGGGGTGTGCTATGTTGGTGGTGCTGACTCTAACGGAGATCCTAAAGACACACGCACGGAAACCCAGAAAGAAGCCCTAGCAAAACTATTATCAGAAATTCTTGATAGGCATGACGAGGCTGTAATTTATGGGCATCGTGATTTTTCTGAAAAAGCCTGTCCATCGTTTGACGCAAAAACAGAGTATGCAGCCCTGTAAGGAGTAGAATATGTTACCATTATTGTTAGGATTAGGAGGCTCTGCCCTAGGTGGCGCTGGTATGCTTGGAGGGCTTGGCGCTCTTAGTGCTGGCGCAATTGGCTCTGGTCTTGGTTCTTACTTGCAAACAGGAGACCTAGGCAAGGGTATCCAAACAGGTCTTATGTCCTACATGGGTGGTAAAGCTCTTGGTTCTTTGATGGGTTCTGGTGCGGATGCAGCAGGAGCGGCTGCACAGGCTACACCAGCAACACAAATGGCGGCTGACCCGATGCTGGCGGGAACCAACATTCCTACTGAGTTAACTACAGGAGCAATGTCGGGCGCTCCTGCCACAGCAGCTACAGGAAAGCTAGGTGGTATTTTTAATGACCCCACAACATCAATGACAACTCCCGGAAGCTACACTGGAGCTTTCACTGGTGATGCTATGCCTTATGTTGGTGGTGCGTTGGGAACAACCGCTCTTACAAGTGGTAATTTATTTGCCCCTCAAGGATTAGAAGCATTACCAGAAGGCGAAATAAGGCCGGAGTCTGATGCTGCTGTTTACAACCCTATGGAGGCCCCGGAAGGTTATAGGCCGGGAATTGATCCAGAGTTTTCATACTTTGACCCCGATAAATCTAGTAATGTTTATAACCTAAGGGCTGGTGGCCTAGCCTCTCTCAACTATGCAGAGGGTGGAGAAATGATGGGGGGAAACGACAAAGAGCTTATTAGTAGTGCTGTAGACGCTATTGAGGGCAAGTCACCGTCCCCTGAGATTGCTCTTGGTGCGTTTGTCGCACGATATGGAGAAGAGGCCCTGAGAGACCTTGTAGACCGTGTTCAGCGTGGAGAGTTCCAAGCTAATGCAATGACGGAAGAGGGCATGGTAAAGGGTGTTGGAGATGGTATGGATGATATGATTCCAGCCACCTTAGAGGGCGATCAAGATGTTGTTCTTTCTGATGGTGAATTTATTGTCCCTGCTGACGTTGTTAGCGGTCTAGGCAATGGGTCATCTGACGCTGGCTCTGATGCTCTTTATGAAATGATGGATAGAGTGAGAAAGCTAAGAACGGGCAAAGAGTCTCAGCCTTCTCAAGTTCCGCAAGGAGAAATGATGCCAGTATGATAATATCAGCAGTTCCCAAGGAGGCTGTTAACGTGGTTTGGGCCGATGTTAACAGGGTGATGCAAGATTCAGTAGAAACATCAAACGGTAAATTTCACATAGATGATCTTTACCACGGAATCCAAACAGGGCTGTACTCTCTTTGGGTTATTATGGAAGAAGAAAAAGTGATAGCAGCCATAACCACAAGAATAATAGAATATCCCGGCAAAAGAGCTTTAGCTATGGATTGGATAGGGGGGTCAAAAATGGGTAAGTGGCTTCCTGTAGCGCAAGAAACTATGGAGAGCTTCGCTAAAGATAATAAATGTACTCATTTAGAGGGTTATGGTCGCAAGGCTTGGGGGCGTTGGTTGGGTAAATATGGGTGGAACCCAGAATATATTGCTTATAGAATGGAGTTAGATAATGGGTAAAGGCGGCGGATCACCAGCACCAGTACAACCAACACAGCAAACGGTCACGCAGACAAATCTTCCCGACTATGTGAAGGGTGATTTTCAACGTCTATTGGCTAGAGGTGAAGCTGAATCCAAAGCTGCATATTCTCCATTTAGAGGGCAAAGGATAGCCCTTCCGGGTCAGGATATAAAAGATTCTGAGTCAATGGTAAGGGCCGCAGCTGGTCAAGGAATACAGGGTCTTCCAGCGGCTCAAGCAGCAACAGCAGCAAATATTGCAAGAGCGCAACAAGGTCAACAATTTCAAAGTCAGGACTTTGACAGTGCTGCTGCACAAAAATATATGTCCCCATATATACAAAATGTTATAAATGTTCAAAAGCAACAAGCTGTCTTAGATAGTGACAGGCAAAGGTCGGCAAGAGATGCAAAGGCTGTTGAGGCTGGTGCTTTTGGTGGCTCTCGTCAGGGTGTCCAAGAGGCATTGGCTCAGGAAGCTTTAAGTCGTCAGCTTGGAGACATACAAGCCACTGGAACACAACAGGCGTTTGAGCAGGCTCAGAGTCAGTTTGAAAGAGACAGATCGTCACAGTTTGCGGCAGAAAAACTTGGCCTTGGCGCAGCAGAGCTTGGGGGTCAACAAGCCGCGCAGCTTGCGGAGCTTGGTAAGGCTGCCAGAGCGGGCGATGTCGAGGCTGCTCAATTGCTTGAGGGTATAGGCAAGTCTCAAATGGCTAGGACGCAAGCTGGTCTTGATACAGCTTATGAGGATTTTGTTCGTCAGAGAGACTATCCAAGAGAGCAGTTGCAATTTATGTCGTCTATTCTTAGAGGTGTGCCTGTAGCACCCTCTACGGAGTCGCAGAAATTTCAGGCTTACAACCCAATACAGCAAGCACTTGGAACTGGCATAGCTGGTCTAAGTCTTTATAAGGGGCTTATGGGCTAATGAATATTTTAGACGTTCAAGACAACCTCAAGAACTTTTCTGAAAAGCAACTTATTAATGAGATGCAAATGCCTTCCGGCAATGCGCCTCAGTTTCTGGTTCTTAGCGAGATAACTCGCCGTAAGCGTATGCGTGATCAATTAAACATGCAGAAAGCAGCAAACGAACCTACGGTTGCTCAAGAGGCTGTGGCCTCTGCTGGAGTCCCTGCACAGGGAATCATGGGCATGTCTGAAGCTATGGCCCCTAAAGCTGCAATGGCACAGGGCGGCATAGGCTCTGTAATGTCACAGCCAATGAAACCTCAAATGCCACAATCAATGCCCATGCCTGATCAGGGCGTTATGGCTATGTCTTCTGGCGGCTCCACAAAGACAAAAATTGAAGAACGCCGCATGAAGAACGGTAAGATAGGACTGTTTAAAGGAAACACCTTCTTAGGCACGAAACAAGAGAGCGGGGGACTTGGAAGTCTGGCTGAGAAGATTGGCTTTGGCGGCAAAAGCAATGTTCTCGATTCTATAAAGGGCGCTCTTGGCTTTGCTGAAGGCGGTGTAATAAAAGCACAAAACGGATTGCCTCTTGGTTTGCGTCAAAGAAATCCCGGAAACATAAGGCCCGGTGCTGGATTTATAGGTGAATCTGGTGATGGTGGAGGGTACGCCACATTCGGATCTGATGATGAGGGCCTAAGAGCAATACAAAGACTACTGATGACATACGGAGACAAGTATGACATCAAGACTCTTAGACAGCTTGCTAATAGATATGCGCCGCCATCAGACAACAATCCTACTGAAAATTACATAGACTTCCTTTCAGACAAGACAGGCATAGGCCCTGACGATGAGATAAATCTTGCTGAAAGCGGCTCTTCTATAATTCCTGCCATAGTTGGTTTTGAGCAGGGGCAACAGCCATACAGTCAAGCGCAGATAGATAGGGCAATCAGGGCGGCAGGAACTGATGATCCAAAAGAGGTTGCTGAAATTCTTGGGAAGCCTTTGTCAGACGACATTCTTAATCAACGACTAGATCAAGAGCCTGATATTCTTTCCAGCCTTATGGGCGCTAGGGCTGATGATGGGTCTTCTGAGTCAGATAAACCGTCTGAAGCAGAAATAAAAGCAAAAGTAGACGCCATGAAAAGAGCGGGCGGTCTTGGTCAATATAAAGGGACTGTGCCAAACCTTGGTGGCAGCGGTGTTGTTGTCCAAGATATTGATGACCTTGCTGAAGCCGCAGCAATTAATGCCGAAACAGCACAAAACCAAATTGTTACATCCGCCACACAAGGCGCTCAACCATCAGAGATACAAAGTCTAGTTGAGGCTGCTGTAAGTGCGTCCGATAAAACAGCTAATATACAAGCCCAATCCAAGGACATGGATGCTGCCGCTCTAGAAGGTGGAGCTGCAAAGAACAATGCAGAAGCTAAAAAACTTTTAGACGAAGCTGACGAATTAAGGGTTATTGCTGCAAACTCTCCGCCAGCAGTGTCTGCCTCTTTAATTAAAGAGGCTGATAAAAAAGCAGCAGAGGCATCAGCATTGTTTTCTAAGGCGCAAGATCAAACTTCTCAAGCAACAGCCGCATCATCATCGGCAGCATCTCAAAGAGAAAACAAGTCACCCGATGTGGTAGAAACTGAAACAACATCAGACACTAAAACTGAAGAAAAGACTGATGATGGCAAAGATCCGGTTGACAATAGGCCTATTTATTCAGGGGCGGCAACTGGCACAACAACATCTCTTGAGTCTGAAATACTTGCAATGCAGGAACGCATGAAGAAAAGCGCCGAACAGGACAAGTGGCTGTCACTGGCTCAAGCTGGGCTGTCACTCATGTCATCCACAAACCCAACCCTTCTAGGCGCATTGGGTGAGGCTGGTATATCTGGTCTTAGCGCGATGAAAGAGGCAGAGTCAAGATATCAAGAGGGTGTGGTTGACCTAATAAACGCAAGGGCTAAACTTGCAAAAAATAAAACAGGAATGACAGCCGCAAATGCCGTTAGCAGACTAAATAAGGTTACAGATCTTCTTGTAAAAGGTGTGGATGACTTGGGTGGGCCTCTTGACCCAGATGCAAAAGCTAGACTGGAGCAGGAATCGCAATACCTAAGAAGAGAGATATTAAAATATCCAGAGTATACTACTGGGGCTAACACACCTCCACCAGCATCCTAGGGGCGCGATATGAGCATTGTCTACGCCACCAGCCCACGGACAGGGAAAACTTACTCCGTAAGCGTTGCTGGATCATCTCCAACACAGGCAGAAGACGCCGAGATCAGATCTTATATAGATCAGGTCGAGGGCTTTGGCGTTGCGCCTACTGCTGCCGCCCCAGAAACATCAGAAACAGGCAACCTTATAGACTTTGGAAAGGGTGCTGTCTCTGGTTTTGCAAGAGGATTTGCAGACATCCCCGGAGGTATAGCCTCATTAACTGCCGCTGGACTTTCTTACATTCCCGGAGATCAAGGTGAAGAGGAAATAGAGGCGTTTGGTCAGGGTATTACCGATGCGGCTCGAAGTGGCATTGACTACGTTCTTGGGCCGCTAGATGACAATGTGGCAAGTAAGTCTGGTCAGGCCGTTGGCTCCTTGGCCTCTTTCTTGGTTCCGTTTGCTGGAGGTGCAAAGGTTGCCAGTCTTGCTGGTGCCGGAGTAAAGGCCACAAGACTGACTGGCTCAGTGTCCGCTGGAACTATGGGTGTTGCTCTCGGCGCACAAAATCAGGTTGATAGAATAGCAAGAGTTCTTGAAGAGGGCGGCGAAGTAGATAACAGAGAGCTATCCATTATAATGGGTGGTGGAATCGGCGCTACTGAGGCATTGCCTGTTGGCAAGGTCTTTGGTGCCGTTGGCAACATGTTAAAGAAAGTTCCAAAGGAATCAAAAGAGTCAGCCATAAAAACCATACGCCAAAGGTTAAAGAGTGCTGGCGTTGCTGGATTGCAAGAGGGCGGTCAGGAAGTTGTTGCGGCTATCTTACAGGATCTTGTCGAAAAGAATATGTACAATCCAGACCTTAAGTTGTCTGCCAGTGCATACTCTGATGACGCTATCTATGGTGGTGGTGCTGGCGCAACTTTTAATTTCCTTCTTGAGACCATTGGTGGCAGGCGTGTAAGAAAGGTTGTTGATGCAAGAAAGCAGCTTGTGCGTGATCAGCAGGAAGAGGGCGCTGAGGTTGTTGGTAATGTAGCAAGAGCAGAAGCATCTATGGCTGGGCCAGCAGGGGTTGACACACCACTGCTCCCAGCACCAAGACTACAGATCACTGATCAACGTGCGCCAGAAGAAACTGCGACTGAAGAGGATGTTCAGGAAAGCACTGTTGGTTATTTAGACGCCCTTAACAAAGTCAAAGAACAGAATGCTAATCAAAATCGTAGTGATGAGACGCAAGCACTTGGTGCAGCCGCAAGGCAAAGTCAGCTTGGCGGTCTTTCTATAGAGTTGTCTAGCCTTCCATCAGGCTTGGCACAAAGAATAAGCAATAGCCGTCTAAGGTCAGGCTCTGACATCGATCAAGCAGCACCTACGTCCTTGAGAGAGATTGAGGCTGTTCTCCCTAATGGCCCCGAAAAAGACAAAATACTTAAAGATCTTGAGTTAAGAGAAAAGCCTGACATTGTTCAGTCAAAAACAGTAGAGGAAGCAGACGCAGAGAAAAAAGTTACCGATAACTTATCTCTGGCAAGGGTGGCTGTTGAGACTGGCAGAGTTACAAACAAAGACGGAGCAATAAGCAGGCCAAAGCTACAGCGTGAATTAAAAATAGGCACTGTAGAAGCTCAGTCTCTTATAGATAGGCTGGCAAGGCAAGGTGAATTAAATCCTGTTGGCAGAAACAAAAAAGACGAAGTTGTTTATGAGCCAATACAGCCAGAAAAAACACTTGAAGAAGCTGTACCTAATGAAGCAGAGCAAAGAGTTCAGGAGTTTGAATCAACTCTGGCAGAGTTAAGGGTGCAACAGGCTCAGGAGCAACGTATTCTTGAGGATATGAAGCGCCGATCTACCGCGACTCAACAAGAGCAGTTAGAGCTGGAGACACAGCAGAGAAGAGTTAGTGATCTAAATGGTCGCGTAGATCTTCAGCAAAACGGCCTTAGAAACGCTCAGGCAGCGGTTGGGCCAAAACCAAAGCCACAGGTTCAGCTAAGAGCAAACGAAGCCAGATCAGCAGTGTCTGAGGCAGATCAGGCAGTGCCTACCGACAATCACAGAAGAAGACTAAACACCATAGCCAACTCTTTACGCAAGTATCTTGCTGGCATAGGTCTTGCTGACGTTGATCTGACAACGACAAATGTGATTGATGTTGGTGTGGAGATAGATCCTGAAACTGGAAAGGAAATGCCATTTCTTGTTGAGGGTGAGGAGACAAAAGGGGTTGATGGCAGACGCATAATCACTCTTGCTATGGAGATATATGATCCCAACCTATCTGACGCAGAATTAGAGCAAAGATTAGCAGGGGTATTGAATCACGAGATCATTCACTCAATGAAAGCTCTGGGTCTTTTCACTGATGCTGAGTACCAGTCTCTGGTAAAGGCGGCAGAGTCCAGAAAATACACAAAGCGAACAGGCGGCAGAAATATACAGAGAGATTACACGTTCCTAGATCGTGCAGAGTTCATGTATCCAGACCTAGACCCAGAAGGTCAGCAGGAAGAAGCCATAGCTGAGATGTTCCGCGCCTACACCGATGGTCGCCTTAAGGTTGCTGGCAAACCAAAGGGCTTGTTCAGGCGTATGGTTCAATTCATCAAGCGCATATTTGGTGGATACAACGAGGCTGGATTTAAGAATGTTGACGAATTGTTTAGCGGCATAACATCTGGTCAGGTAGGCAGAAGACAAAGATCAGAAAACGAGTACACTCCATACGAAGATGATTCGGCTAGAAAATCGTCCCGTGTGTTTGCTCGTGAGAACTCAGAGATAGCCTATAAAGTAGTTATTGAAGGGCAGGACGACAAGCTGTTCCCATTATTCGTTGACGCTAAAAGAGAGCTTCCGATGAATGAGTGGATGGAAGCCAATATGCCGATGACAATAGAGCATAATGGCAGACTATACGTCCCATCAAGAGGCCCGATAGGAAAAGACGGAAAAGAAAAAAAGGGAACTGGCGACAGCATACCTATTCCCAACAATGCTGTAAAACAACAGTTACTAGATCAGGGGTATATAAAAACTCCAAAAGCAACCACCGTAAAGGTTGTTGCGGCTAGACCGGGTTTACACGCTGCGGGTCTGCCTGTTGCAAACCACATAGGTGCGAAGCCAAAAATAAATGAAAGACAAAAACAAATACTGATTGAGAACGGATTTGAAAGATCAGTAATCTCTAAAAAAAGTGGTGAAATTGCATTAAATGTCAGAGAGGATGATCAGGCATGGGTGGAGATACTTGTGCCAAAGAATGTTCACGGAACCGATTGGCAACAGGTTGCTGATGGCAAGGCTGGCGTATATCCGAACAATAAACAAAACAGGGATCTTGGTAGGGTTGGTCAAATAAAGCCACAAGAGGCACAAATAAATGATCAAATACCTTACGGCGGTCATTATTTGTATCGGCAGGGTCAGGCAAGCGCAGAGGAAAGCTGGGTAATCACTGGTAACATGTTAATTACCAGAAAGATGTCTAGGGATGAAGTTCAGGCTCTCAACGAAGAAAACGGCATCAAAGACAGCCCAACCCTTAACGATCTTTCAGAGATATTTGGTGAGGCAGAGGCAAAGTCAATAGTCACTGGTCAGCCTGTAAGTGATTTTGAAAAAGCAGAGCCAGCCAAGGCACCAAAACAGTCCAGAAAAATACTTAGGATAGATGTGCCTAACGTGGACAGCAGGGAAGTTGACAGGATTAGTCAGCGTCTGCCCACTGCTGTCAGTGCCACAGAGGACGGTGTCAATAACGCTATAAGAATGGAGCTTGGTGATTAACTAGCTGATGACAAACTAAGAACAAGAGCTGCTCAGTTAATTAGAAACTACAACATAATCACTGAAGAAGAGGCTGAAAACGCAACAGACGAACAGTTGATAGAAATATTAACCGACAGGCTGGCGAGCAATCTTGAGTTTGTTTATGACAATGTAGACCCTCAGACCAGACAGCGGTCTAAGTTGTGGTACATGGGGGCAAATAGAATAGCTAACGAAATAGCCCAAAAATATGGCCTTGAGGTAAGGCAGGTCGCTGGTGTGATGGCGGCACTAAGCCCACAAAAAGACTGGTATCAAAATGTATCTTTGGCAGAGCGAACCATAGATATAAAAATGACAAAAATGGATACCGTTCCAACTCCAGAGATGCTTGCAACATCGCAAAGAATATTTGGAAAAGACCAATATCAGCCAATGCTTAATATTATATTCCAGAAAGGCAGAAACATGCCTTTGTCTGAATATAAAGATGCTCCTCTTTTAGAGGCTATGTTTATTCGTATTTACGATGAAACATACAATGACAGAGGGCATCAAATTGTTTCACCAGATGGTCAAGATCTTGGCTTTGCCAGAACAAAAAATGGACAAAAGCAAAAAACAGGCTGGGGTTCTAATGTAGAAATAACAAAGGCAGTTGTTGCTATCTCAGAGCCTGACACCATTGTTTTGGAAATGGGTGATCGTCATAAGGTTAGAAACTTCTATAACAATATTGTTGCCCCTGAATCTTTGGAGGGTGATGTTACGTCAGACACTCACGCAGTTGCTGCCGCACATTTGAAGCCACTGAGCGGAGCATCAACAGAGGTTCATCACAACTTTGGAACCGCTCCGACTAAGGCGCAACAAATAAAAAGTGGTGATTGGTTTGGTGCAACTGCGAACTCCTCTGTGAGTGGATTAAAAGGCACATACGTTATATATGTAGAGGCGCACAGAAGAGCGGCACAGAGAAAGGGTGTTCTTCCCAGAGAGATGCAGTCAATCACTTGGGAAGCTGTAAGGGGTTTATTCCTGCCTTCCTTTAAGAGCAACGCAAATAGTGTTCAAAAAATAAATGACATATGGAATAACTATAGAAAAGGCTTGATATCATTAGATCAAGTCAGACAGGAGATTATGAATGAAGCAGGTGACCAAGGAAGATTTCGTCCACCAAGCTGGGAAGGATCCGATAGTGGAAGCCTTAGAAGCCCTGAGCTTGCCATTGACGAGGGAGAACTATCTGGCGCTATCGTATCCAGAGGAAGTCCCAGAGATTACGGCGGAGATGGAAGCAGAGCTGCCGGAACAAATACAAATCGCACAGTAGAGCCTAATATAGGAAATCTGACAGAGCGAGAAACAGAGCAGATTGGAAGGGTTGGCGAAGTAATCGGGACTCTTCCCAAGTACAGCAGAAGAAGAGTTACACCACCGCCAGAGGTACTTGGCTTTGGTAAACAAGCTGAAGCATCAATCACTGGCATACCTGTTCAAAACAGATTTGCCACTGTCTCCGCTCCTGTGAGATTCCCAGACAAAAACCTACAAAGGTTTGAGTCCTTGTTTGGAATCATTAAAGAAGGTAGTGGCAACACGCCTGTCATTCTTTTTGCTGGGGAACACAACAACGAGACAAACGGCGGCAGTGGCATTAGTCATATCTTGTCTCGTGGGCATGAACAGGAGTTAATAGAAAACTCCAAGTTCAAAAATATCGAATCAGCAATACAGCAAACATTTTTTGCTTGGCATAAGCAGGGATTCCAAGATGGCCCGAATGTAATATCTCAAGCTGGGACTATGGGTGGTGACAGGATGAGGTCTGTTGATGGATCCTTCCGTTCAATTAGCAAAAAAGACATGGATCTTATTTGGTTGAATCCATCACATAGTTCTCCGCCGTTTAAAGTGGTTCTAAACTACGGATTGGTTTCTGAGCCAGCCGTCAAAGAAGAGTTTGGATTTACCCGTGACATACCAGTTTATTCGATAACAACTGCATACCCTCTTCTTACTACAAAACAGAGGTCAGAGATAAAGCAGAGCAGATCCGTTGTTAGAGTTCCTGTCAACTTCAATCCACCATCAACAAAATCAATAACCGCTCTTGTCGATGAAAATGAGGAGGCATATCAAAGATTAACTTACAATAATGTGTCTAAAATATTAGCGCCAGTTGCTAGAAAGTTTTGGGACTCAAACGATAACGCAGAAGCAAGATTAGCAAGAACTGAGCGCTTTATAACAAAGTTCCAAGATGCAATGCTGCCTGTTGGGAAAATGGTAGATGAGCTGAAGGCAGATGGGTTCACTGTGACTGAAGGCCTAGACCCTTATATGAGGGAAGAAAGGTCTCATGGCCTTATAGGATTTCAGCTAGAGCAAAACACACAGAACCTATATGAGCCATTGAGGGACACCATAGCTGAGATAGATGTTAGTGAAGAAAAAATAAGTGAACTCACAGGTGGCAACGCCCCAAGGTCTTACTTCTTGGCTGACGCTATTAAAGTGAACGGCGAAAGAATGGCTATAGCAGATGCTTATATGTATGCTCTTCACGCAAAAGAAAGAAATCAATACGTCCAAAATAAATATAGCCGTGGCCTTGGCTCAGGAATGTCTGAGACAGAGGCTGACGCGATTATAAATTGGGTTGATTCTCTGGACTTGCAAAACAAGCAACTTCTAAATGCTGTTAGAGACTATGTTAAGCAGATAGTTGCCAACACAAACGCCGTCAGAAGAGATGGTGGATTGATGGCTGAGGAATATCAATTTGAAAATTATGTTCCTTTGCGTGGTGATTTAGATCCGGAATCAGAAATTGCTGAAGATGGAGCTGGTCTGTCAAGAACATATCAAAGAAAACAGCCTGACCTTTACGGAGGAAGAAGGAGGCAAGACCCTCGCATAGCCGCTGGTAGGGGAACGTCTTATGCAGAAGACATAATTGGCACAGTTATGATGCAAAACCAGACATCAATAGTGGATGGTGAGCGCAATAAAGTTGGTCAAACATTATTAAATATGCTTGACCCAACTTTAGCTAATCCTAATGCAGACGCTTCACTTGTAGAAGCTGCAAAAAAATTAGATATGAAAGGTATTGCAGAAATAGTCACAGATGTCCCAGATCAAATAAAAGACAATGTCCTTGGGGTCAAAATAAATGGTCAGTTAGATCCTGTTAATATTTTAATATTTGATGACAGAATAGCTAGAGCAATGAAGGGTGCATATGGTGATGGCATCAACAGGGGTGGTGCTGTTGTCAGACACTTGACCAAGTTAAACAGATACCTTTCTTCTATCAACACAACTTATAATCCTGAGTTTATGGTAACAAACTTTGCCAGAGACTTGGAAACAGCGTTGGTAAACATTGGTCAGTATGACGGCAAGGGATTAACAAAAGAAATATTATTTGATGCGCCGAAAGCAGTTATAGGTATAGGAAAGCACATCAGAGCCAGAGGCAGAGGCGAGCCATACGATCAGGACAATTACTGGTCTCAGAAGTATCAGGAGTTTATGGAGGACGGTGGTAAAAACGCTACCAACCAGATTGATACAGTCAAAGATCAGGTAAATAATATCAGGGATATTCTTGGCGATATATCTGGCAACACAATGGCTGGTAAGTTTGGATTAGCTAGGACTCAGTTCTTAGGCAAGGGTGTCAGATCAATACTTGGAATGCTTGACGATGCCAACACTGCGGTTGAAAACGGTGTTCGCGTTGCAACATACGATGCTTTGTTGAAAAGAGGCTTCAGCAGAGCCAGAGCCGCTCAGGCCGCAAGAAACATAACAGTCAACTTTGCTAAAGCTGGCGAAGAAAGAGCCATGGCAAATGCTCTTTATCTTTTCTATAATGCATCTGTGCAGGGTTCATTTGCGCTTTACAATGCAATGATCAGGTCATCAAGGGTTCGTAAGATATGGGGAAGCATGATCCTGTATGGAATATTACAAGATCAGTTTCTAGCAGCCATTTCTAGTGATGAGGACGAGGATGGTAAACCTGATTATGATGAGTTAGGCGATTACACGCTTGAACACAACCTTATAATGAACACCTTTGGCCTGTCTGATGAAAAGTACATAAAAATACCGCTTGGGTATGGAATTAACTCTGCCGTTAATCTTGGTAGAGCGTTAAGCAGAACCCAAAGAGGTGAGTATACTATTGGTCAGGCATCTAATTCTATCTTTGGAACCTTGCTTGAATCAATCAGCCCGATAGGTGGTGTAAATGATTTTGATGAGGTTGGTGATTATGCAATCGTTGTTTCTCCAACAGTCATCGAACCAGTAACATCCCTGTTTGTTAATAGAGACTTTGATGGATCGCCTGTCTACAAAGAGGGTTCGCAGTTTGGATTACAAGCGCCAGCCAGCCAAAGACACTGGACAACAGCAAGCACCCCTTCAAAAATTATTTCAAAAACATTAAATGATTTGACAGGTGGTTCTGATGTAACTCCGGGGGCTGCGAATGTTTCTCCAGATATTATTGATTATATTTTTGGTTTTTACACAGGAGCCGCTGGCAAGTTTGCCCAACGAACAGCAGAGGCTCCGTTAAAGATTGTGGATGCTCTAAAGGGTGATTACGAAGGTGATATAATCAGGGAAATACCTTTCTTGCGTAAGGTCGGCGTTAATCCATCTGCATTTGAGGATGTCGGCACGTTTATTGAGAACAGAGATAAGGTTCTTTACGCAGGCAAGGAACTGCAATATGCAAGGCAAAGGGGTGATGTCGAGGGTGAGGCAAGTATAAGACAAAAGTTTGCCAAAGAGCTTTCTATATATGGTCAGTTAAAAGCAATGAACAATGCAAGAAATCAACTAATGAGACAAAGAAAGAAGATAGAGAACAATCCACGAATACCTGACTCACAGAAAGAGCCTTTGATAAAAAGATATAGGGAAAAAATTAACCTAATAGTTAAAAAAGCCAACGCCCTGTTGAGGGACGCTGGCGTAAGGTAGTTACTAAAAGTTCTATGTAACTTTTGACTCAATCCAGCTTTGAATTGATTTCTTAGTCCACCTCTGTGGGTTTTGAATGATGGGCTTCGGAAAGCTGTCATCCTTTGTTCTTATGTTATACAAAGACTGCCTAGTCATCGACAGGGCTGAACATAAATCCTTTATGGAAATCAGTTCGTCTATTGTTGATACCCCTTTTTCCATCTCTCAAACTCCTCGGTTATCTTTTTAAATTTTTCTCTGGCCTCAGAATTATTCCTAAGGTCTGTACGCGATTGTATCTCCAGCTTTGCTCTCATGGTGTTGGCGATACTCTCCTCCGTGTTATCCTCTGCCCCGATAAATATGCCAAAGTCTTCGTTACGGCATAGCATCCCTGCGCTTGATATCATTTTCTTTATTTCGCGCTCCTGCTCAGGCACAACAGGCTCTTCTTGGTCATTTAGCTTTACCATCGCCACCATGTATCTGGAGCCAACCCAATCAGTGTGTAGACTGGGTGGGCATTCATTGGGATGCAAAGATAGCCTTAGAGTGATGCCGTTTCTGTCTTGAGACATAGATATTTTTACTGCCTCAAAGTTAACAGCCGCGTCTCTGACCTCATTCATCTTTCCATCCTCATCTGATTTTGCTTTGGCTTACCAGTGTCCACTGTATTGTTAAGCTCTCTCAGTCCACTTATAGCTTGCCTAACGACTGACTCTTTTGAAGAGTACATAGAGTTGTGCCGTGAGTTATGAGAGACCAAGCTTATCCATTTGCTTTTCCCATGAAAATTACCACGCTTTGCGTTGGTGTAAAGCTAGTGCTTCTAGGGGTC
>Ga0213865_10000810_pt1 | contig 20739 bp, 19 predicted proteins | sample PICome_6_FD_160100 | JGI IMG/M metagenome (GOLD analysis project Ga0213865, IMG submission 160100) | Coastal seawater microbial communities near Pivers Island, North Carolina, United States - PICO282 | ecosystem: Environmental > Aquatic > Marine > Coastal | place: USA: North Carolina...
CTCTTTATCGCAAGTCATCATATGCTCGCGAAGAAAAGTCTCGTTAATATCGCTTGGGCGTGTGTTGTTTTCGTTATTCATTCTTAAAACCTTAAAAGTGTTGTTTTCGTTATGTTAATAGTATCGCCTATGGTCGTGACACGTTAGGTCACTTCTCACGATCAATCGCAAGAATATTTTCCGTTCATAGTAATAGTTTCCCAAGTTGGCTCGCTTTCGCGAATTTCGATTTTGCCCTCGCGAATTGCTTGGGCGAACTCTTCAAGAGTCATGCCTTCGGTTTCTTTGGCGGTTAGAAATTTCTTAGTCATAGTTTTTACCTTAGTAAGTGTTGTTTGTTGTATGTCTTAATTCTATAGTATAGTATCGTCTATGTCAAACGGAATCTTGACTGATTCCTGAATTATTCCCGAATTATTTTTGAGCGTAGCCGGTGATGATTCCGTTTTCTACTGTGAATCCCCAACCGTTTTCGTCGAGTACAACGCCGTATTCTACTTCGCCGGTGTAGTTTGCACCGATTACGTTTACGTCATTGTCTACTGCGTTGAATAGTTCGTTTTCGTTGGTGAAGATCATTTTAGTTTTCCTTAGAAAGTGTTGTGTTTGTTATGTCTTAATTATACTATAGTTATCGGATTTGTCAAGAGCAATCTTTAGTAATTCTGAAAGTTTTTTTATTACTTGTTTGATTGTTGTTGTCTCTTGTATGTCTCCCATTATACATACTTATCGGAATTTGTCAATAGGTGTGTGCAGTTATTCTAGGATTATTTCGGAAATAAATATTTTGACTTTTTTTGCATTTTTGCTATTGACACGGGTGGTATTTTATCTTCACGACGGAATAGCCCGACGTGGGGGGAAAATCCTTGGGTGGTTCAAACATAATTAACCCAACCAAACAATATGTATCAGCCAAACTAGATAGATAGACCCTCTTGATTCAGTCAGCCTCGTCACGCCCCTTCTCGCGACATAAAACACAGATGCGATACTTTCCTACTATTTTAAAAACCTTGCAGCCACAGACGCACACAGACTGTCTAATACAGTACTGAGCAGCTTCGCCCTCAGTGTTCTTTTGTTTGCTTATGAACTTTGCCCTCATTACATGAAATTAATTTTATCTGTTAATCAATTACTACGTGTTCTATGCGAGACCGATACCCAATACGTACCGTAGGTGCGTACCAAGACTATTTATACCTGTAAAGAGAAAGAAACCCTTGGCGGTATTGGTTACTGTGAGAAGCAGTGAGGTCTTAGATACTAGTAGTTTTTACTTTTACTTTATTCAATTTCAGCGTTAGCTGCTTTACAGGTCTTGGTTGGTTAGTCACACAGAGCCAAGATTTTCATTTTTTGCCTCACCTCGGAGTGCTTGTTCACTCTCAGGTGACTTCTCATTCAGCAAGTGGTTAGAACGCAAAACTACACCGGTAACGTTTTTATACAAATTTTTACTGAATTTCGACGCTAGATAACCATCGTCTACCCTATTATAGATGATTTTCACGGATTTCACAAGTTCTTTTTTGGAAATTTTGCGTTTCGGGTGTATAATATGGTAAGGAACAAATTACTCAAGACATACAGGAACACTTAGATGACAAAAAAGGTTATGCTGACTGGCGGTGCTGGTTTTATCGGACATCATATTTTGGAACACATGCTTCTCAACACTGACTGGGAATTTGTGTGTTTGGATAGACTTGACACTTCGGGATCACTGCACAGGATGCAAGAAGTTCTGGATCGCGATCCCTCGTGGAAAAAACGAACCAGATTTGCATTTCATGACCTTAAATCGGAACTTAACGACATCGTTCGCCACAATCTAGGGCGAATTGACACTATTATCCACTTGGCTGCCGCCTCACATGTTGATAGATCAATTGACGATCCCATGTCGTTTGTTCAAGATAATGTAGTGGGCACTACAAACCTTCTCAATTACGCTCGTCACCTAGACTCTTTAGATTTATTTATTAATTTTTCTACGGACGAAGTATTTGGACCGGCCCCTAAAGGCGTGAAATACAAAGAATGGGATAGATACGACAGCACTAATCCATACTCGGCTTCCAAGGCTGGAGCAGAGGAGATGTGTTTAGCTTTTGCTAACACGTACCGTATGCCGATCATCAATAGTCACACTATGAATGTGTTTGGGGAGCGTCAGCATCCTGAGAAATACATTCCGCTTTGTGTGAAAAAGATTCTTGAGGGCGAGAAGATTACTATTCACGCATCTCCACAGGGCGAACCCGGAAAGCGACACTATATCCACGCTAGAAACGTAGCTGCTGCGGTTTTGTTTCTTATGGACAAGTGGGAAACGCGAGAGAAGTATAATATCGTGGGAGAAGCTGAGATTGACAATCTACAGCTAGCTCAAAAAATTGCTGATATTCTTGGAAAGCCACTTAATTATGAGTTAGTTGACTTTCACAGTAGCCGTCCGGGTCATGATCTTCGCTACGCACTGTGTGGCGAGAAGATGAAGGGACTTGGCTGGGAATTACCTATGAATATCGACGAAAGCCTAGAACGAACTGTAAACTGGACTATTAAAAACGACAGGTGGTTACTATGACAAAAGAAATGCATAAATGTGACAGTAAATTATCGTGCAAGGCTTCAGCATCACTGAATGAGTCTGTTAAGGCAGAACTTGAAGCTGAAGACAAGCCCTTAGAGGATTTATTAAATGAAAAAGATACTAGTGAGGCACTTCGGCCTGACACCGGCGAAGCAAGCGAAGGACAGTAACGATTTACTACTGAATTGCTGCGACCACAAAGACTGTGAGCATCAATTGTATAATGCTAGCCCTGAACAACTAGAGGAATTTTGTGCCTTGCATCAGGTTGGTACTAATAATTTATTTTATTATCAGGCTGACAGTAACCGCAAGGGCAAACTTCAAGTGCGTGAGCAGGGGATTGGTCGCTTTCTGTCTGACGAGAATGGAACTAGGATGACTAGGGACCATGTATTCTTCGTTGACGCTTCAGCTATCGGCGGGGCAAGAGTCTATACTGAAAAACATCACGACTTTGGAGACGAAGCTATCACTATTGGTTTCTTTGTTCCTGAAGATATTGCTATTAGATATTACTTTCCCAATTCTATCTTTACATCTGAGGGCACTGTCCTGCTTGAAGATGGTGAAATATTAATGGCCGACAAAGATCGAGGATTTATTGGGGGTAAAGCTGCTAACGTTATCGAGATGATCCAAAAGCACAAGACTGGATTTCAATTACCAAGCGTAAAACCAAGGAAACCAAAACAGGGTACGGTAGTATTTAACAAGGCTACCAAAAAGTTTGAGGGATATAACGGTAGAGGATGGATAGAACTATGAAAATACCAAAAGGAATGACCGAACAACAGGTTATAGATCAAATTAAAGTTGTATGTGATAGAATATCTCCTAGATATACCTTTTATGGATATACAATTGATGATATAAAACAAGAGTCTTTTATTATTTGTGTGGAGGCCCTTAACAGATATGATGAGGCTCGGCCCTTGGAGAACTTCCTTAGTGTAAATTTATCCAATCGTTTGAAAAATTTTGTTCGTGATAATCATTTCATTGGCGATGAAAACTTGGAAAGACAGCGAGTTTATCAACCAGCGCAGTTAGACTATGAGGATAGCATTATTGACGAAGACGAAAAGTTTTCGAGTAGTTATGAGTCAATTGAATACAACGACATGGCTAAGATCCTAGATAAAAATCTTCCAGCTAGCTTTAGGATGGATTATTTGAAGATGATTAACGATGTATATATCACAAAACAAAGACGGCAAGAGGTTATAGACGTGATAAACGAAATTCTAGAGGAGTACGGATACCATGAAGAGCGGTAGAATTTCCAAAATCGAAGAGAAGTTTATCTCTGATAATATACATACTGACTACAAAGAGCTTGCCGTCGAACTCGATAGAAATGCAGAGTCTCTCTTAGAGTTCATCAAGAAAAAAGTAGCCAAGGGCGATCTTCCAGAACCTATCTGGATGCAAGATCAGTACAATGAAGAGAAAGCACAATACGATCTTACATTTAGACCATACTGGCTTGAGCTAAAGAGTCAATTTACAGACGAAGAACTCAAATTGTTTCAATATCATTGGTCTAGGATCATTTCTCAGTTTAAGGATGATGTTATCCCCACCGAAGAGCTACAGGTTGTTGACCTCATCAAGCTAGAACTTCTAATGAACAGAGCTTTAAAAGGAAACAAGGAAAACATTGAGCAGATATCGGCTCTAGACGCTCTAATCACCTCTGAGAGGCAGCGCGATCCCGATCAGATAGACAAAGACGCCCTTTTTAATATGGAGCGTCAGGTGGCCTCTCTGAAAGCCTCGCAAGAGTCTCTAAATAAAGACTATCGTGAGCTGCAAACAAAAAAGAACTCTATGCTCAAAGAAATGAAGGCAACACGAGAGCAGCGAGTTAAACGTCTCGAAGACTCCAAGCAAAATTTTACAAGTTGGCTAGCGCACCTAGTAGCAAATCCAGAGATAACTAAAAAATATGGTATCGAAATGGAAAAGATGCGATTAGCAATGGACAAGGAGCGAGAGAGACTATCTAAATTTCATAAATACACAGATGATATGGTGGATCAGCCATTTCTTACACCGGATACAGTAAAGGACGAATAAATGAAAAAAGCTATTGTTTTTGGCGTTACAGGTCAAGACGGCAGTCACTTGTCGGATCTGCTTTTGAAGAAGGATTACTACGTGGTTGGGGTTTCTAGAAGAGCCAGCACTGATAACACTCAAAGAATCAAACATATCCTAAGAAACGAAAGATTCGAGCTGGTCGAAGGCGACATCACAGATGCTCACTCAGTTAATAATATACTTAAAACACACGAGAATGTAGATGAAATCTATAATCTAGCTGCACAATCCCATGTGGCAGTGTCTTTCAAACAGCCAGCTCTTACTTGGGATATTACCGGTAAAGGCTGTCTTAATATTTTACAAAGCATTGTTGATCTTGGTATTAATGCTAGGTTCTATCAGGCTAGTAGTAGTGAAATGTTTGGCAAAAATTATGACGAGATTGACGGTGAAAAGTTTCAAAATGAAGACACCAAGTTTATGCCTCAGAGTCCATATGCTATCGCTAAGTGCGCCGCACATTATATGACGAGATTATTTCGAGAAGGTTATGACATCCATGCTAGCGCTGGTATTTTATTTAATCACGAAGGTGAGCGACGAGGTGAAACATTTGTCACTAGAAAAATCACAAAGTGGATTGGGGACTGGGTTAAGAGCGGTCGCGATCCAAACTTTCCAAAGCTGCGTCTGGGTAACTTGGAAGCATTTAGAGATTGGGGGTACGCAGGAGATTACGTGGAAGCGATGTGGATGATGCTCCAACAGGAAAGTCCGCAGGATTACGTTATCTGCACCGGCGAAACTCATACTATTCGCGAGTTCTTAGACGTAGCATTTTCTCATATTGGTATAGATGATTGGTCTAACTTGGTCGTCCAAGACCCAGAGTTTTACAGACCAGCAGAAGTAGATTATTTACGTGGAGATTGCAGTAAGGCTAATAATATTTTAGGCTGGAAACCAGAAAACTCATTTGAAGATTTGGTAAAAAGGATGGTAGATTACGATATACTATGAAGATTTACTGCTTAAAGCTAGATCTTACAATGTGTATCTCTAGGCTGAAAAAATTTAACCTAAAAGAATTTAATAGTCCACATCCGGTTATTTTCACCGAAGCAAAAGATCCAGACGACGCTTGTTATAAATGTCTTTGCATGTTTACAGAAACACTACTAAAACAAGATGAGTCCAGAGAGACTGCGTTCTTAATTAAAGATATCCTACCAGATGTAAAAGTTAAAAAGGTTTATTGTAAAGATGAAAAGAAACTATGAAGATCCGGTCTATAAAGAGTGGAGGCAAAGAGTCTATAAGCGCGATAAGTTTAGATGTCAAATGCCAAATTGTAAATGTAAGTCAAGATTGCAAGCACATCACGTAAGAAAGTGGTCAAGCGCCTCTATGTTGAGATATGATATTGATAATGGAATCACGTTATGCAGGAAGTGTCATGAGTCAATACACGGTAAAGAACATTTATATGAATCACTATTCATGGAGATAATACGTAAAAATGCCAGCTAAAGCACCTGCCTACACAGTTATAAAAGATACCAGAGAACAAGACGGTTATACCTTTGAGAAATTCAACGGTAGATACACCTCTTGTAACGGTATGGTTGTTCGCAAGTTAGATACTGGTGACTACTCACTTGTTGGGCTTGAGGACAAAGTGTGCATAGAAAGAAAGGGCAGGGTTTCAGAATTAGCTATCAATCTTGGAAAAGATAAGTATAGGTTTATGAGAGAAATTGAAAGAATGAAGGAATTCCCATTCCGATTTCTTATTTTAGAATTTTCTCTTGAAGACGTTATGGATTTCCCAGAAAGATCAGACATTCCTGAAGAGAAGTGGGATTCTATCAAGGTCACAAATAAATACATGTTAAAAATGTTAATCGAGTTTCAAATGTACGATAACATCCATGTTATATTCTGTGGTAGCAAGAAAAACGCCAAACTGGTTGTGAACAGCATATTAAAGAGGGTAAACGAATTCTACTCGGTCGGGAGGAAGAAATGATTAATCCGAATTTATCAATTGATACTCTATCAGATATTCATACCTATGGCATAGATGTAGAGAGAAGAGAATTATATCTTCATGGGTATATAGGCAATACGGATGAAGACCCCGGCGTAGAATACAGAATGGCTGCACAGTTTTATAAGAATATAAGGTTGTTGGACGTAATTAGCAATGAGCCAATCATTATTCATATGTTAAGCGTTGGCGGAGAGTGGGATTCCGGCATGGCTATCTACGACGCTATGATGCTATGTAATTCATACGTGACAATCGTTACATACGCACAGGCGTCTTCAATGAGCAGCATTATACTTCAGGCTGCTGACAAAAGGGTTATGACGGCCAATTCTCACTTTATGCTACACTATGGCTCTGTTGATTGCGGTGGAGATCACCTGAGTGCCCACAACTACGCAAAAGTAGATAAGAAAAACACGGAAACCATGATTAGTATTTATGCAAACCGCTGCGTAAAAAGCAAATACTTTAAAGGGCACTATACCGACATCAACGAAGAAAAAGTAAAGAACTATCTAAAGAGAAAGCTAAAAGATGGCGACTGGTACTTAGACCCAGAAGAAGCTGTTTACTACGGCTTTGCAGACTGCGTTCTAGACACTAAGGATATAAATAGCTTAAAATGAGTAACTTAAAAAAAATAGATGAGGCTTGGTTAAATCTAGATGGTCTCGACGAACGCACATTATTTAATCCATTTGATATCGTCAACTTTAATGAAGATGACTATCATTTAAGAACAATGTGGCTCATGACAAGACCAGAATACTTTTCGTTTTTATGCAAACATGTGTTTAATATCAACATTTTACCTTCGCAGGCTTTGTTTTTGTGTGAGATGTGGAATAGAAAGTTCCCCATGCTTATAGCTAGTCGTGGATTTGGTAAATCATTTATTCTATCTTTGTATTCAATGATTAGGGCACTCATCTTACCAGAGCGTAAGGTTGTAGTTGTCGGTGCTGCTTTTCGTCAGTCTAAAGTTTTGTTTGAATACATGGAGACGATTTGGAACAATTCACCTATACTGAGGAGTATGTGCGATGCGAGTAGTGGGCCAAGGCGTGATGTTGACCGTTGCGTTATGCGCATTAATAAATCTCGTGTTACTTGCCTTCCTCTTGGAGATGGTCAAAAGATTAGAGGCCAGAGAGCTAATGATATTATTAGTGATGAATTCGCAAGTATACCTCGTGATATTTTTGAAACTGTCGTTGCTGGTTTCGCTGCTGTTAGTTCTGATCCAATCGAAAATGTTAAAAAGATTGCAGCCGCTAAGAAGGCAGCAGAACTAGGGATTGAACTAGAACAAGAAAGTGAAAGCGTTATTGATAAGAAAGACAATCAGATCATCCTTTCTGGTACAGCTTATTACGACTTCAATCATTTCGCTGATTACTGGAAGAGGTGGAAATCTATTATTAAGAGTCAAGGCAAACCATCTAGACTAAGAGAGATTTTTGGCGAAGATCCGCCAGAAAATTTTCAGTGGAAAGACTATTCAATTATTCGTGTTCCATACGAGCTTTTACCAGAGGGCTTTATGGATGCCTCACAGGTCGCCAGATCGAAGGCGACAGTTCATGCTGGAATTTATCAGATGGAGTTTGGAGCGTGCTTTACGCGCGATTCTCAGGGCTTCTTCAAGCGTACACTTATTGAGTCCTGCGTGACTGACGATAGAGGTACAATTAAGGATAAGAACGGTAACGATATTTGTTTTCAAGCTCAACTTCGTGGCGATCAAAATAAACAATATGTTTTTGGGGTTGACCCCGCATCGGAAGTTGATAATTTTAGCATTGTTGTATTAGAAGTTAATAAGGACCATAGAAAGATTGTTCACTGTTGGACTACCAATAGAGAGCAGCATAAAGAGAAGGTTAAGAGTGGATATTCTAAAGAGAGCGACTTTTATGCTTACTGCGCCAGAAAAATCAGAGACCTAATGAAAATATTCCCATGTATTCATATTGCTATGGATGCTGGCGGTGGTGGTATCGCGGTTATGGAAACCCTGCATGACCAAGACAAGATCCAAGAAGGAGAACATGCTATATGGCCCGTTATCGACGACGATAAACCAAAAGACACAGACGATCAAAGAGGTTTACATATTCTAGAGATGTGTCAATTTTCTAAATATGACTGGTTAGCAGAGGCCAATCACGGATTAAGAAAAGATTTAGAAGATAAGATTGTTTTATTTCCTATGTTTGACTCTATTAGCCTTGGTATTGCCAACGCAGAGGATGGCTTAAAAGGCAGGAATTACGACACGTTAGAGCAGTGCGTTATGGAAATCGAGGATCTAAAAGATGAACTTACAATGATCCAGATAACACAGACCGCTACAGGTAGAGACAAGTGGGATACGCCAGAGACGGTGGTGGGCACAGGAAAAAAGGGGAAACTCAGAAAAGACCGTTATTCGTCTTTAATCATGGCTAATATGGCAGCCAGAACAATCGCTAGAGCGCCAAGCCCTGTTGACTATAGTTTTTACGGAGGGTTTGCTACAATAGAAAAAGCAAAGAAAGGCGCTCAGATGTTTTCTGGGCCAGCTTGGTTTACAGATGGTATGAAGGATGTTTACTAGCGTTTTGTGTATAATAATGCGAATGATAATCTGAATGAATTTAATCAATCAGAACGACGCTAACCAATAGGAAAACACAAATGCCTAACGACCCCATCATTAGCTGGGAAGACGGAGATTCTACAAGTAAAGCCAAGGCTTTCGAGAAATTTTCAGAGTCGCAACAAGCCTACGAGGGTGTAGCTAGAGCTTACCACAGAGACTTTTTAGACATTGAGGCAAATAGATCTGTCAAGCCTCATTTTGGCTCAAATGATTACTATGCCTTTAGACCAGAGGAAGAGGTTCCCAGAAAGTCTAAGCGTGCAATTAAGATGTGTATGGATGCCTACGATAAGGTTGGTATTATTCGCAATATTATTGATCTTATGGGGGATTTTGGTTGCCAAGGCATCAACATCGTTCATGAAAATAAGAGCGTTGAAAAGTTTGGACAACAATGGTTTAAAAAGATTGGTGGCAAGGAAAGGTCAGAGAGATTCTTAAACAATCTTTATAAGACCGGAAACGTATTTGTCTATAGAAGTTATGCAAATATCACGCCAGAAATCAACAAGTATATCAAATCTTTAGCTAGTGATATAAAAGTAGAAACACCCAAGATTGAAGAAAACGTCATACCGTGGCGCTATAATTTCTTTAATCCTCTAACTGTAGATATGAAAAATGGGAATATTAGTCTATTCTTAGGTCGCAAAGACTACGCCCTTACCGCTAACACTTTCTTTGATAACTTTAAAGATGGTACTATTCCAATTAAAGTTTTGGAAACTCTTCCTACTGAAATTAAGAACGCTATCAATAGAAAAGACAGGAAGATTGAGTTAGACCCAGAAAGATTATCGGTTCATCATTACAAGAAAGACGACTGGCAACAGTGGGCACACCCTCTCGTGTACGCTATTCTAGATGATATTATCATGCTTGAAAAAATGAAGCTCGCTGATCTTGCTGCTCTAGATGGTGCAATTTCTAACATCCGACTCTGGACCCTTGGTGATTTTGACTATAAAGTTTTGCCAACAAAAGAGGGTATCAACAAACTTCGTAATATTCTAGCTAGTAATACTGGCGGTGGGACTATGGAGTTGGTTTGGGGTCCAGAACTCAAATTCACAGAGAGTAACTCTCAGGTCTACAAATTTTTAGGGTCTGAAAAATACCAGTCCGTTCTAAATAGCATATATGCTGGATTGGGAGTTCCTCCTACTCTAACTGGTATTGCCGGTCAGAGTGGTGGATTTACTAATAACTTTATCTCGCTAAAGACTTTGGTCGAGAGATTGCAATACGGTCGCGATCAACTAACTAGATTCTGGGAAAAAGAATTAGAAGACATTAGAAAAGCTATGGGCTTTAGAAAGCCTTTTCATATTGTATATGACCAAATGAGCTTGTCTGATGAGGCTTCTGAAAAGAACTTGCTTATTCAACTTGCTGATCGAGACATTATCTCGCACGAAACAGTTCTTGAGAGATTCAAGGAAGTTCCGGGCGTTGAAAAGGTTAGACTACAGCGTGAAGATAAAGCAAGGGATATAGAAAAATTCCCACCAAAAGCTAGTCCATTCCATAATGCAAACAAGCAGTTTGAAATGGATAAAATGGATAAACAGGCAGATATTCAAGAGAAGGTTGCAGAAAAGAAGCAATCCCAAAAGCCAGTTCGTGAATCTGGAAGACCACCAAGTTCACTAGATGAGGAACCGCGAAAGAAAAGGGTCGATACGCCAAAAAGCACTCCCGGTGTCGCAGAGCTTGTTGTTTGGGCTACATCTGCCTTTGAGTCTGTAGAGTGTCTGAATAAAGGATACCTTGAGATGAAGTCCAAGGCAAATCTTAGACAACTCACTAAAGACGAGGCCATCGAGCTAGATAATATAAAACTATCTGCTTTCCTATCTTTTGAGCCTTTGTGCGCACTAAACAATGAAAATATTTTCAAGGCTGTAGCTACAAAATCTTCTATTCCTAAGCAATTTAGAAACTTAAAAGATGTTAGCACCAGTACCGAAAACTATAAAAAAATTGTTATCGGCACCTATATTCAGTCTGTTATTGATGAGAAATAGGTGTTTTTTTGAAAAAAAATTTTTTTTGTGTATAATTGTCTGAGGTAAACAAAATGTCAATAAAAATTTATCAACAAGAAGTTAACGACGGTGTTGGCGATCTCGTCAAGAGCACCGCTAGTTTTGCGTATTGTTCTGAGGCTACTGTTAAAAAGGGCGAGCTAGCGGTTGCTAAAGAGGTGATCTCTAACGCAGACGTTCTTGAAAGGGTGGTCGCAGAAAACAAAGATCAGATAGACCTGTACTATTTAGAGTCTGTTTTGGTTTCCACCGGCTGGAATAAAAACGATGATGTTTTCACCTCAGATTCAACTTGGGCTGCTAGAAATACCCCCGAAGATAAGCAGTTCAATTTTATGCACAATGAAAACGATATTATCGGTCATATAACCGGAAGTTATGTATTAACCAAAGACGGTAAAGCTGTAGCAGACGACGAACTGGAAAGACCTGACGAGTTTGACATTATAACTCAAGCTGTTCTCTATAATAGTTGGACCGGAGAAGAGAACAGAGATAGGATGAAAAAAATTATTGCAGAAATCGAGCAGGGTAAATGGTATGTTTCGATGGAATGTCTATTTGCTGGTTTTGATTACGCTTTAATTGACGAAAAGGGAGTTGCAAAAGTTCTACCAAGGGGCGAGGCTTCTGCTTTTTTGACAAAACATCTTAGGGCTTATGGCGGAACCGGAGAATACGAAGGTTATAAGTTAGGTCGCGCTCTGTCGAATATTTCATTTTCTGGCAAGGGATTAGTATCAAAGCCCGCTAATTCTAGAAGTGTTATATTAAGCAAAAGCGCTGCACAATTCAATGTAGATAGTAATTCTATACTTTCAATAGGAGAATTTAAAATGTCAGATGTATTGACAGAGCAATTAGCTGAAGTCAAGGCACAGCTTGAAGCTGCTAAAGCCGAAAACGAAGCTATTAAAGCTAAAATTGAAGAAGCAAAAGACAAAGAATTTGCTTCCAAGATTAAGGCTTACGAAGTTGAGGCAGAAGAAAGCAAAGCTAATATCGAGCAGCTCAATGAAACTATTAAGTCAACTGAAGCTCGCGTTGCTGAACTTGAAGATGCCCTCGCTCAATCAACTCAGCAACTTGCTGAAGCTAAAGAGCACATGGAAGAAATGAAGAAGAAGGAAAAAATGGAAAAGCGTAAAGCTGCTCTTGTAGAAGCTGGTTTTGAAGCAGATGACATTGATGCTGCTCTTGCTGCTTTTGATGGACTTGCTGATGACGCTTTCGATTCTGTTGTTGCAATGTATGGCAAGAAGCCAAAAGCTGACAAGCATGGCGACATGAAGAAGAAAAAAGACGATGAAGCAGAAGCTGGTATGCCACCAGCTCTTAAAGAAGCACTTGAGAAGAAGAAGGAAAAAGAAGCTAAAGCTGATGAAGAAGCTGAAGCTGAAGTAACCCCAGAACTTCTTGAAGATGTCGAGACTTCTGAAGCAACTATGGTTGAGCCAGAAGCTGTTGACGAACTAGATCAAGCAAGAGCCAGCGTTGCAGACTGGTTCTCTAACCATGTTCTTAAAAACAAGTAATTTTATAGGAGATTTTAACTATGGCTCTTAAAGCAGATAGATACGAAGAATCGACTGACATCAGTTTTTTCTATACTGACAGTGCAGTTGTGCGTGGTGGAGTTGTTTGCCTCGAAACACTTAGCGCTTCTGGCGCAGCACTCGATCAAGGCGACAACACCGTTTCTTACCAGCAGGCAGCGGCTACTGACGTTCCAGTTGGTATTCTTTTGAACGATGTTGTTAACAAAGATCTTACCCGTACTCATCTTAACCAGTACAAAGATGAAATCCAACTTGGTGGTAAGGTTACTGTCTTGACTCGTGGTTGGGTTGTCACCAATATGATTGACGGAGCACCAAGTCCGGGCGATGTTGCTTACGCTTCTGACGCTGGCGGAAACGCTGGCTACATTACTGATGGCGCAGCAGACGCTACTGCCTCTGGCAATCTAGCGATTGGCCGTTTTATGTCCGCAAAGGACGCAGATGGCTACGCTAAAGTTTACGTAAACCTTCCTAACCACGGTGCCTAAGCCATAATCTAAAGGAGATTTAAATATGTCATTTACAGAAAGACCTAGTGATGAATTCCTCAGTCTTTACAAAAAGACTGGCGATAACGATCAAAACGTGGCTTATGCAGCACAGCGTGAATTCGCTAAAGCTCTTGAGCTTCCACTCCGCAAGGGCGTTTTGGTTGGTAACATTCTCGGAAATATTTTCGAGACTATCAATGTCGAGCCGGGAGCTTCTACCGAGTATCCTCTCGATCTAATTTCTCCGGGACTTGAGGGTGAGCACGTAGCTTACACTAATCCCGGTCATGGTCGCGTTCCTGAGCGTGCGGTTGAAAGCGATTACGTCATGATTCCAACCTACAGCATCACTTCGAGCATTGATTACTTGCTCCGTTATGCTCGTGAGGCACGTTGGGATGTAGCTGGTCGTGCTGCACAGGTCATGGAAGCTGGCTTCGTCAAGAAGATGAACGATGACGGATGGCACACCCTTTTGGCCGCCGGTGTTGATCGTAACATCTTGGTTTATGACGGAGACGCAACTGCTGGTTTGTTCTCCAAGCGACTTGTTAGCTTGATGCAAACCGTCATGCGTCGTAATGCTGGTGGTAACACTGGCTCTGCTAATCGTGGTCGTTTGACCGACTTGTACGTTTCGCCAGAAGCACTCGAAGACGTGCGAAACTGGGGATTGGATCAAGTTGACGAAGTTACTCGTCGCGAAATTTACACCGCGAGTGAAGGTGGTGCTCCTATCACCCGTATCTTTGGTGTCAACCTTCACGATCTTGATGAGCTTGGCGAAGGTCAAGAATACCAAGACTTCTTCGTGAACGGACTTGGCGGTGCGTTGGAAGCTAGCGACCTTGAGTTGGTTGTTGGTTTGGACCAAGGTGCTAATGACAGCTTTGTTATGCCAATGAAGCAAGCACTTCAGGTCTTTGAAGATCCAACTCTCCATCGTCAGCAGCGAGTTGGCTACTACGGGTGGGCTGAACTCGGATTTGGTGTCCTTGATAATCGTCGCATTATGCTAGGCTCCTTCTAATAATCCAATTGAGTTCTAATTAATCATAAGAGTCATCTCCATATCATTGGTGATGGCTCTTTTTTTGTGTATAATAGAGTGTAATTCGCGCTTTACAAACAACAGGATTTTCTTGAAGGGGAAAATATATAATGACAGCTTTATCTGATTATTTGGAATCTGGATTACTACATCATGTCTTTCGTGGTCAAGAATTGCCAAAATTTAGTGGTATAGCTGTTGCTCTATGCAGCGGTGTGCCATCTGAAAGTGATACAGGCGAAACGATTCCAGAACTTCCAAGTGGCATTAATGGCTCTGGAACCGGTTATTCAAGATATAATCTTGGCGATACTACTGCTAGCGGAGATTATTTCTGGCAATACAATATAGACGACCACAACGCCGGTAGCGGCCTGATTAAAAATGATGTAACTCTTTTGTTTGACACCGCTCTACTTGATTGGGGCTGGGTCTCTGGTATAGCAATCGTTGATTCTGGAGATTATGGTGTGGGCAATCTTCTTATGTACTCAGCGCTTAACAATCCAAGGATTATCTATCAGGGGGACTCAGTTAAATTTGACTCTTCCACACTGCAAATCAAATTCAAGTAGGCTTAAATTATGATTTTGACCAAATCAGAATATCTGAACAAGATAGATATCTTGCTTGCAGATAATTCTACCCAAGAAATCTCACCTCTGGATTTAAGAACTAGCCTTATAGATTTAGTAGATTCTGTAGGTAATCTTTTTGCTGGTCTAGAATTAGATGCTGCTAACTTTTCAAGTCCAAATACGAGAACTACGAGAGGTGGAGACTTATCACTAAATAGCATGTTTTTAGCTGGTCGTTCAAGTGTAGACAATTCTGCGTTTGGATACGCCAGTTTAAGAAATAATTATAATGGCACAGAAAACACTGCGGTTGGCTCTTTCTCTTTAGCTTGTAATCTCTATGGTAGTCATAATTCTGCATTTGGTTATCATGCTATAGCTGGAAATACTTCTGGCAGTGGAAATGTTGGTATTGGTAATTTTGCTCTAAATAATAATAAGTACGGTAATTTTAACATTGGCATTGGTCACGGGGCAGGTTACTACATAGATAAAAACGATGAATTTAAGTTTTATCTTGGTTCTTTTCCTATATCTTCTGGAGATACATGCGTTGGAGAAGAAGCTGTAACAAGTGGCGATGCCCCTCTTTTGTTTGGGGATTTAAAGGTTGAAAGTCACAGACTTGGCGTTGGCGTTAATACCTTGCATGACTTTGGTATGTTACAAGTATCTGGCGACGTTTCACCTTCCGTTAGTGGCGATTTTGGTCTTGGTAATAGCGTTTACCCTTGGTCCCACGTTAATAATGAGATTCAGTTTTCCGGTAGCTACATTGGTTTTGGCGGTGCTCCATCTGGCGATGTTCACGGTGTGTCTGATGCTAACACAACAATGTATGGAGATTTTTTACCTTCACAAGATGGTCGCTGGGCGCTTGGTAGCCCCGGCAATGGCGCTGATGGTACAAATAGGCTACTTTGGGATGGATATTTTAATGATGTAATTATAAGTGGGCAAGCATTTATCAATGAGGCGAATTACAATACCATTGAAGAATGTTTATATGAGTGTAAAACCCTACACTTAGCCACGAGCGGCTTCTGCGATCCAGAAAGTGCTGGATTTGACGATTCTGCCGTTTGTGGAATTTTGAACGATGAGGGGCTAGATGGTGCTGGATTTGAGATTCATTCTAGCGGTGCCGGTAATATCTACAGAAGAGACTATAGGTTTATCTACAAGGCCCCAGACTCGGAACTCGCTTGTCTACCAGTTGACAATGCTTTTACTAGATCGAGATTTGAATCCAACATTTCTCTAGAAGTTGTTGACGGTGCAGCATTAATCAGTGAAAGATTGCTTGGTAGATATGACACCAGTTTGGCTATTCAAAGTGGCTGCATGGGTATCTTCTTAGAGCCATACGCCGTTTCTGGGCAAAGGGTGGTTGTAGCTCAAGAGCCGCATTACACCAATCAGTACCCAACCCTGAATGATGTAAACTTTATCTCACGTTCTGGTACAGACATTATTGATGGTAATCCTAGCGGTTACAATTATACCGCCATGTACGGAACTGTAGACTCTGGTGTTCAGGTCTCACAAAGATTTGCCAGTAGAATTAAAAGCTCAAGCACTGTTCGTGGATTCAGCATTGTCTACCATGACGAACTAGATCAGGAATAAATAATGAAAGATAGACTATCAATACATATAGATAACGGTCAAGCTGATGTAAGAGAAGCGGTGACTGTATTAAGGAATGGTGGTACTGGTTCGCAGTCTGGATTGGTTGGTATCACCAATGCGATTTATGACCCTGACACAGGCTCTCCCGTTTTACCAGAAACTATATTCAACGTCCAGTCAACTGGCGACTCTACCATTAGGTTCACAAGCGGTCCATCAAAGGACTATAGAAGTTCGTTAGAGCTGCTAGGTGTAAGCAATACAAGAGCTTCTGGATTACACATTACCTACAATCCAGAGTTTGACGATGCATATGTTGATGCTGACACTGGATACGGTTACTACGAGCCGTGCGTAAACCCCGGAGTGACCGACAAGACTGTTTCTGACATCTCGCTTATTCGCCCAAGTGGTGATGTTGGGATGGAATTTTCTCATATTTCACTTTCAGAGAAGGGTTATGTCAGTGTAGGTCTTACTAGGGTTCATGAGCAAAGGCACTTTGAAGCCAACGCGCCGCTTACAATTGCCTACATGTGCGACGGACATCGAGACAGCGGAACCATTTCTATTCACGAGCAGGCGTCTGCTCCAGCAAACCACTCTGATTTTGGCAAGGTTTATGTTAAGCCATATTCTGTTGGTGGTAGAACACAGGCTTTATATTTTAAAGACGACGGTGGAACAGAGACCAACCTAGTTTTATCTCAAGACCTAGACCCAACAAACCCAGAAGACGGATTGGTTTATGGCGATGCTAACTGTAATACCTATGGTGGTTTAAATAGCCCTCCCACTAGATCAGAGATATCTTCGCAGACAAATAACACGTTCTATGGTAATAATGTCGCTAACGACACAGTATATACGAGCGGCAATCTATTCATGGGGTGTCAGACCGCTAGTGGTCTTACTCAGGTATTCAACAACATTGTACTTGGTAATAAGTCTGCGCAAGATGATGGTGAACTTAAAAATAATATTCTTATCGGTCATAGATCGGCTCAGGGCTTAACTAATGGCCTGATTAATTCTATCATTATCGGTCACGATCTACAGGTCGATGATGATGACGCTTCTACTGACGGCTTATTTTTAGTTGATAAATTAATTAAAGGTAGCCTTGTTGAAAATTCTCAATACATGTCTGTTACAGATGGTTATTTCTCTGTTCTGGATACAGATGATGTAGAATTTAAGATCTTTAACGAGTATGATGATGCACGATCTAGATTCACTTCAAATATTGATTTGATAGACTATAATCGTAGTGACGCTCAATACCCTCAGAACAATTTAAAATTTAACTTCAGAAATTCAAATAATGTATCTAACTGGACTTTGTTCCAGCTTGAGTCTGTCGGTGCTCCGATGACCAACACTCCGTCGTTTGGTGTAACTTCTAACCCCTATGCCCGACTAGACGGCGATCTACTAATTAGGGGTTCTATAAAGTTTGCTGATGGCTCAGTTATTAATGGTCTGTCTGATGCTGAGTACACACCCGTTGCTGGTGTTACCGGCGTTCAGGTTGTATTCCAAGATAATGTAGATAAAATTAGGCTTAATTATTCTTCACTAGATTTGGCTTCTTCGCTTGATACTATAGAGCCCAGCACGGCTTTTGTGGCCCTGCAAGTTGGCGGATCTTCTTCAAGTAGTATTGGTAAAATTTCTCTTGAGGGTCTTGCTGAGTATGTTGGCGGTGGCGGCGGTGGCGGCGGTGGTGGAGATACTATCGCTGTAGAAAACTGTAATATACTTGCTACTAATTCTGAAAACAGAGAGAATGTTTCCACCGCATTAAATATCGGCTCTGTGATGATGGGTTGTGATGTCGCAAGAGATGCCCAAGGCTGGGTAAACTCAGTTATGATTGGTGCTGAGGCTGGTGCCGATGCCGCTACACCAAACGCCGATCTAGACATTGAAAGTGCAGCCGTATTTATTGGTTCTCGTGCTGGTAAAGACTGTGACGATGTTTATAGAACGATTTGTATTGGTAATAACGCCGGTCAAACAGCTAGTGGCTCTACTGATTCTGTATTTATTGGTTCCAGTGCTGGTCTTGGTTCTAATTATGACCAGTCTTTAGGTCTTGGAGGGTGGGCACTTTCTAGCCCCATTGGTGAGTCTAATGCTGGATCGGGGAACTTGGAGATTGTAACTGGTCTACTAAGTAATCAAAGATTGTTCCATCCTAGTATTCTTGATGCTAACGGTGATCCAAGACAGTTAAATTCTAGATTGAATATTCAAAATAGTATTGCTGGACGAACAGACAGAAGAAACATCTCCATTGGAGACGCTAGACTTTCACCAACGGCACCGCTAGAAGTTAGAAGATCGAGTACGCTTCATGGCGACAATCCGAACAACTATGTTCAGGCTTGGTACTGCGATGATGTTCTTGTTGCCAGCTTGGATTGCGACGGTAATTTTGCGTCTGGCGACGAAGCCCAAAACATTGAAGGCTTTATTGTTGGTTCTGACTTGACCGGGAGTGCAACAATGAGCCTTCCAACTTCAGGAAAGTTGAACATTTATGAAGACGGTGTTTCTACGGGGCGAGAAATTTATATTAAAAACAGAGACCCTAACTTAACCATTAACGGAGGAACTTATGTGGTCGCCACCAAGATAGGTAGTGATTATAGACCGGTTTGGGTAAGCTGCTCTTAAAAAATAAATAGGATTAGATAGATGGGAAGACCTGAAAACTGCAACTGTTGCGAAGATTTTGGCAATCCGCCACTACCACCAATTACTGATTGTGATCGTACGATCTGTATTGCATTTATAGACGAGAACAACGATAGTAACGGTAGAGACACCGTTGATGCTAAGTTTGCTGAATGGGTAAAGGCTTTTCCCAATAGAATTCTTTTTGTGGTAGATGTATTTGTTGATAATCCATTGAATCCAGACGGGACGCCAAAGTTATATTTTCCAGATGGCTGGAACAATCAGGCTTTTAATCTTCGTGGCGAATTTATTCGCGGTCTTTCCGTTCCAGAATTTTGCAACAGAGACAATGGAGACGTTGGCCTTGCAACAGATGTTTGGGCTGCACTTGCTACAATTGCTGCTGATAGGAATATCTTATCTGAGTTTGTTTCCGCAACAGAAGTTTCTATCTTTGTTAACACAACAAATAGTATGCCAGACGGCACAGTTCAGGCGGCCTATGATTTACTTGTTAGCAAAGCTGAATCTATCGGTAAGACAATAACAACTAGCACTTTCAATTCTGATAAAGATTATCTTTGCCCATTCGTTACTTCTAGCTGTTGCCCAAATGAATTTACAGGGTCACTACAGACCCTATGTGGTTTATCATCTACTTGCACTCCAACTACTATACAGTTAAACAATAGGTCTATTCTTGGTTATAATGGTTTCATACCTGTGTATGGCCGTTCAAATTTCTTAATCAGGGAATACATTTATTTTGACCCTGATAACCCCCCTAATGAAGATTGGAACGCTTCTTTTGGTGGCGTCGAAAATGTTTTCAACAGATCGTATGGAAATCCCGGCCTTGAAGAAACAAATCAGCAGCAACTTGTTTTTATGACTAAGGTCGTTAACTCTGAAGGTGTAGAATTAGACTTTGTTGATATCGCTTACTTCATAGACTACAGTGATGACGATGGCAATACTTGGACCCAGATAGACGATCTTGGTACAAAATTTTCTGGTCAGACATTAACACAATCTGTCATAGTTGACAATTTTGGCGGTAGCTCTTCTTCTGTCACAACTACGCACGACTGGCTTGGTGCTACGGTTAGTGATTATGCACAAGAGAACTGGGAAGGCACGTTTGACACTAGATGGCTGTATGATAGAAAGTTTAGAATCAGGGTAAATCTTCCATCTTACCCCGACCTTGGGTCCGTTGCGTATGAATTTAGATTGCAAGAGTACAGAGTTCCAAAAACTATTGGCGGCGGAGGCGGCGGAGGCGGCGGAGGCGGAGGACCATTATACCAAATGCTCTTTAGGGATGACATAACTTTTTCT
>Ga0213865_10000812_pt1 | contig 20708 bp, 21 predicted proteins | sample PICome_6_FD_160100 | JGI IMG/M metagenome (GOLD analysis project Ga0213865, IMG submission 160100) | Coastal seawater microbial communities near Pivers Island, North Carolina, United States - PICO282 | ecosystem: Environmental > Aquatic > Marine > Coastal | place: USA: North Carolina...
AAATTTGGCGGGCAATGCAGGATTCGAACCCACGTCTCCGGCTCCGAAGGCCGGAAGGATATCCAGACTACCCTAATTGCCCTGCACCGCCGAAAAGCCACCCCTTCTTGAATCACACCCTCGCGTTCATTCAAGAGCCTGTGGCAACTAGGGCATATCATGGGAAGCAACTCTCCTTGTGTTGAGAAGGGTTGTAGCATGTGCTGTAGAGAGACAGTCATGCCGATAACAGCAACAGAGGCAAGCCGACTTTCGAGACGAACTGGTTTGTCTGAAGAACAATTTTGCAGTAAAGATGATTCAGGAATTAGGCGCTTGTTGAACAATCAAGATACGAAAGCCTGTGTCTTCCTTGCTACCAGTTCGGATTTACCAACCGCTCCAGGAATCTGCACAGTATATGATGCAAGGCCGCTTGGTTGTCGCACATATCCCGTAATCTTGGATGAGCAAGATTTGGCTATCTTGGATGACCTGTGTCCTTACACAAGTGAATTTGATGAACCAACTGAAGATGATGCTCTGCGACTTCTCAATTTTGAGTCGAAGCTTTAGCAATAATCAGAACTCTACCTAAGGACTTGTGTACTGGAATGCCGTACGCAGCCTCAATTTCATAACCGTGTAATTTGATATCGGTTGTGATTTCCTCATCTAGGTCATCACCGCCAGGAGCGACAGGTAGAATCACCACGAGTTTACTGGCAGGAGATTGCTTCCGAACGTTTTCCAGCATGTCTTCGATCAATTTCTCATCTCTGGGTGAATTCCTACCGTAAGGCGGGTCAACAACTACTGCTGCAACGTTATCCGGAAGTTCGTATGTTGTAGCGTCTCCTCTCACAACTTTGGCGTCAACTTCCGCCCAGTCGATATTTTGCTGGCAGCCATCGACCATGACCGGGTCGAAGTCGACGCCTAGTGTATCTCTCCCGCTTAGCGCAGATTCGATCAGTATTCCACCAGTTCCGCACATTGGGTCAACTACGACTCCATCTCTAGTTCCCGCTGCAATGTTTACTGCAGTCCTTGCTAAGCGTGGTTCTAGACTTACCGGACGGAAGAACGGCCGCTTATTTGCGCGCATTGCAGACCAGCCATGCTTCCCTGGACCTTGGCCCACCATCCAACCCCATGCAACATAATCTGCTGAATTGTCCAAGACAACTCCGAATTTGTGTTTTGGATTATCCAGGTCAAATGTTGAGCCAGCATCGTGAAATTTACCTCCCAAATATCTCTCGATGTCTCTAGTTGCTACGGGAAGTTTGCCTTCGTGTCTCCAACATTCAACTGCCATCGATTCTTTTGCAGTAACAGTAATTTCAGCCAGTAAAGCGTCAATTGATTCCCATTTTGCTATACCACCGCCGACTAAAACACATTCACAGCCGGACATTCTGTGAGCGTTTTCCCAATCACTTTCTCCATTTGCAATCAGTAGTCTTCTGGCATCTGTTCTCTCTATGTCTGAACTAGAAAACATAGCCTTTGCTTCAGCCCTTGAAATTGCAGGATGCCATCCACGCAGTGCAATTATTGCAGACGGATTTGAATTCATCAAATCATCTCGTGTATATTTTTACAGACTCCTCGCCCCATTTTGCCTGTTCCATGTTTGTGAATTTTGAAAGGTCAAAATCCGCTTGAACTGGTTCGCTATGAGTTAGTTTTGATTGAACTAAAATGAATTCATCAACCAAGTCAGAAATCAAGAATCGATTGATAGTATCAGGACCGCCTTCGACCAATAACCTCTGGATTTCTAAATCTCCAAGCATATCCAGCATAGCGGTAAGTCCTCTGAAATCATCGGTTAGGTGTCTGGTTTCCAAGCCATCAGTCAACACTTTGGAATCAGAATTTATTCGATTGTTCGGGTCGATAATAACTCTTAGTGGCTGTCTTTGTGATTCAACAAGTCTGACGTTAAGAGAAGGGTCGTCTCTGATTACCGTATTTGCACCAACTAAAATTGCACAGCAGTCTTTTCGCAACTTGTGAACTTGCTTCAAGCATTCTTCACTAGTGAATCTAGCAGGGCCCTTAGACAAGTCATCAACTGAGCCATTAGCGTCGACTGCAACTTTGACAGTGACGAATGGTTTTCGATTGTCACACCAGTGTAGGAATTCTCTCATTTGGTGTGCAGCTTCATCTTCCAGCAACCCTGTCTTAACCGTAATTCCTGCTTCCTCTAATACAGATATGCCATTTCCTCTTACGATTGGGTTTGGGTCTCCGTGAGCGATTATTACATTGCTAATTCCAGCCCATAGAAGTGCTTCGGTGCAGGGAGGAGTCCTACCGAAGTGATTGCAAGGCTCTAGGGTAATGTAAGCGGTTGCTCCGTTTGTGTTGTGGCCTTTTTCTTCAGCATCATGGATCGCCATTTGCTCTGCATGCAATCCACCAAGATGGTCATGCCACCCTTCAGCAATGACTTTTCCATCCTTGACTAATACACATCCGACCAGTGGATTTGGCCTGACTTGTCCTCGTCCTTTTTCTGCGACTTCGATAGCGCGCCGCATGTATCCATGCTCCGCATCACTCCAAGCCATGACCTACGCGAGGTAGGCATTAGACATGAGGCCATCGCCTTGTAGGGACAAGAGGATTCATGTCCTCAACCTAACATAGACACCACTATGGGAGCATTACACTGCATTGTTAATCCTGCTAGCAGGGACCATACATGTGGCAAAAGATGGCCCTCTATTTCTGCTAAATTAGAATCAAAGGGTTTCGAAGTTGTAACTCACATGACAAATAGCGTTGGTCACGCTAGCGAAATCGCTTGGGGGTTACGACAGCAGAATGTGAAAGGTCCAATTGTAGCAGTTGGCGGTGATGGAACCGTACACGAAGTCGCTAGTGCCCTAAGAGGAAGCGATATAACACTGGGAATTCTTCCACTTGGCTCAGGTAATGATTACGCAATAACCCAGGGGATTTCTAGGAAAGATCTGAACCAAGCAATCGATGTACTCAGAAATGGAGTTGACAGAAGATGCGCAGCATGGCGTTTGGAAGGATTTCCTGCATCTGCAACCGGAGATTATCCCGCACCTAAAGCAAATCAGTGGGACGGAGAAGCAACCCAAGATGGGAAGGTGGTTCGATGGGTATTCCTGGAATCCGATTCAGGAATAACCAGTGCAATGTCTCGGGCGAAATTATCCAGGGCGAAGTGGATTAAGGGGAATAAGAAATACACCTATCTTGGAATAACCACCATTCCATTCTGGAAGAGGAGGAAAGTGTGGTTGAAACTGGATGATTCTGAAGGAGAAATAATCGACTTCACAATGTTTGCTGCAACAACCGGTGAAACTTTTGGTGGAGGCTACAAAGTCTGCCCAGGCGTATCTCCCGTCGATAATGATGGGATGATTATGTATGCTCCAAGGCTTTCAAGAATCGCCATGCTATCTTTGATGGGGCCAATGAAAAAAGGCAAACACGTCGGAAAATGGGGAATTACAATGCAAAAGGCGAACCGTATCGAGATCAAACCGGTTGATTCCAAAGGTAAGGTCTCTGATGTTCCTCTACCTTTGTCGACATGGGTTCAGGCTGATGGAGAACCGATTATTCTCAGTCCAGCGACTTTAGAATGGCATACCGAACAATTGCTCGTTCGCGGTGCGAAGGACGTGCCTTGGGCCTAGAATGAGAAGTCACTGAATTCTTCGTCATCAGCTACCGACGCTCTCTTGTTTTCGACTACCTTTTCAGGCTGAGGTTCCGGTTCTGCTCTTTGTGCAGCACGCTTTTTCACTGAGCGACGCTTTACTGGTCTGCTTCCTTTGGTCGGGCTAGCAGCAGCAGTAGGTTGGGTGGCATTGCGCGACATACTCGAGGAGAAGTGCTCCCTCTTTGCTGGCTCAGGTTGAGTAGAAACAACTCCAGCAGAAGGCATTGGTGTACTGGAGACTTGAGGCATGGATGATGCAACAGGTTGTGAGGATTCCATTTCATTAGCTTCACTAGTCACTACAACAGAACTTCCGCCGCCGAAAGTCTTCTGCCCGGTATCACTACTACCAGATTGTAGAACGCTGTCTAGACTGAAGCCCGGAATGGCAACATCTTCCTCTTTTTTCTTCTTTGGAGGAGGCGATGATTTCCTCTTTGGTGAGGTTTTTTGTTCAGGAGGAATAAGTCCATCTTTCTTTGATTGCTTGATGTCTTTCTTCATTTGTACAGATTTAGCAAATCCTTCTCTCCCAAGCAGTGCTTCTGCAGTTGCTTTTGCACCCTGCCTGATGACCATAGTCGAGACCACGAAGAGGCCGATTCCTCCTCCTATTCCAACAAGTAAGAAGAATAGGATGAATGTCCAACCGCCAAATATGTCCGTGTCGCCAAGTGAATATTCATCGCCATGCTCGCCATCTAAACTCACAACACCTTGGCTGGTTTTGATACTAGTAACGATCATACCGTGTCCCTGTCCCTCTAGCGAACAAGTTTCGGAATTGACGCCACCGAGGCCATTTCCGTCCAAAACGTATCCTTTCATTTCGATTGGCTCGTGCCAATGCTGAAGGATATTGAGTCCGTCTGCGACGTTTTCTGAAGCAGGAATGATACCAATTACTTCCCATTCATTTTCATTGTCTGAGAGTTTTGAGCCTACTGCTTCGCTTGGATTTAGTGGCTCTGACCAATCTTTGAGACTGATTCTACCTGCCTTTCCTTCTTCTACAGATTCTGCAGAACTCCAAGACATTGTATGGATAATTACAGCAGCTCCCATAGCGGACTGGACATCCGAAAGCATTGGATGCTCAGAATATACCTCAGATGAAATTAGCATGCCTGTGACTTTCATTTGCGATTCGCCACAGCCAACAATCGAGAGGGTTTCCTCAAATCCTTCACCCATGTTGGATTTAACATCGGCACTGTCTCCATCGATTTCGACGTGTACTTGCCCGTCTCCAGTACCCCATTCAGGGGTATCATTGTAGACACATCCAGCCATGAACATCAGCAGAAGCAGAATCATCCCGAGACGCGTCTGAAGGCGGGCCATGTTCTATGCACGGAGCCTTGAGTTGTTGAACCCTTTCCATGAACACTAGAAGATTAGATGGGAAAATTAGGCGCGGAGAGAGAGATTCGAACTCCCGTGTCCGGGGGACAGTGGATTTCAAGTCCACCGCAATACCAGGCTATGCGATCTCCGCCTAGTTTGTGGGGAGGGCATTTCTTTCAAGAATCTATCCTTAATCACTCATCGCGACTTGAGGCGATAATTGCAAGTCCAATACTTGCTGATAGAATCACAAATGTGAACCCTGGTAGTCCGTGGTCGTGATCATCCGGGTGTGAGTTTAGGTTGGCCGCTCGCTTAACATCTTCAACGAAGTGGTCTACATTCCAATCATATCCTACAAATACAACCTTTGGTTTCCAGTCAGAATCTAGAATGAAAGTTTGAGTTGAATGTGAAGTAGAGGTGTCATTCTCTACCTCGTTAGGGTCAACCTCAGGAGAAGGAAGGTCTGAAGCATCTTGCCCTTCAGCAACCCAGGCAAAATGGTTAGCGTCTTCCATCAGCATTGCTTCATCAGCAGAATCGGAAACTGACATCCAATGGCTAAACGAGCCCATATCGTGCCAGATGTAAAGACTGTAATTTGAATCAGAACCTCCGATTGAGGTCACGGCAGAATCGGTTTCAGAATAATCGATGTCGTTTTGAGATAGCGCAACGCTTGTGTGCTCAATTGCACTTACTTCTGCCATGTTGTAATATCTTGCATCAAATAATTCTGTAGAGCCATCTGCATAGACCACTCCCAACTTGTGAACCATGTAATTATCAGGAGCAGGAATAGAGGATTCATCTGTGGAATTCGGTGCCCACAAGATGTGTTGCTTATCGACTAAAGAGTCCATTCCAACATCACTCTCTATCCAAGATTCGTTAGTTTCTTCCCAGTGGTATAGTGTCCACCACCATGAATAATCAGCAGGGGCCTCAACCCCGTCAATAGTGGTCATGTAATGGCCCCAATCAGAGTCAGGTGCTTCAAAAGATTCTAGCGCGCCCATTGACATGTGCCATGCATTTAACTCGTCCATCACAGCAGTGTCGGTCGAACCATTAGACTGCACAATTGTGAATGAAACATCATCTCCTTGTGGAGCAGGTATAGCAGTATCATCGGTTGAGTTTGGCGCGAATGCAAGATTTCCTGCTTCGATGGAATCAATTCCCACCATTGAAGCCTCCCATGCCTCACTTGTGGTATTCCAAGAGTGTAATTCCCACCACCATGAGTAATCAGCAGGACCATTGTCTCCATTTATTCCAGATACGAATGTACCCCACTGGCTAGAGCTTGAGTTAACCGTCCAGCCGTTATTGTATGCTGATACTGTTAGTTGGTCAAATCCGTTAAGTTCGACATTTTCAGAATAAATTTCGCCATTAGGTAGAGCGACCATTACAGTCGGATCTTCAGCGTCATCGGAATGAGTTCCTTCTCCGCCATGGTCGTGCCCGTGGTCATGGTCATGATTTTCTAATTCAGAAGTATTGACTTGTATCATGAAATCGTCCCATACAACCTGCATATCCTCTAATTCAGCGGTCAGATGTGGCCACGATGCTCCATAGTTGTCCATGTATTCTCTCAATTCTGCCGGAGTATCTTTTGCTGGGTCTACAGTTATTGATATGAATTGATAATCAATTCCATCTAACTGCTTTTCAGCACTAACGAGATTACTTGTAATTACAGGACAAACATCAGGACACGTTGTAAAAATAAACGCTACAACAATCACGTCGTGTGTGCCTTTCTTCAATGAATAGTAATCGTAATTCTCGTCTATCATTACGTGGTCAGAGATTTTGTCTCTATCCAATACGTAACCATTCCAATGGTGGTCGTGGTTATCAGAACCGGAAACCGGATCTAAAGGAAGAACAGACAAAGCCAATGTAGTTGCTACGGCAAGTGCAAACCATCGCATACAAAGCCCTCAAGACTTTCCTTAATGAAAGTTTGAGTTGTTTAGTTTCATTCTGTCACGTAGGAGTAATCCCAGTTCGGAGTACACCATGCAGGTAGTTGGTCGATTCCAGAAGGGTTGGAAAGCCCGATACCCCATAGCATCAATGCTGCGAAAATCACAGGGAATAATGCTGTACGTGTGTAGATGAAAGGGTCTCCCTTCAAGTGCATGAAGAAGGCAGCAATTCCATATCCTTTAATGATACCAACAACGATCAGAACTCCCCAAACAGCAGTTCTTGTAATCTCAATATCAGTACCAGGAATAACTTCGAAGAAAACAGCTGCAACTTCGAACAGAGTGAAAAACATCAGAATTAGGAAATTTACGTAGTAAACATCCTTGCCGATGAGATCTGCCATTTTTTGGAAGATTCCTGCTATTGGTCCAGTATACTTGTGTTCGCCCATGTTATCACCTCAATACAGATAGAATGCCGGGAAGATGGCAACCCACGCCAAATCCACGAAGTGCCAGTACAAACCGAAGTATTCGATTCCCTGGCCGTTGTGCTCGTCGTATCCATTTTCAAGGACATCTGCCTTGAATATCATGAATAGCATGACTAACAATCCAATGAATACGTGGAGACCGTGTGCTCCGGTTGCCACATAGAAGATAGAACCTGCTTGTGTATCGATTGTGAATCCTTCAGCGATTAGGTGGCTCCACTCAACCAACTTCAATACGATAAACATCGAACCAAGTGCTAAAGTGATGATTAGGTAGTTCCTGACTGCCTTCTTTCTTGTTGGGAATAACTTAGCCATCAATGCATTCTTCGATGGCTCCCAGTTTACGTCCTTAGCAACCTTTAGTGCAAGTACGATAGTGTAAGATGAGATAATCAGAGCGAAGGTGTTGATTGCACCCGGTAGTAGTGTTCCAACTTCGTGACGTAGTAGGTCTGATGCAGTCTGCGTATCTACCAGGTCACACTTACCTGCGTTGACAGCCCACTCTGTACACCATCCAGTTCTCATTCTTAGGTAAGAGGAGAAGAATGATGCGAAGACCATTGTCTCAGAGATTAGGAAAATCCACATTCCTGCCTTACGAATGTCCTGTCCTTGGAACGGAGCAGATGTAGCGATTTGCTCCTGGTGTCCTTTGAGGTCCTCGTTCCACCAGTTGCCGATACCAATGATCAGAATTGCAGCACCGACTACCGACATTCCGAAATCTCCCATTTCGGCACTGTAGTCTAGTCCTAGTAGTGACTTGCATGTGTTGACGAATCCTGGGAATCCCATCATGAAGAACATCAGACCTGCAGCCATTAGAATCGGTGACGCAGAGCCGTGGTGCTCTTCGTGGTCATCATGATGGTGGTCATCATGTTCCTCTTCTGGCTGAATACTATTGTAGAATCCAGAAATACCGTAGAATGCGGCATAGATGATCATCATGACGAGTATTGTTTTACCAGCAGTTACCCATGTGAGATACGATAAATGGGCATCTACCTTAGCATCATATGCCTCATCGACAGCCTTCTCAGCAGCCTTTTGCTCCTCGAAAGATGCATCAGGGTCGTCGGTTTCTGATTCGACGAGCATGTCGAGGTGGGCCTTTGCTTCATTGTAATCATCGTAGGCAGCATCCCATTCGTTCTTCTTTACTGTACCAATACCCACAGCGAACGCTCCGTATGCTGCAGCTCCAACAAATAATAAGATGACCGAAACGATGACTGCTCTCATCCAGACATCGTTTTTCACATCGTGTAGACTTCCGCTCATGATTTCGCCTCCTTATTCCAAAGACTGCTCATCGTTCTAAACGGAGCCTTGAGCATTGATTCCAACTTGGTTTCATGGTGATCGCTTGGATCGTTAGCATCGTATTGAGTTGGCTCCACTGCGAAGGACGGAGTCGGTGGTGGTGAGGTTACAGCCCATTCTAGAGACCAACCGCCCCACGGGTCCTTTCCAACCTTCTCGCCCTTCTTTACGGAGCGGACGATGTTCCAAACCAGTAACAACTGAGAGATACCGAAGATGATGGCAAATGTTGAGATAGCCATGTTCAATTCAGCAAATCCAGACTCTACTGCATAGGTGTGGGTTCTTCTTGGCATACCCATTATTCCCACTGCGTGCATTGGCCAGAACGCCGCATTGTACGAACTGAAAGCAATAAGGAAGTGCCACAGCCCCAGGGTCTCGTTCATCTTTCTACCAGTTACCTTAGGGAACCAATAGTAGATTCCAGAGAATAGTGCGAAGATGATACCGCCGATGAATACATAGTGGAAGTGAGCAACTACGAAGTATCCATCGTGGAATTGTGTGTCAAGTCCAGCTACTGGGAAGAACATTCCAGAAAGGCCACCTAGAGTGAATGTAATCAGGAATCCGAGTGACCATAGTGTGTGTGTCTTGAATACCAGACTTCCACCCCAAAGGGTAGCGAGCCAGTTGAAGATTTTCACACCGGTAGGGATAGCAACTGCCATTGTGGTAATCATGAACGCAGCACGCCATGCAGGGCTCATTCCGCTGGTTAGCATGTGGTGTCCCCAAACTACGAATCCAACTACACCGATTCCAACCATTGCGTAAACCATTGAGCGGTATCCGAAGATAGACCTTCTTGCGCTTGTAGCAAGTACTTCCGAAACGATACCGAATGCGGGTACAACAACTACGTATACCTCAGGATGTCCGAAGAACCAGAACAAGTGCTGGAACAATAGTGGATCTCCACCTGCTGTAAAGAAAGTAGTTCCAATCGTAGAGTCAAACAATAGGAAGAAGATACCGATTACGAATGCTGGCAAGCTCACATACAGCATGAATACGCTGATTAGAACAGACCAGGTGAACAGAGGCATCTTCATCCATCCAACACCCTTTGCACGCATTGTGAAAGTGGTTGTTACGAAGTTAACACCAGATAGAGTCGATGATGCACCGAGCAGAGCAATACCGGAAATGAATGCAATCGTTCCAGGGTTTGGACCGCCCGCATGTCCGCTAAGGCTAGAGTAAGGCGGGTACATAACCCAAGTAATGTCAGCCGCCTCACCACTCCATACACCTGTGAAAATTAGAGGTGCAGCAGCAACAATCAGCCAGAAACCTAGAGCGTTAATTCTTGGGAAAGCAAGATCCTTTGCCCCAATCTGCAGAGGCAGAATGTAGTTCATGAATCCAGCAATCATTGGCATTGCCGCTAAGAAAATCATGGTTGTACCGTGCAAAGTGAAGAACGAGTTGTATTCTGCTTGTGTTAAGAAATCGTTCTCTGGTAGTGCTAACTGAATACGGAATAGTAGTGCTAGCAATCCTCCAACAAGGAAGAAGAAGAATCCATACAAGAAGTACAGGATACCGACTTGCTTGTGGTCTGTGGTAGTCAACCATGGTTTGAGGTAACCCCAGAAGTTTCCGATTGAGAAGTTGTCAGGGTTGCGTGTGTAGAATACCCACATGCTACCGACCAAGATTAGTCCCAGTGCCAGTCCAATTACCGTCATTAGGATTGTAAGAGCTTCAGCGCTTGGTGCGCTGGGGTTTGCGTTAATTCCAGCAACTTCAACGTCTAATTGGTTCCATTCGTCACCGGATGGTGCACCGTTACCGTTTACTGCATTTCCAAAGATTAGGAAACTAGCAATTGCGGTATCATCTGCAGGAGCGGTCCACTTGAATTCCCAAGTTCTTCGATCGTTAATGTCCATGGAGTGGGTTAGACCACCTTCCATCTCTTGAGCAACGTTTCCATCGATATCAGGAACAGACTCTAGTACACCACCGCCCTTCAGGATGATACTGAAACCACCGTTCTGGTCAGGGTTGTCAATCGGTACATTGTCATTTGAAATTGCAAGTGTGAAGAAGTACTCTTCTGATGCATTGAAAACATCTGGTAGCCCGTCAACTGTAATTACTGTATCAGAACTCATCCCGCCGTGGCAGCCACAGCCACCTTCGGTTACGATACCAGTCTGCCTTGCTTCGAACGATGTTGTGGAAGCTAGTGCGGCTAGTAGAATCGCAAGGACTGCAATGCTTCTACCCTTCATCATCTCAACTCCTCATGTTCGAAGTAGACGCCAAAGTCTGCATCGCAGGTCATACCCTCTCTTGCAACAACCTCAACTTGGCCGTACATCAGCGAGTGCTCTTTTCCGCAGTATTCAGCACATCGGATTGGAAATACTCCTGCCTCATTTGGCTGAACATACATCCAAGTTCCCGAGTCTAATCCAGGGACAGCATCTTCTTTCATTCCCCATTCTTGTAGCCAGAATGCGTGTTGTACACCTTGGTAGGTGCTAGAACGGTCAAATGAATCGTCCTCTCTATCTAAGTTCATGCTAAAGATGTTGAAGAGAACGTTTTCATCACATGGAATAATTAGATTGCCACTCATTTTGTAGATGTACATTTCTTCTCCACTCGAGTCAACCTGCCTCTCAGGTATGTGTTGCCATCGGTGAATGATATTTCCGTCAGCATCTTGGATGTCTACACTTTGGGGAATGGTTTCATCAAAACCTCTGTCCATTGTTGTTACATTGGTCAAATCAAGTGTTTCAGACAATCCTAGAGATACTCTGCCCCACTTCACTATCGCAGAGGTGGCCTCTTCTCCAGCGTCTATGGTTAGTCCACTAGCATTCCAAGTAACGTCATGGCCAGTGTCCATGTCTTCCCATGTTAGTTCATCATGGTAGTAGAAGTCCCAATACCATTGTAGCCCATTTACTTCTACAGTGAACGTGTCTTCCTCTTGTAAATTTTGAACTTCTCCCCAAACTATGTTCATTGACCCGAATGCGAGAATTGTAACCCACACTACTAGAATTGTTGGTCCCAAGAACCAAGCGAATTCGAGATCGAAGTGATGTCTCTCCTTCGGGAACGTACCAACTTTGAGTTCTTCCTTGCCGGCAGGCTCAATTCCATCTCTGTAGCGCAGTATAGCGATTAATAGCCATGTGAATGTAAAAATCCCGACCACGATTGACCAGAAAAGAAACTTATCGTAGAGAATATTGAACACTGTATATTCGTCAGGCCATAACTCACGAGATGCGCTCATGATGGGACCGGTCAGATGGCCGTATTAATTGATTGCGTATATACGACATTTTATCAATGAAGATTACTTAATAAACAGTTCTCAGGGGTTATATTATGGGGGTCGAATCTTGCATTCAGAAGACCCTAGATGGGACCATCATTTTGGACATTGAAGTCCAACCCGCATCTTCACGTCAAGGTATCGTTGGATTCAATGAATGGAGAGGTAAATTACAGGTCGCTGTAAAGGCTGAAGCGCAACAGGGAAAGGCGAATCATGCGGTTTGTAACGTACTCGGGAAGATATTTTCATCGTCAGTATCCATCATATCAGGACAAACTAGCCGTAGTAAAAAAGTGAGTATCACAGGTTTGAGTTCGGAAGAAATAATTTCCATTCTGGAGGGATATTTTGAATCGTGAACAACGATATTCACTGGCGAATAGAGCCCTTGAAGAAGGCATTGAAGTAAATGCAGAGGGTAAAGTCATACTTGTTGAAGGCAAACGCGATGAGGTAGCATTACGGAAGTTAGGTTTCACAGGCCCAATCGAGAAGTTGAATCGTGGTTGGAGCGTGGATAGAGTTGTAGTTTACATCGTAGAAAAATACGGTGCATGCATCGTGCTGATGGATTGGGATAGAACTGGCGGCAGACTACAAAAGAGATTGATGGATTCAATGACAAGTCTAGACATAAAGCCGTGTGATGAGTTACGAAGAGCTCTCTCTAAGGCGATGAAACCGGACACAATGTGTGTTGAAGATTTACCATCATTCCTCGGGGAGGACAACGCCTGATTCCTTTACTGTATTCAGTACGACGTGAGTGTACGAGCGGGAGATTCCTTTGAGGGTGAATACGGTTTTTGTCAAGTCATCAAGGTCTTCTCGATTCTTCACTCTTGCAAGAACCATGGAATCCCAGTCTCCTGTAACGTCGTATACAGCGAAGACTCTTTTGTCTGCAGAAATGTGTTTTTGCACGTCCATGATTTTGCCTTTTTCGATACACAATCCTGCCATTACAGTCATTCCCCATCCTACAGAATCAGCGTTCAAAGTTGGACCATAACCAAGGATAACACCGTCATCTTCCAACTTACGAAGTCGATTAGTAATGGTACCCTGGGCTACTCCTAGATTCTTTGCCAACTGCCTATGAGACAACCTTCCATCCTCACAAAGAGCATCAATGATTGCCCTGTCTACAGAATCTAAAGCCATGAATCCAAGCGACAGGCTTCTGCTATTCAATCATTCGACCGAGGATTTGGGAGATTCAAATCTAGAATCCAATCTCCCAATTCTTCGACCTTAACGGCTAATTTCAATGATAAGCCCCCACTTCCAGTTACACGTAGAGTGCCAGTGTGTGTGGTGTTAGCAGCAATAGTTTGCTTTTTTATTCGTCCATTTGCTCTCCAACCATCGGTCATTGTTAATTCACCAATTTCGACTTGATATCCTGTAATAATTCGATACTCGATGACGTTTTCTTCCTTTGACCATGAGCCTTCTAGCCGTGGCAAGCCAATCTCCCTCTTGCGTTCAGCCATCACTATGAACCCGATTAAAACAATCAGAACAAGCAAAAGTATCGCAGGAGTCAGGATTGCACCCTGGTCTACAGATTGCCAGTATGTTGGCATTTGTTCTCTCTGAATAGAGAGAACTCTGTTGGTTTTCTCGTCGTCAAAACCACCAATTAGAACGAGCATTACCTCATACTTATCTGCAAAACTAGCATCATCTAATTCTATACCTGCACCAATAAGATGGTCTCGCGTTATTGTTTCATTCCAGTTATTTGTGCCGTTAGCAGCGAAGTTTAGTGAGGATGATGGAGACCAATCCCTAACAAGGTTGGGCACCTCCCTTCCCATATCGTCGATAGCGTTTGTTTCGATGATGAAAATGTGCATCTGTGTTGCACCGTTCAATTCCTTTGGATTGGTCCATGTTGCGGTAATATTCAGTAATTCAACTTCGGATGAGCCAATTAATTGGATCGTCCAATCAATGGAGACCTCGTTCTGTTTAATCTCTGGCTCGATATCTGAGATGTTTTCTGGGTAGCCATCAACTGCAACTGCTGGAGTAGTAACAAAACTGTGGTACATGTGTCTGGCATCTGCATCGTCGCTAGGTAGATTTCCTCCATCGTTATCTGCTCCAGTCCTCCAGTGTAGTAGTGTGATTTCACCATCTCTGTCCAATTCTCTCAAGTCTTTTACTTGGCTTTCATCACCGGCTCCGTGGAACCATTCGACTAGAATTGGTGCCTCATCTTGGGAAGAGAATTCAGCCTCGGAGTAGATTGATAAATCTGAGATTGCACTAGCTAATGGCAGCATTAGCAATACCACTATGAAAGCAAAAACTCTCATTCCTCTTCCTCCTCTGATGTGATTCCTAGTTTCATACGGATGATTTCTTTTTCCTTATCGTCTAACATCAATGAAACACGGGCAGCAACCCAAGCTGGAAGCAAGAAATCTCCACATTTCAAAACAAATGAACCGCGCTCTATTTCTGTAACAAACTCCTCTCTCAAAGGTGCATTTCCTTGAATTAGTGAAATCATAGTACCTTCATCGATTTCAACAACCCCTGCGGAAATTCTGTCTCTCAATAGCCCCAATGCTTCCTGACGCGGTCTCCAGATTCCCTTGTTATCTGTGAAGGTAGGTTGACCGACATGGATGATCTTTAGTGGATGGAAATCTTCTGCCGGCCAGTAGTCTCCTTTCTTGTTAACAACAACCGGTTTGTATAATCTGTCATATACCATCTTGGAAGATAGATTTACTCTCTTTCCTCTTTGCCACCAAGCAAATTCATCTTTATCGATTCCCCATTTCTTGCAGATATCATCGACCACATCTCCCGCAGCAGGAATTGTAGTGTGCTTGTTACGTTTTCTTCGTGGTAATTCCTCGGGTTCTCTATTGAGTTCTCTGTGTAAAATCATCGACCTTGCAATACCTTCGGGCGTTCTTTCTGAAACATGCTCAAACAAGGCTACAAAAAAACCTCCAGTATCGTTTTCATGCTGATGAACTCTAATGGTTTTTGAGAGACCTGGAGATTCAATCCCCCTCTGATGTGGATTGAGCATCTCTTCGCTAAGGCCGACAAGTCTTGGCATTTCACCCTCCCAATCAACGACCTCTGCGCTTTCATCCAATATTGGCCAATCGTCTCTTCCTCGATGACATATTAGAGTCGGGAACAATCTGTCAGCATCGATGTTGGTCAGTTCAAGCCACGGGCATCTCTGCAATATCTCACAAACAACGGCTTCATTTTCTACAGGATCGAGTGAACATGTTGAATAGACCATTTTTCCACCTGGTCGCAACAATTGTGCGGCTCTTGTCGCTATATCGGATTGTAACTTGAACAAACTGCGGCCGACTTTAGGCGTCCATGATTTCCAAAGTTCACGATTTTTCCTCGTAGTCGCAGTTCCGCTACATGGAGCGTCCACAACCACTCCATCAACACCCGGCTCAGGCATCCTTCCAATGTGCCTGCCATCGTGCTGCATGATTAGCATATTTTCTATCCCAAGCCTCCCGCGATTTGTAGTTAACAAATTCAATCTTCCAGATGAAGGCTCATTCGCTAGCACTAAACCATTGGGCACTGCTTCTGCAAGTTGTGTTGCCTTAGACCCAGGGGCAGCACAAGTATCCATTACCAAATCGTCCTCATTCGGTTCAAGAACTACCGGAGGTAGCATAGAAACGGCTTCTTGTCTTGTGATTCTGCCCGTTTCATGTAGTAAAGTGATGATTTTCTTGGCCTCTTCACTAGGGTAATCGCCTTTTGAAAATGGCATTACCCAAGATTCACTCATCACCATCCACGGGATTTTTTCTCCCCCAATGGATTCAAGCATACTCCGAGTCCATTCGATATCGTGCCGTCTTGGAGTTACACGAAGGGTAATAGGAAGTGGAGAAGAAGCCACAGGCAACCATTTTTCGACATCGATACCGAGACTTCTTGACAAGCCCGAGAGCGGAGTGCTGGCTAACTCATCGAGTAAAACCGTATCCGCTGGCCGCACCATGTTACTGGGCAGGGTCTCTTACTCTTCTTGCTTGTGCAAGGCTAATGGCACAGTTACATGTGGGGTTGTCATGGCTGAAACGATGGCGACCCTTGCGTTCCTATCTGCACTGGCCATGTTTCTTTCACCTCTCGTAGAGAAAGGAAAGTGGCTTGCAACAGTAACTGCAGTACTTGCCCTCCTCGCTTTTCTCCAATCTCCATTCGAGGGGATTCATCAATCTGGAGGTTCAGCTCTAATCATTGTAGCAACAATGTGTGGAATGATCCAGTATCACATTTACAAAGGTGTGAATAGAAAATACCTCAATGGGTTTGGCGGGGCTGTAACATTTGTTTTGCTTCTAGCGATGTATCCAGAAAGTGGAATAAGAGAAACGGTGAATGAGTACACGACTACTGAAGGAATAATAGCAATTTTCGAATCAATTTTGGCAGGTATAGTTCTCGCCCAATTGATGTATAACTCGATTAATTTCGATACAAAAAACAGTATGGGAATTTTGTTGATTCTCGTTTCACTGGGCCTGCTCTCAAATTTAGTTTCATACTCAGAATTATTTGTGGTTACCATCTCATTGTGTTTTATTGGATTCCTCCCGTTCTTGGAAGACAGAATAACCTCGAAAATTGGATCTGGAAAAGGGCGTGCTAATGCTCTAGCGATATCAATTCTGATTGGAATAATCTTGATATTCGCAATCACCTATGCATCCCTCTCCAGTGTGAATAGAATTGGTGATGGAAATGGAGCAATCGCGGTTGCTCTTTGGTTGACTGTTGCAGTAACTGCAATTGGATTAATTGGAATGCTATTGCCTTTATTCGGATTCGATGAGCACCCACGCCCAGAGGCTTGGGGATGGAGATTTGGCCTCTCAGTCAGTGCGATATTGATATCTCTACAGACAGACTTATCCGGACATTTACTGCTTGGAATTGCACTTGCAATTTTAATTTCAATTAGTTCGCCTTTGGTCTTGGAGAAAGGCCAGCAAAAAGCAGCACAATAGGTGGGAAGTCCCCCCAACTGTTATGAATGGATAAAATTCCATTGCATTTTGGAGAAGCAATTCTCTAGGGATGGGGATCCTGATGGGTAGAGCATTTAGAGACGGCGTAAGCCAAGAAAAGAAAGTAAGAATGAGAGTCAAAAGGCGCTCATGGAAACCGCTGGCAGATTTACAAGGACTCAGTGGTAGAACGAAAACAATCGGTAGCGAGATGGGGCCGCTTGTAGACGTTCCAGCCATGGTTCGAATTGAAAATGAGAAGTGGGTTTTCGAAAGAGTAAGTCAAGAGACTTTGACTCACCTAACTCACAGATTGATTGTACACGAAGTCGAAGGACCGAGAACCCTTGGAGCAACAATGGACTTGGAAACAGCAATGCAAGTAGCTCAAGGAATGGCTAGAACCGATGGTTCAGTAGTTTTGATTGAACCTTTGAGGTAATCAGAACATATCCATGATCCATCCGACAACGCCCTCGTTCACGAGGTAAATGAATCCAGCAAGTCCGATACATGCAAGGTATACCTGTCTTGGACTAATTTTCCAAGACTCTTCGGATTCCTCATCGAAGTATCGAATCAGACCTGCAGCCTGCTGAATGCCGCCGCCGTCTTTCTTTGCCATGTCCTCGCCGACATTAATCCCCTTTATCAACGCGACGCGCGGTCATTCTTCCTCACTTGATGATAGGTCGATGAATGGTACATCGCCTTCCAGCAGCACTACCCGCCCATCAGGGATAACGTCTTCAACCTCGATTTCAATAGAGTCTGCCTCTATTCTAGATAGAGCTCTCAATACTGCGGGAGCATTATCGTCAGCTAATGCATTCCTAGCGATTTCAATATCTTCGCAATCGCCTTTCTCAAGGAGTGTTGTTTCAATCAATTCACTCAAATCTTCTCTAGCACGTTCGATGTGTGCAGTCCAAGTCTGGTGATTATCTTCGATCTTTGAAACCTTTGAATTGAACTTACCTCTCCTGGAAAATTCCCAAGGCTTGTGTGATAATGCTGAGACTAAATCGAAGACGATACGTGCTCTTTCTTCCAATGGCCCTTCAAGTGTAATTGTGTTGGCATAACATTTGGTGAACAGACCAAAACCCCAGTATGAGTAACTTGAAACTCGAATCGATATGTCTCCTGCTCTACATGTGAAAGCCCATGACTGCTCATCGAAGCCTGGCTTTTCTTCCATAACAGGAGTGCTAACGCCTTGTGTAACCTTGAGTAACGTTTGGGCAACATCTCCGAGGTATACTGTGGAGATGTTTGCAGGGTGAGCTTTTGGTCTCAGGTACCCTTCGCCATCATATCCATGTGTAGGTCCAGCGTCCCTAACCTGAGCATGAAGTGTTGAAGATATTGCCTCCAACAACTCTTGCATATTTTGGTCACACCGGCCTTTGGACTTAATTTTCCCCCTCCAAAAGAGAAGGGTTCATGAGATGGGTGTGTCATGGATTGGGCAGGTGAAGACATGGCCGCTAAGCCGAAAAAGGACCCACTCGCAGCATTAATGGCAATTCCAGGCGTAGGTAAAGCCACAGCACAGAAACTCAGTGACGCAGGAATAAAATCCGCCGCAGGAGTCAATAAAGCAGGTGCTAAAGGTCTTGCAAAGGCAGGATTGAGTGCAGCGATTTCAAAGAAATTACTTGCCGCAGTGGCAAAGAATACTGCAAAGAAAGCCACGACCAAAGCAAAATCAACCGCTAAGAGTGCAGCATCTAAGACAAAAGCAGCAGCCTCAAAGGCAAAATCCACTGCGAAGAAAGCAGCATCTAAGGCCGCTGCAGCAGGGCAGAAGGTTGCTGAAAAGACAGTTAGCAAGACCGGTGAACACAAAGTCAAGACAGAGAAGGCCAAAGATGGGAGAAAGGGAAGCACCCTCAAGGTCCCTCGTTCTGTCAAAGACATGGCATGGTTCAAGAAAAAGTGAGAGTTTCAACCGCTATATTGTAAGACCCTCAAGTTAGAGGGTATGCTATGCCAAGGCGCAAGTATGGTAAATTGCGTAAGGTAGTCGAGTTACCTCCCAAAGGTAACTGCTCTCGTTGTAGGAGCGGTAAACACTGTCCGATTGAAGGACACGACGGATACATTGTTGCCAGCCATAGGGAATGGAGTGGCCCATCAAAAATCGAGAAACGCAAAAAAGCGCGTTCATAATTCTTCATCTTCTACATCAATAGATGTAGCGCGCTTGTAGATCTCTCGCAATGTTTGGTCGCTTATTTCGAGATAAACGCGAGTAGTTGCAATGCTTGCATGACCCAACAATCGCTGAATGCTGACTAGGTCAGCACCGCGCTCAAGTAATCCAGTTGCGAAATTGTGCCTGAGAACGTGTGGAGTAAGCCTACCACGTGGAATTCCAGCCTCATCTGCCAATCTATCCATCAGACGCTGAACGCTTCTAGATTGCAATGCTCTCCCAGTCTTGGTCACAAGCAAATGCTCTCCCTGTGGGCTTCTATCCTCTCTAAGCGGAAGCCATGCTTGAATTCGTGAGACGGTTGATTCTGTAAATAGGACAAGTCTATCCTTTCCACCTTTACCATCAATTACCATAGCTGAGTGGTCGTCGAGATCAATATTTGATAATTCCAAGTCGCAAAGTTCACTAACGCGTAATCCAGTGTCTAGGATCATTGTAACCACCAAGTTTGCAAGCGGGTCTTCGCTGAAGGTTGCAGCCTCTTTTACAAGCGACAATTCTCTACTCGACAAGGTACGTGGTAACTTCTTTCCACTCTTTGGGCGAACTAAGTGTTCTGGCCACTTCTGCCCTAGCCAATTGATTAGATGATTAGCAGCAGCCAATCTCGCTTTTACAGTGGATGGTGATTTGTCAATCATCGAGTTAACCCAAATGTCTAGCCTTCCGTTGAATGGCTCGATTCTTTCCAGTAACTGCTCCACACTCATTGAATCTCTTTCGAATTCAGTGATGATGTCTTCTCCCGGAAGAGGAGTCTCAATCAAATGTCTCAAACCAATCATGTATGATTTCTGAGTATTGACCGACTTGCCTTCTGCTTGAAGTTGAGTAGTGTAGGTGTGCAGCCATGGTAAATGGCCTCTGTGAATAAGGCGCGGCGGTAGCTCTGGACCTTCACCGTACAGACGCTGCTGTACTGCTTTTTGCCTAGCATTGTATGGCCCTGTTCTCATTGGCGTCACCGCCTTTCTCGCCGAGGCGAGCGTGCATCCCGTGTCCCGAAGGACAAAAGCCAATCAGGCCACCATGATATGAAGCCTTCGCGCGTTATCCCCAACACGATACATCGAATTCGAATTTACTGCAAAATCCGTTCAAAACAAAAAGTACGACATCAACCCTTCAATTAATCAAGTTCTAGCAGAACGGGAACACCATGGAGAGGGAGTCAATCAGACTGGCTCCCGAAATTATTCGACATGTGTCGATGGAGAAAGGTTTCCAGAATATATCAAGAATCGGCAGGTGGAGATTCTAATGAGTGATGTCTGTAAAGTGGGGGCTTTCTTGCTCGGTGCACCTAAGTGCGGCACCAC
>Ga0213865_10000813_pt1 | contig 20707 bp, 7 predicted proteins | sample PICome_6_FD_160100 | JGI IMG/M metagenome (GOLD analysis project Ga0213865, IMG submission 160100) | Coastal seawater microbial communities near Pivers Island, North Carolina, United States - PICO282 | ecosystem: Environmental > Aquatic > Marine > Coastal | place: USA: North Carolina | collected...
GCATGGCTTCATGGGCTGGGATCGGCCGATCCTTACGGATTCAGGCGGCTATCAGGTATACAGTTTGGCCGCCAACCGGAAAATCAAGGAGGAAGGCGTGACCTTCAGGTCGCACATAGACGGGAGTCCGCATCTGTTTACGCCAGAACGGGCCGTGGACATACAGCGGGTCATTGGCGCTGACATCATCATGGCTTTTGATGAGTGTCCGCCTTATCCCTGTGACTATAAGTATGCCCGAGAATCCATGGAAATGACCCACCGTTGGCTGGACCGTTGCATCGCGAGAATGACGGAGACGGAGCCCCACTATGGTCATGAGCAAATGCTGTTCCCCATTGTTCAGGGGTCGACCTATCCTGAGTTGAGGAAGGCTTCTGCCCATGCCATCGCTGAGCGCGGCGCCGCGGGCAATGCCATAGGGGGGTTGTCCGTCGGGGAGCCCCATGAAGAGATGTATGCGAGTGTGTCTTTGTGCACGGAGATCTTGCCGGAAGACAAGCCGCGTTACCTCATGGGGGTGGGCACTCCGGCCAACTTGCTCGAGAATATCGCTTTGGGGGTCGACATGTTTGACTGCGTGATGCCGACGCGGAATGCGCGCAACGGCATGTTGTTTACCCGTCAAGGCACAGTCAACATGCGCAACAGAAAATGGGAGAAGGACTTCTCTCCTTTGGACCCTACGGGCACCGCGGATGTCGACCAGCGATACAGCAGGGCTTATGTGCGCCATTTGTTCCGTGCGGGGGAGTTGCTCGCGCTGCAGATTGCGACTGTCCACAACCTCGTATTCTACCTCGACTTGATGAGGGAGGCGCGCGAGCGCATTGCGGACGGGACCTTTACCCGTTGGAAGGACAGCTTGATTCCCGTTTTGGAACAGCGCTGCTGAAACTGAGAAATGCGCATCCTTGACCGCTATATCATCCGGAATTTCCTGGGCACTTTCTTTTTGATGGTGGTCCTGTTCTGCGTGGTGGCCGTGGTTTTTGACATTGCTGAGAACCTGGAGCGGCTCATCGAGAATGGTGCCCCTTGGGTGGAGGTTCTCGGTTCATACTATGTGAGCTTCTGTCTCGCCTTGGGCAACATGTTGAGTGCCTTCATCGTGTTCCTTACAATCTTGCTGTTTACCAGCCGTTTGGCGCAGCGCAGTGAGATCATCGCGGTGCTTGCAGGGGGGATTTCCTTCCAACGACTGATGCGGCCTTATTTCATCGCTTCGACTTTTTTGGTGGCGGGCAGTTTGCTGCTGGCGCACGTCATTTTACCAATGTCCAACGAGCGGAAGTTGGATTTTGAGGTGGAGTACATTCACAAGGAATTCCACATCGCTGAACAGCACCTGTACCGGGAGATCCAACCCGGAACGGTGGTGTATTTCCGTTCGGTGAATGCCGGCAGAAAAGTGGGTTACCGCTTTGTTTTAGAGCAGTGGGATGGAGACCGATTGGCAGAGAAATGGATGGCGAGCAAGGCCAAATGGGTGCCGGAGGCCGAGACCTGGCGCATCTCGAACTTGAGGCGCCGCAGTTGGGATGCAGAGGGACTGGAAAGCTTCGAGCGGATCGCCGTGTTGGATACGGCATTGGTCATGTCCATCGAAGACTTTGGCCAGCGGTCGCAAGCCATGTCCACGTTGGATTGGCGCGAATTGAAGGCTGCCATTGAGCGGGAAAAGTCCAAGGGTTCGGGTGGAGAGCGTTTGCTGGAATTGGAATCCCACACCCGTACCTCGAATGCCTTTGCCATCTATATCATGGCGCTCATCGGGGTCAGTGTGGCCAGCAGGAGACAACGAGGTGGCACCGGCATTCACATTTTGATCGGCGTGGTGATCGGATTTGTCTATGTCTTTAGTGCCAAGTTGATGTCGGTTTCTGCCACCCATGCAGGGATTCCGCCGATGGTGGCGGCTTGGACACCCAACGTTCTCTTCGGGCTGCTGGGCATCTTGCTCTACCGCAAGGCCCCCAAGTGAGCCGTTTTGTTCAGCGCAGGCCCAAGGGACCACTCCAGCCTGTCCATCCCTCAGGCAGAGACTGGGTCCATTGGGGGGCTGGCTCCTCTCGGAAGCAGCCAAAAACAGCAGAACCACTCCCGCTCATATCGGCATAGGTGGCACCCCAACGCCCGAGCATGCGCAGGGCTTCAGCGACTTCTGGCACCTTCGAGGCGATGGGCGCTGTAAAGTCGTTGTGAAGCTTGTCGGTCCAATCGTCTGGAGCGCTGTTTTCCCAGGTTTGGAGGCCGGGTCGGTCGTCATTCGGCATGACCCATCCAAAAGCTTGGGGCGTTGAGATGTGCACTCCAGGATGCAATACCACCAGCCACCAGCCTGAAAGTTGAAGCGCAATGGGACGGATGTGCTCTCCTCGTCCCGAGACATGGGCGGGGGTGTTCTGGATGAAAAACGGGCAGTCTGACCCGAGCTTGGCGGCAAGGGTTTCGCGTTCGGTATTGCTGAGCCCAAGGTTGAAGTGGGTGTTCAGAAGGTTGAGTGCGAATGCGCCATCCGCGCTTCCCCCGCCAAGTCCTGCGCCCATGGGGATGGATTTGACCAAATGGAACTGAACAGGCGGCAGGTCGAAGTTTTCTGAAAGCAGGCGGTGGGCGCGGAGGATGAGGTTGTCATGGCCTTCTCCTGGAATAGGCAGACCATGGCTGTGCAAGCCACACGCCGCCCCTTTGGAGAGGGTCTCAATTTCGAGGGTGTCGCACCACCCTATGGGCAGAAACAGGCTTTCGATGGCATGAAAACCATCTTCCCTGCGCTTTCTGACCTGCAGACCGAGGTTGATTTTGGCGTTGGGAAAAGCGATTCGCGTGATGGCGGTCATGGCTCTAAATTGGGCTCAGCCATTGAAGTAGCCGTACTGTTTCAGCTTGCGTTCGTCATCCCTCCAGTCCTTGTCCACTTTGATGCGCAGTTCTAGAAAGACCTTTTCCTGAAGAAAGCTTTCAAGGTCTTTTCGGGCGTCGGTGGCCAAGCGTTTGATCATGCTTCCTCCCGCCCCGATCAGGATGGCCTTTTGAGAATCCCGGGCGACGTGAATGTGGGCTTCGATGCGCCGGAGCAGCTTTCCTTCTTTGGTGCGGTCTTCCTTGAAGCTGTCAACAACGACTTCACTGCTGTAAGGGACTTCTTGGCGACAGTGGGTGAGGATTTTCTCGCGGATGATCTCTGCGACGAAGAACCGCATGGGCTTGTCCGTCATTTCATCCTTTGGGAAAAATGGGGGAGAAGAGGGGAGCAGGGCGACGATGCGTTCGAGCAAGTGGTCCAAGTTGAATCCATGGAGTGCACTGATGGGGTGTATTTCAGCCCGAGGGATGAGTCCTTGCCAATGCTCGATGTGCCCTTTGATGGCCTCTTGCTCACCGAGGTCAATCTTGTTAATGAGCAGCAAAACAGGAATGTCCATACGCTGCACCTTTTCTAAGGTATCGGGATGGGCGAGTGTGGTCTCATCAGGTGTCGTGACAATGAGGAGTACATCGGCATCGCGGAGCGCAGTCCGGACGAATTTCATCATGCCCTCTTGCAGTTTGTATGCAGGGTCAAGTACACCTGGCGTATCCGAATAGACGATTTGCCAATCGTCATCAGATACGATGCCCATGATGCGGTGACGCGTCGTCTGCGCTTTGGCATTGATGATGCTCAGCCGCTCTCCAACAAGTCGGTTCATTAATGTGGACTTGCCCACGTTGGGTGAACCTATGATGTTCACGAACCCCGCTCGGTGGGGGGCATTTGCATTCGTTGTGGACACTGTTGTCGATTTTCTATTGCAAAGAAAGAGTACCCGCCTATCTTCGCCCTCCCGATTCGGGAATATGGATCGCGGTGTGGAGCAGTTGGTAGCTCGTCGGGCTCATAACCCGAAGGTCGCAGGTTCGAGTCCTGCCACCGCAACAAAAGCCTCATAATGTGGAGGCAACTTTTAGAAAGGGTCAGCGCAGAGCTGGCCCTTTTTTTTGTTGTAGGGGCCAATATGAGTGGGATTATCTGTTTTCCTGCCTCCTGTCCCAGATTTGGTCTCTGATGCGGTCGTTTGACGTTGAATTGACATCTTAAACTGCTGGTATACAGATTACTTGTCGGGTTTTTCGATGTGTCGGTGACAGGTCCTTCTGAGAAGTGGGTCGGCTTCCTCTGACGGACAAATCTGACAGAAATTTGTAGACGTAGCCGTGTTCAGTCCTACTCGAAAAGTGCGTTTCTGACCCCACTAATATACCTTTTGTTTGTTATTACAATCGTTTCGTCGAACGGTCACTTTTGGACTGTTGGTTCATAGTCCCCTCACAGGGGTATAATTCGACGAAGTGAGGCTCAAGAAATTGGGGGGACAGGGAAGATTTGAGAACTTGCTACAACCTGTTTTAAGCAGGAAAAACCAAAGGAACCAATTCACTTGTGATGCGTCTCACATCTCTCATTTTTGCCCTCTTTGCTTGTTGGGCAACGTCATTCTCTCAGATTCAGCAAATTGCTGTCAACTCTGCTCCGGCCCCAGAAGGCTATGATCTCGAAGTCGAGGTCGTCAACGAAGACATAGGTATTCTCGTTGGTGCTCTGGGTGTCACGGACCTAACCGGCTACAGTTGTACACGACTGTACGTTACCATGAACAATACTGATGACTTTATGTCTTCAGTTTCAGGTGATGCTACGAGTCCAACGTTCGTCAATACGACAACGGACTTCTTCCATGCCGCATTGGGTGCTGCAACGCCGAACGGCATCAACTCCCTGCTGTTTGCTGTTTACCCCGACCTCCCTTTTGACAGTTGGGTAACCATCGGACTTGAAGGTGTGCCAAATGCTGCAGCGGGTGAAGCTGCCATTGCTACGGTACAGTCTTCTGATAACCCATGGTCCACCAACTTCGATCCAGGAGGAGGCCTCCCCGGTGGCAACATTGCCATTGACGATGCCATCGGTGGTGCTTGGTATGCCTTGAACGGCGATTCCAACGGTATTGCAGGAGATGACCTCAAAGTATTGGTCGGACAGTTCACCACAACAGGTGAACTCAGTGGTCAGCTTTACTGTCAGGTCTTCATCAATGGTGATGGTGCGACTGAATTCCGTGACACCTTCTACTTCGGTGCAGGTGCTCCAGTTTTGGGTTGTACCGATGCTGATGCCTGCAACTACGACGAAGCAGCAACAGACGACGATGGCTCTTGCGACTTCCCACTTGACCTCTATGGCAGTGCAGATGTCGACTGCGATGGCAACTGCCTCAGCGACTTGGATGGAGATGGTGTCTGCACGCCAGACGATCTCTGTGAGGACACCAGCGCTTGTAACTACGACGATGCCGGTAACGAAGCATGTGCCTACCTCGATGAGTGTGGCATCTGTGGCGGTGGCGGTATCGCTGACGGAGAGTGCGACTGCGATGGCAATGTCCTTGACGAGTGCGGCGTATGCGGCGGTTCAGGCATTGCGGATGGCGAATGCGACTGCGACGGCAACGTCTTGGACGCTTTGGGCGTTTGTGGCGGTGACTGCGCTGCTGACTCCGACGGAGACGCTATTTGCGATGACGCTGACAACTGCACAGACACCAGTGCCTGTAACTACAACGACGCTGGCAATGATGCTTGTGCTTACCTCGATGAATGCGGGGTATGTGGTGGATCAGGTATCCCTGACGGAGAATGTGACTGCGACGGAAACGTCAACGACATCTGCGGTCTTTGCGGTGGTTCCAGCACAGACGTAGACGGCGACGGATTGGGTGAGCCTTGTGATGACAACTGTACTGATACGAATGCCTGTAACTACGCTGACGCAGCGAACGAGGCATGTGAGTACGAGTCATGTTCCGGTTGTGGTTTGACCGACGCTTGTAACTACAACGCTGAGGCGACGATCGTGGACAACGCCAGCTGCTTGTATCCAGAGGACCTCTTCACTTTGCCTTGTGCAGGTGCAGCCTTGGATTGCGATGGTGCTTGCGCCAATGATGCCGACGAGGACGGTGTCTGTGATGAGTGTGAGATTCCCGGTTGTACCGAGGCAGAAGCTTGTAACTATAACGACACTGCTACGGACAACGACGGCTCATGTGATTACCCACTGGACATTTATTCCGGTCCTTGTGATGACACGGACGGATCCATTTTGGATTGTGACGGCAACTGCCTGAATGATGCCGACGATGACGGTGTCTGCGACGAGTGCGAGAGCGCTGGTTGTACCGATCCTGCCGCTTGTAACGCCGGTGACTTCACCGACACGGACAACAGCCTGTGTGAGTATCCTGTAGACGTGAACAACGGCATCACCAACCTCGATTGCGACGGCAATTGCTACAATGACACCGACGATGACGGTGTGTGTGACGAGGACGAGATCCCCGGTTGTACCGACGAGCTCGCCAACAACTACGATGCTGCAGCTACGGACGACGATTCCAGCTGCACAGGTTGTACCGATCCAATCGCTGACAACTACTACACCGGTGCCGACATCGACGATGGCACTTGTATCATCAGCGGTTGTACTGATGCCGAGGCCTGTAACTACTTCGCCCAGGCCAACAATGAGGACGGCTCTTGCCAGTATCCCATTGACCTCTACGGAGTCAGCAATGTCGACTGTGACAATGTATGCTTGAACGACGCCGACGGCGACGGGACCTGTGACGAAGACGAGGATCTCGATGAGGTGCTCGACATCATCAATGAGGTCAGTGGAGACGAGCTCGATTCCACCATCAGCATCATTTCAGACTTGGTGATCACCGGAGGCGGTGGTTCTTCCAACTTCACCGATGCGTTTGACGGATTGGGTATTGGATTTGACCTCGGTATCGGTGGTCAAATGACCGGAATGGTCGCCACGCTCGACTTGAGCTGCAGCGGCATTGAAGACGTGATGTCTGTCCGCATCAGCGGACCATGGTGGGGTTGGGACCCCAATGGCGGGCCTGAGGCTGCTGAGGTTTCTGAGGGAATCTGGCAGGTTGTGTTCGATCCCGCTCCTGGCGACAACATGGAGTACAAGTGGGTCATCAACGGTGAGTACGAGGACCTTCTCGACTTTGGAGCCGACCTCCTGTATGATGATGGATATGACGACTACTTGAATGGTGCTTGCGCGCCCATCACGGACTACTTCAGCTATGCTAACCGCTTGTGGGAAGTAGGATCAGGTGACATCAATGACACTTGGGGACAGTGTGCCGCTTGCTCGCAGGCTGCGAGCTGTGGAACGCTCTTCCTCCCTACGGACGGTGCATGGGCTTCCGCAGGCTACAATCTCGAGGCCTTGAGCCAGGAGGTGATTGGTGACCTGCTTGCAGGACACGTCTTCTTGGGCTTCTGTGATGCCTTGGAGAACGGTGATCAAATCACCAACTGGTACGGTGAGATCTTCCAGTACAGCGATGACGGAGCGGGCAACCGCGCCATCCAGTCGTTGATCAGTGGAGATATGTACTCCGTGATTGATGGAGCGTATAGCTTCGATAGCGGCAGTAAGGTGTACACACTCGGAGGAGTGATCGCCCTTGCATCGGCTGACCCATGCCTCGGTTGCACGGAGTTGGAGATGACTGGAAGCATTGCAGACTACTCTGTGGAGTGCGAGTCTGAGTTGGATGCGGCGATGGCAGCTTCTGATGTTGCGGCTTTCGCATGCTCAGAGCTTGAGATTGATGCCGTGCACAGCACCAAGTTGCAGTTCGACGGACGCAATCAGGCTGAGAACGGCGGCGGTACCAGCCAAACTTGGAATGTTCTGAGTGCTGGTGATGATGCCAACTTCAACAATGGTATTGACGCCCTGTTGCAGTTCTACGACATCGACGGAGACATGGGTCAAGCGACCTACTTCGTAGAAGACGCAGCTGCAGGAGGTGTAACCCTGACGCAGTACGAAAACGGAACAGCCCTCTTGGAAGGTGCTGTGATGGACATGAACGACGGTAACCGTGGTTTGGACATCCACTTCTACTTCGATGGCCGCACGGCAGGTGACGCTTGGGGTGGAGGCTTCAAGAACGACTACGGTTGTGAAGTCAACACAGACGATTGGACCATGTACGTCCTCAACGACGACATGAGCTACGCTACGGGTCGTGGAGATTGGCAGTTCGGAACGCTCTTGCGTTTCAACCACCAGCCAGCCAGCCAGTACTTTGGCTACCAGTTGGGTGACGGTGCCAACAACCACAACTGTGATGCCAATGGCTTCTCAGGTTGGTTCAGCTGGAGCGGTGCCATTGCAGGCGAGCCTGCATTCGGACAAGCCGGTGACATCATCTCCACCCTCGATCCTACCGTGGACTACGCTACGGATTGCCAGGACGGCGAATTTGTTGAGTTCCACTACGTGGCGTTCGATGAGCTCTGCAACATTGCTCAGCTCAACATTCAGACAGTTGACCGTAATGATGTGACCGCTCCTCTCTATGTTTCAGGAGGAGATGACATCACCCTCGATTGCGCGATCAGCGATGCATGGTTGGCTGACAACCTTGCGGAGGACGAAGTGGTGCTCTTTAGCGACAACTGTGACGACTCAGAGTACGGTTGTGCTGCTGGATTTGACCCCAACACTTCAGGCTTTGCTGACGGAGACGATGTGTTTGTCTGCGTCGAGCTCGTTGGAGAAACAACGGCTTCATACACTGCGAGCAGCTGCCGCGTGTTGAACCGTACTTGGGTGGCGACGGATTGCTTCGGCAACCAGGCCTTCCACGTGCAGACCATCACGATCGAAGACAACACGCAGCCAGAAGTCACGGTGGATGCACCTGCTGACATCACGCTCAACGTGAATGGTCTTTGCTACGTAGACCTCGACCCAAGCAACACGGGAACGGCTGCGACCACATACTCTGACAACTGTGATTTGGCAGCTACGGGCTTGGACTACACCGACAACATTGTCGACAGCGTCAGCACCGGTTGCTACAGCATCATCCGTTCTTGGACGGCTATTGCTACCGATAGCTGTGGCAACTCCATGGCCGTAAGTGACAACCAGCGCATTGACATTCAGGATCAAATCGCACCAAGCTTCAGCTACCTCCAGGTTGACACGATCGAGTGTGACCTCTGGGGAGACTGCTCTTACGAGTACCTCAACAGCATTGGGTTGGCTTCGGTTACTGATAACTGTGAGATGAGCCACGTGGATGTTGAGTGCACACCGCTCTCCAGCGCTTGTACCGACGACTACATCATCGACTACACCGCCTATGACATGTGCGGCAACAGCACCTCCATCCAACAGATTGTGGTGACGGTTGACCAAACTGCTCCTGTGTTCACATTGGCACCTGCTGATTTGACGTTGGAGTGCAACGACGCTTCCCTCACGGGCGATGTCGACGGATACGCAGTACCTGTGTATGCACCTGGCGACGGTCTCCACGCTGAGGCGATGGACAACTGCGATGCTGACATCACGGTCACCTACGAGGATGTGATCCTCTCCAGTGCTTGTGACCAGGAGTATGTCATTCGCCGTACCTACAGCGTCTACGATTGTGATGAGAATCTCGCTCAGCACATTCAAGACATTACCATTGATGACTCAACAGCTCCTGAGTTCACTTCATTCCCCGCAGACGTGGTGGATGTGGAGTGTGACGCAGTTCCAGCTGTGGCTACGATTGCCAGCTTGGGCGTCAGTGACAACTGTGACGGTGCTCCAAGCACCACTTACGACGGAGAAGTTCGCACCGACGGTGACTGTGCAGACAGCTACACGTTGGAGCGCACCTGGACGACGGTCGATTGCGCGGGCAACAGTCACACGCAGACCCAGACCATCACGGTGCTCGATACTCAGGCTCCTGACTTGAGCATTGATTGTCCAGCTGACTTCCCACACCCGAACGAGTGCTTCCTCGGTGGCCCGCAGGCTTCCGTGAACTTGCTGTTCCACTTGGACCAGTACGCTCCGACCGAGACAGCATTCTACATTCTCGATCCTGCTGGCAACACGGTCTTCTGGAGCCTCGCTCCCTCTGTGGAGGTCGACTTCACCTTCTGGGGAGCCGGTGGCCCGGGAACGGGTGCTGCTGACGGCAGCGACGTTTTCCAATACGGATTCGGATACGAGATTAACCTTGAACTGGCTCCGGGCATCTACGAGATGTTCGCCGGTGACTCCTTCGGAGACGGCCCAGTGTTTGGTGGTGTGGACGGATCGGATGCCCTCACCGTCACCGGTGGAGGTGCCGACAGCGTTTATGCTTGGACCGATGGCGGCTCCTACTACGCCACCTTCGAAGTCACGGAAATCGACGCAGCCACGGCGGCTAGCATGCAGGTGTCTACAGACACCAATGGCGAGCCAACTTGGTCGGTCAGCGACAACTGCGACGCCGATGTGGACGTGAGTTACACCTACAGCGATGTTATCGAAGAAAATGAGGGAGACTTCATCATCACGCGTACGTTCACGGTAACAGCGACTGACAACTGCGGAAACGCTTCAACGCTTGAATGTGATCAGATCATCTCCTTTACGGATGAGGATGCGCCTACGATGTCGGATGACCCGGCTGAGTTGTACCCTGCTTCTATCTCTTGTTCATCCATGGGAGATCCGTTTGACGTGACCTTCATGCCAGTGAGTGCTACTGACGGCTGCGAGAGCGACATCACCTACGAAGTTGTGAGTGCATACCTCACGTCTGGTTCTTGCCCTGGTACTTGGGTCCGCCATTGGGTGGCCTATGACGAGTCTGGCAACATGTCGGAGGAGGCCATTCAGTACATCCCCACGTTTGACATTGTGGCACCTGTTGTGAGCATTGAAGCTCCAGGAATTTCCACGGGTGGAGGTCCCGCTGAAGTCAGCTTCACGTACACCTTGGACCAATATGGAAACAGCGAGGCTGGTGCCAGCATCACGGACAGTGATGGCAATGAAGTCGCCACTTACGAATTGGGATACTTCCCCGATAGTGACGTAGTTACAGAGACCTTGACCCTCGATCCTGGCGTTTACACCATCACCCTGCTTGACGGTTGGGGCGACGGATGGGCTTGGGATCCTGCTACTGGTTTGGATGCCTTGGTCATCTCAGGTGGTGCAGAAGGATCACTTGACTTCACCGACGGCAACATGGTGTCCCTCGAATTCACGGTGGAAGCTCCACCAACGGCGGCTGATGTGTCCTTCACGTACACCTTGGACCAATATGGAAACAGCGAGGCTGGTGCCAGCATCACGGACAGTGATGGCAATGAAGTCGCCACTTACGAATTGGGATACTTCCCCGATAGTGACGTAGTTACAGAGACCTTGACCCTCGATCCTGGCGTTTACACCATCACCCTGCTTGACGGTTGGGGCGACGGATGGGCCTGGGATCCTGCTACCGGTTTGGATGCCTTGGTCATCTCAGGTGGTGCAGAAGGATCACTTGACTTCACCGACGGCAACATGGTGTCCATGGAGTTCACGGTCGAAGGAAGCGGAGGTGGTCCAACGACCACTACGGTTTACCTCGACGATCACTGCGAAGCGGACCTGAGTCCTGATGCCATTGGTTATGGTACCATCGAGTACTCCGATAATTGTGATCCTGATCCAAATGCGGTGATCTCCTACCTCGACGGTCCTCCTACCTACGAGTGTGGTGAAGAGACTGGAACCTACACCTTCACCCGTACCTGGAAAGTGACGGTAATCGACTTGTGCGGAAACTCCAGCTTTGCTTCGGGTGATCAGGTGATCACGGTGATTGACAACAGTGCTCCAGAGTTGACGCTCGATTGCCCGAACGGTGCCAACCTCGTTGGTTCTTGCTTCGCGAGCTTGGACACAAGTCTGGCTGCCTTGGGTGAGGTTGAGTGGATCGCCACAGACAATTGTGATGAAAACCTGGACGTGAGCTACACCTACAGCGATGAGGTTGAGTTTGACTGCAGCTTGGTTGGTGTGGATGCGAATCCAGAGGGTAGCTACAACTTCGTCCGGACCTTCACGGTGACTGCGATTGATTGTAATGGCAACTCCACGACAGAGGTCTGCACGCAGGTGATCAACACATTCGATATCACTGGTCCGACTATCTCGCTGACCTGCCCAGACACGGCTACGGTCCAGCTGGATGCAGATTGCATGGCCGATCTCGATCCGTCCATCACAGGAAGTGCCTTCGCCATGGCGACGGATGACTGCGACACGGATGTGACCATCACCTACAGCTACAGCGATGGTGCTGAGACCTACACATGTGGAACGAGCGGTTATGAAATCATTCGTACTTGGACGGCCTCTGCTGTTGATGACTGTGGCAACGTTTCTGAAGCGACTTGTGATCAGCTCATCGTGGTCGAAGACAACATCGCACCTGAGGCGAGCATTTCTTGTCCTGATGATCAAACGGTCATGTTGGATGCCAACTGTGAGGCTGACCTGAGCACCGATGCTCTCGGCATGGCGACAGGTTCTGGCACTGACAACTGTGACTCCGAGGTGACGATTGAAATCACCTATGCAGACGCTGCTCCTAGCTACAGCTGTGCAGGTGACGACGACCAGCTCGACGGATCTTACAGCTTCGTGCGTACGTTCACTTCTACAGCAACGGATGACTGCGGTAACAGCCACAGTGTGACCTGCGACCAGACCATCACCGTTATTGACGACACGGCTCCAACGCAGACCTTGGCTACCCTGCCTACGGACACGCTCTACCTCGACTTGGATTGCATGGCTGACGTGACGCCAGCGATGGAGCCAGGTGTGGAGGCTGCAGACAACTGTGACAGCGATGTCGCCATTGAGGTCTCTTATGAGGATGATCCTGCCAACTTCGACGACCTCTTCGGTTCAGCGAATGTTGAAATTGATACAGTGGCCGTGCACACAACTGGCGAACTCGCTGGTATGAGCACCTACCGCATCTATGCAGTGCTTCCTGCTGCTGGAGACTTCTTGAGCTCAGTCAGTGGAGAGGGTTCATTTAGTACCCAGATCCGCACGAGCACGAGCTTCTACCAGCACCCGATTGGCTCTCATACGCCAAACGAACTGAACCACGACCTGTTCACGACCTTCCCAGAGTTGGAGTACGACAGCTACATCACAATTGGTTTGGACTCCATTCCAAATGCAGCCCTCGGAGAGGAGCCTGTTGCTGCGATTCAAACTGCGGGAGATCAGTGGTTCACGCGTTTCGAGAACGGAGAAGATGTAGTGATCAGCAGCCTCTTCGGCGGTGCTTTCTACATGCTCAACGGCGCAACCAATGGTTATGCTGATGCTGACGGCAAGGTGTTGGTTGCTCAAGTCACCACTGACGGTGACCTGAACGGTCAGATCTTCGCTCAGATCTTCCCACAAGGAGATGGAAGCCAGCAGCAGCTGCGGACCATCACCTTCGGCGACGGTTGTACGGGCGACGACGACAACATCGAAGGAAGCTATGTCTTCCCACGTGTGTGGACGTCTACAGTGACGGACGACTGCGGCAACTCCAACACGGAGTACTCCTACCAGTACATCGTGGTGCTCGACACCATCGCTCCTCAGTTCACCAACACGTGTGACATTGAGAATGGCGAGACGGTGGAGTACACCTGTGCTGATGACAACGGTAACGGCGTGAATGACGTTCTCGACTTCACGGAGATTCCCGCAGCTTGCGCTCCTTCGTACATCGAGAACTGCGACAGCGACGTGGCGTTGACGATGACGGCTGACACGATGGGCTACGTGCCCACAGGCGACATTGCCAACTACTGCATGCCAAGTGATGTCGAAGCCCTCGCCAACGGTGAGACTTGTGACGACCGCGCTCCTGAAGCGATCCGCTTGTTCAACTTCTCTGGAGGTGAGTCCTTCACCCTCGTAGAAGGCGGCAGCAGCATCGTTGAGGTCATGCAGGACAGCTCTATGCACATCGTGCTCGAAGTACAGAACGAGGCAGGTGATGCCGGATTCATCTTCGACGCTATCTACGAAGGTGCACACGACTGGAATGAGTGGCTCGCCTTGCCAGGCTTGCACAACTACAAGAAAGACTGTGCAGAGATCTTCCCCGGTGTTGAGATCTGGACGGAGTGGTTGTACTACGTGATGGACGGTGGTACCATGAGCGGTACGGGTCGTTTCGCAGGTTCTGAGTTCGCGCTCCAGCACCAGCCTCTGAATGCCTACTATGGCTTGCAGATTGGTGAAGGCGCCAACAACAAGAACGAGAACTACGGTGCTAGCGCTTGGTTCTTCTGGACCGGTGAGTATGTCCTCGATGGTGCTAGCCAAGGAGCCATGGCTTCTAGCGGTGACATCTTCATGGACCTCGACTGCTGCCTCGGATGGCAGATCGACTACAGCTACAACGTTGTGGACGACTGCGGAAACTCCAACGGCTTCACCTACACCGACCTCGGAACGGGTACGTTCGGTAACAGTGCAAACAGCACGGTTAGCGGTGGTCACTCACCTGTGGATCTCACTGCAGGTACGAGCAACCTGAAGGACCCAATCCGTATCACGGGCCTCTCTCCAAACCCAACCAGCGACATCTCTACGCTCGGGTTTGTGGTGAACAGCAACATGCGCCTCCGCATCGACCTCTACACGATGGGCGGTGGATACGTGGCCGAGTTGTTCGATGGCAACGCCAGCGAGGATGTGCAATACGTGATGGACATCGACGCTAGCACATTGTCTAGCGGTATGTACCAGATCCGCATGTCGAGCAATGACTACGTGTTGGTCAAGAAGCTCCTCGTCAGCGAGTAATCTCCCGCTGAGGAACACTGAATTTGGAAGGCCGTCCCGGAAGGGGCGGCCTTCTGCTTTTGGTAGGATTTGACCTCATCAGAAGCGTTCTTGGACATTCTTGCGGGCGCTCATTTATGGGTAAGTTTCCGGTGTCCATGACTTCGACTACAGACCTCCATTCTTCCTCCCTGCCCAAGGGGCCTGAACGCAAGGTTTATCCCTTGAGTTTGGTCACGGAGGCGGTGGGGCAGATGCTCGACAAGCAAGCTGGGGGCAAGTTGTTTTGGGTTCGGGCCGAGATCAGCCATTGCAGTTTCTCAGGGAAGCATGCTTACCTCGATTTGGTGGAGGAAAAAGCAGGCAATAGGATGGCTCAACTGAGGGGGACCATCTGGTCGGGAAGGCTGGAGGCCATCCGACGCTCACTCGGCAGAGAGTTTGATGAAGTCCTCAAGCCTGGTCGTGAGATTGTGTTTAGCGCCCATATGTCATTTCATGCGGTGTATGGGTTTGCCTTGAACATCCAGGATATTGATTTGGATGTCTTGCTGGGCGAGATGGAGCGCCGCAGGAAGGCGACGTTGGCAGCGTTGCGAAAGGAAGGCGCGGTTGGGCGAAATGCGCAACTGCCATTGGCTGCGGTGCCCCAGCGTGTCATCCTCATCGGGTCGGCAGGTACGGCTGGTTTTACAGACTTTATGGCCCACCTGGACAAGAATGCCTGGGGGTACCAAGTGGACATAGGGGTCATTGATACGGCTGTGCAGGGCCAAGACGCCACCACCGGGTTGGTTCATGCTTTGCACAAGGCCGGCCGCGTGGCATTGCGTTCACGCTTGGATGCCGTCATCCTGCTGCGTGGAGGAGGTGCCAAGTTGGATTTGGATGTCTTCAATGACCTGACCCTGTGTCGGACCATCGCGGCCATGGATGTCCCTGTCATTGTGGGGGTTGGACATGAGACTGACAACACCTTGGCTGAAGTCGTCGCTCACACCGCTTGCAAGACCCCAACGGCCGTGGCCGACTTCATTGTGGAGCGTCTGGTGGACTTTGAGGGGCAAGTGGGAAGAGAGGGGCGTGCCATCGCCGCTGAATCGCGCGCACAACTCTCGGAGAACAAGGGCTGGCTTGGTCAGTGCGCGACCTTCTTCCAAGAACGGCCTTTGGCTTTGTTGCGCAGCTTGCGCGGACAGCTCCATGTGGGTGCCAATGCCGTGGTGCGCAGCACGCGCTCCAGGCTGTCGGATGAGTCGGCCCAAGTAGGACAAATGCGGGCGGGCATTGCGGCCCATGCCACCAGCCTCCCCCTGTCTCGACGCGCGGTCCTTGTGGATGTGGAGCAGCGCATCCGGCAGGAAGCGACACGGCAAATTCGCCAACATGAGCAGCGCATGGGAGGGGTAAAGGAGACCCTCTCTTTGCTGGGGCCTGAGCCGACCTTGCGCAGGGGATTTTCAATCACCCGAAAGGACGGAAAAGCTGTGCGCAGGGCCGATGAACTCTCACCCGGCGACAATATTGTAACCCACCTCGCCAGCGGCACCGTGGAATCCACTGTGGACGCTACATCTACCAGACAAACGGAAAATTGACATGAGCGGAACGGAAACACCTGAGGGCTATGATGCGGCCTTTACAGAATTGAAAACCATACTCGAAGGGCTTCAACAAGATGAGATCGGTGTGGATGAATTGGCAGAGAAAGTCAAGCGCGCCGCAGCATTGATTGCGTTCTGCGGTGACCGACTGCGGACCGCGGAAGGAGAGGTGCAAAAGGTGCTGGACGAATTGGGGGAGGGCGACTGATGCCCAATTAGCGGCTTTTATGGCCGCCAATTACAAATCCATTGCCTTATTTGACGGGGCATCGAACCCAAGGTGCAATGAGGGGTTGTTATATTCAATTATCCATGGTGCGCTTTCATTTTTCCGTCTTTTTAGGCTTGCTGATGCTGTTGCCGTTCGACATGTTGTCGCAAGGTGCATCTGTGCCCACCACACGGTACGGGTCCTCAGTAGAAGCCCGCAGTCAGGCGGTGGAAGAGACGCTGGCACGACAATGGAATGAGCTCTTGCTCGAGGCCATTCGCTCCGACTTTGCGAGGCCTACTGTCCATGCGCGTAACCTGTTTCATACGTCCATTGCGATGTACGATGCCCATGCCCTCTACGATGAAGAAGACGAAACCGTTTTTCTGGGCAAGACGTGGCAGGGCTTTGAGTGCCCCTTGGATACGTCGCTCATCGACATCCCTGAGGATGAAGCCTTGCGCAAAGCCGCAGTAGAAACGGTCATGAGCTATGCCGTATTCAGGGTGTTGAACCACCGGTTCGCGGACAGCCCCGGAGGCATTGAGGTATTGTTCTCATTCACCAATTTCATGGCGAATTTGGGATACAGTCCAGGCTACTCCTCCGTTAATATCGCGGAGGGCCCTGCCGCCATCGGCAATTATCTTGGAGAGCAGCTGATTGCGTTTGGTCTTCAGGATGGCTCAAATGAAGCGGACGACTATGCCAATCAGTATTACGCCGCGGTCAACCCCGACTTGGAGTTGGCAGGATCGGGTAACCCTGGTTTGGTGGACCCGAATGCATGGCAACCTCTGGCGATTCCGGTTTTTGTCGATCAGTCGGGCAATGTGCTCAGTGAGACCCCGGACTTTCAAGGTGCAGAATGGGGCAGTGTTCTGCCTTTTGCGCTTTCTGATACCGTGTTGACTGAAGTTGAACGAAACGGAGTCACATGGCCGCTTTACATGGACTGTGGTGCGCCGCCATATTTTGGAGAAGGGGAAGAGATAGGAGGTCTGGCAGACGCTTACGCATGGGGTTTTTCATTGGTGGCCTTGTGGAGTGCGCATTTGCACCCTTCGGATGGTGTGATGATGGACATCGGTCCCGGCAACCTTGGCAATCTGGCTTCGACCGGACCCGACAGTTTTGAAGAAATGGACACCTTCTACAATTGGTTGGAAGGGGGTGACTTTAGTGAAGGCCACACTGAGAACCCAGCCACTGGCGCTCCCTATGAGGACAACATCGTGCCACGTGGAGATTATGCGCGCGTGTTGGCGGAGTTCTGGGCCGATGGTCCAGAGAGTGAAACGCCTCCAGGTCACTGGTTCGTTCTGTTGAATGGTGTCATGGACCACCCGGCTTCTACCACGAAATGGATGGGAGAAGGGGAAGACTTGGACCCCCTGAAGTATACCGTGCGTGCCTACCTCACGCTGGGCGGGGCCATGCATGATGCGGCCATCTCGGCTTGGTCGCACAAAGGTATGTATGACTATATCCGTCCAGTGTCGGCGATCCGATACATGGCGGAATTGGGACAACGCAGTGATGCTTCCCTGCCTTCATATGATCCAGGAGGACTTCCGCTGGTGGAGGGTCGGATCGAACTGGTGGAAGCCGGAGACCCCTTGGCTGCAGGAGGGAATGAGGGCAAGATTAAAGTGTGGGCTTGGCAGGGGCCTGATGCCATTATTTCACCCACTTGGGACGAAGCCGAGGTCGGCTGGATTTTGGCAGAGCAATGGTGGCCTTACCAGAGGCCGAGCTTCGTGACGCCGCCCTTTGCTGGATATGTCAGTGGTCACAGCACATTTTCACGTGCTGCGGCAGAGATTTTGACAGCGGTAACAGGCAGCGCATACTTTCCAGGAGGAATGGGGGAGTTTGAAGTGCTTCAGAACCAGTTTTTGGTGTTTGAGGATGGGCCGAGCCAAACTTTCAGTCTGCAATGGGCCACTTACCGCGATGCTTCCGATCAGTGCAGTTTGTCCCGTATATGGGGAGGGATTCATCCTCCAGCAGATGATTTTCCCGGACGACAGTTGGGGTTGGAGGTGGCTGAGATGACCTTGAACAAGGTGTCCAGTTACTTTGGAGGGCCTGTTCCTTGTCCGCTTGACATCGATGGTGATGGCGTGGTGGGGGCGACTGATTTGTTGGAGACCTTGTCCGATTTCGGGGAAATGGGGGCCAACCTTGCAGGTGACGTGGACGGCAGCGGTATTGTAGGGGTAGGGGATATTCTTGAGCTGTTGGCATCCTACGGGGATTCGTGTGAGTGAAGGTCAGTAGATTAAAGCTGTCTTTGCCCTAATTTTCGGCATGCGCAATTTCTTGTCCTTGGTGTCTCGAAGCCGCGGCTTCAGCCTATTGGCCGTCCTTGTCCTGGGCTCTCTTGTCACTACAGCCCAGACGGATTGTGGGTTCCTCAACGGACCGGAGGGACTGACCGCCGGGTGTCTTGATTCTTGTGTTTGGGTAGCTCCTGACTTCGAACGTGCCGCCGAGACCACGGGTTATGACGTGGACTCCATAGCCTATGCCCCACCTCTGGCGTTGGGCAGTGGAGAGGTTCAGTCTTCTGCGACCAACGGTTTTACAGGTGATATTTCCCTGCCTTTTGGATTTAGCTTTTTTGATACTGACTTCTTTGAGATCAAGGTGAGCCGCAAGGGGTTCTTGACCTTCAACACAGGCTTGACAGGGACGTACAATTACCCCAACCAGAGCCTTGGCTCGGGTTCGCTGCCTCCGAATTCCATCATGGCCCCGTATGCCTACATCAGCAACAGTGGGGGGGAGATTCGTACGGCTACAATCGGGGAATTCCCTTGCCGGCAGTTTGTCATCAGTTGGGAGAATTTGCCGCAAACGGGATGTGGTTCCAATGAACTGCTGGCGCAAGTGGTGCTTCACGAGACTTCCAATAAGGTGGAGATGCACATTGGTCAATTTGAGTCTTGCCTGGGGATTACTGCCTGTGTGGGCATCCAGGGAGGCTCTGGTGAAGGCGCATTTGGACCTGCGGAGTATGACACCGGCGAGTTCACGATTTCCGATGTGGCTTTTGAGTACTCACCCAATGGTGCAACCCAAACCCAGTTGGTATACCTCCTTGGAGATGAAATCGTGGGCCAGGGAGACAGCATTTCACTGTGTATCGAAGGGACCACTGAGCTTGTGATTGGCGCAAATTTCCCAGAGATCTTGCCTCCTCCTCCTGTGGCAGGCAGTTGTGATGCGATCCCGGAGGAGGCCTGTGATACGGTCATGGGGTATGATTTCAACCTCAACGCCAACCAGACGGGTTCTTTTGATTTTCCTTTTGATGGCGAATTGTTGGGCTTTGCGGTGACCAACAACTGGACACCAGCGGGCGGAAGTTGGCCTGGTGACATGTCCATGTCGATTTGTGATCCTTCGGGGTCATGCGGCGTCATTGAGGGATTCAGCTTCGATTTGCCGGGTGTTTTGATTGGAGATTGGCCCTTTAACTGGAACACCACTTTTGGTGGGTTTTACGAAGCGTGCTTTGCTGTTCCTGGCAACCTTTTGGAGGGCGATGGTGACTGGACATTGACGGTGCAAAACGCCTGGGGTGGTTCAGGTGCGAACGTCAATTTTGAGGGGTCTGTCACCCTCTTCTACCTGTGTAACCTCGAGCCTGAGGAGCCTGATACGTCTCAGTTCATGGCGTCTGATACGATTATGGTGGAATTCACCTTCGAGTCCCAGAACGCCCAATTTGCCATTCTCGATGTGGAGGGCAATCCGCTCGACGTCCTTTGCAGCGGAGATGAGCCTGTAACGCTTGCTCCGGATGCACCCGGTGGCACGTGGGCTGCAGACTGTATTGGCTGTCTTGATCAAGGGGGCACCATTGATCCAGCCCAGACGCCACCGGGCATTTTGGAGGTGAGCTACACCTTGCTTGGCGATTGCGGCGAGGTTACCGAGGTCGAAGAAATTCAGGTGGGTCTGACGCCCAATATCAATACGGGTAGTGTAGGTGGTCTGTGTCCTTTTGCGGACCCTGTGCAGTTGGTGGGAACCCCTGCGGGAGGCAATTGGGAAGCCGACTGTGGTGGGTGCGTGTCCCCTGACGGTTTGTTTGATCCATCTACGGGCTCAGGCGCCTATACGGCCTCGTACACCTTTGGCACATTGTGCACCTCCACG
>Ga0213865_10000815_pt1 | contig 20698 bp, 22 predicted proteins | sample PICome_6_FD_160100 | JGI IMG/M metagenome (GOLD analysis project Ga0213865, IMG submission 160100) | Coastal seawater microbial communities near Pivers Island, North Carolina, United States - PICO282 | ecosystem: Environmental > Aquatic > Marine > Coastal | place: USA: North Carolina...
TTCCACAAGATTACTAAGGAAAGTGGTGCCCCCAGAGAGACTCGAACTCCCGACCCACTGATTACAAATCAGTTGCTCTATATTTAGCTATCTTTAGTAATTTTATCTTTAATTCAATGTATAATGGCTTATTTTACCCTTCTCACAATCATAAACTTACGTTATTCTGCGTAAAGTTTCTTTAATTTGTCTGGCTGATTGTCTGGCTCATGCCTATCATTAAATGCACTATCGACCGAAATGCCATAAATAAATGGACTAAGCAGCAGCGTGAGCTTGGCCAGAAAGTTATCTTGGTGGATCCTACTGGTCTACGCCTAGCGATAAACGCTCGCAGCAGCAGCTGGAATTATAATTACCGCAAACGCGGGCTCGATCATCAAGGCAAGCGGCACCCGCAGCGCACACTACGTATTGGAGATCCGATTAGCATGTCGCCTCAGCAGGCACGCCTGCGCGTTGAAGAAATCAAGGCGGAAGTGAGAGATGGTGGAGACCCTGCATCTTCCATGCAGCGCAATGCGGAAGAAGAGCGCCAACGGGAATATCAACTAAGACCGTTTTGCCTTTGGCTCGAGAATTATCGTACCAGCATCTTAGGTGATGCCAGCCGTCACAAACGAGATGAATACGCACATGCGAAATCCGCTCTCGCCGAACTTAACATCACAAACACCCCCCCAGTTGATCTAAATGCCCGGGTAATGCGTGAGTTGGCTAGCATACACAGTGATCGACCCTCAACTGGGCGACACAGGTTTGGCGCACTTTCCCGTTTTTTGGATTACCTAGTTGATGAAGACGTAATCGAACGCAATCCCGCAAAAGATATATCGCGCCGGCATAAACCAAAAGCATCTGCACCGCGAGAAACATATTATTCAACTGATGAACTGAGATTGCTTTGGACCCCACCCAATCCACTGCGCCCTGACTATCAGCGATTTCTTCGTTTCCTGATTATTTGCCCCCTTCGCATGACTGAAGCTGCAGAACTTAGGGGGGGCAATTTATTCATTGATCAGAAGGAGCTTCGTCTTTCAAATCACGAAACCAAGAATAATGAAGCGTTCACTTTGCCGCTTCCCAAGATTGCTTTGGATTTGCTCAATGAAGTGCCTGCAACGAAAGATGCAAGGTGTTTCCAACTCTCAAGCATCGACGCTGCACCCATGCGTAGCTGGTCATTCTTCAACAAAGCAGTTCGACGCGCCTCAGGCATAGATCAGTTCAATTTGCATCATTTGAGGCGGACTTTCGCAACTCAGATGTCTGAACACTCTAATTTCGACGAAAGCGTAATCGATGCGGTGCTGAACCATAAGAGATCTGCCACCAGAGCCGGTGTGATGCGATCTTATCAGCATGCCAAGAACATCGAAAAACGGCGCAGCGTGATGAATGCCTGGGAGAGTTTTTTACTACGTGAAGTGATTGATAAAGCAGGTGAAAGGCGATGACAAACAGCAACGGTCATGGTGGGAAAAGACGGGGCGCTGGGCGAAAGCCAAATCTGACATTTTACCAAGAAGTCAAAATAGGACAAACATGTGAGCGCTTATTAGCAAGTGCTGCTTTGAGGGCGATTAACAGGCGAAAACGTAACTTATTTGAACGCCAAACCGAACTTTCCTATCACTGGAAACGCGTTAATAATTTGACTTTAGAAAAGCGAAAAGAGCTAGCAAATTCCGACTTATTGCAATTCCATCGGGAAAATATTGAAGCTGAACTAAAACTTTTAACACCAGTTGATGCAATGGACCAAGAGGCCCCTCGTTTGTTACGAATTTCCAAACGACCACCAAAAGGAACTCGAGACAAGGTGATTGCGCGAGCGGCAAGAATCTTCAAGTTAAAGCCTTCTCAGGTCGATAATATTTGGCAAAAATATCGACGCTTCGAGAAGAGCATTAATTCGCAAACTTGATTGTTAGGCAGTTCAAATTCCATAGAAATGCTTCTCGATAATATGTCGTCATAACGTAACGAAAGGATACGCTATGACGTTTAAAACAGCTCATTGGGTGCCTGAACAGCCTCTGCCCAAGTACGCAGACCGCAAAACGCTGGCTGCAATCATCACACATCACTGCTTCCCAATAAGTCACAGAACACTCCAGACATGGCCACTGACCGTGCGTCGCCCAAACCGCGCCGCAGTCTACGAGGTCAATGAAGCGCTGGAATTTGCACAGTCCAAATTGGAAAAATCCGTTTGCTATAAACAGGGGCAATGGTCATGAGCGATCGCGACAATTCAAACCCGTCAAAACCAAAGTGCTCAATGATCGCTGATCCGACCTGTCGGGAAAGTAATGACTTATATGCAAAGGTAGTCGTGCAAGCCTCCGATCGTTGGCGTGTAATTCTGTGTGCACAGGGCCTACAGTGGATCATTCAAAAAAAGGAAAGCTCCCATGCAGGGCCTTGGCGTGGGAACAAGTATGTAACCTCGCGTTCCGCGCTTATAAGAGCCTGTGGGACGTTAGGCCTGCTCTCTGACCCTGCGACAGAGGCAGCGCTCTTCGCCTTACCTGAACATGTGAGCCAACTGGCTAAAAAATAACCCACGGCGCAAGGCCATGGGCTGATAGTTCGATAATAATTGCCTACCTGAACTATAGCGCAAAGCGCCTTACGTCACAAGCAAAGGAAAGATCATGCTTGGGACAAACTTAGATAAACACCCTGCACGCCTTTCAGTTCTCAGAAACAAAAAATGGATGGGTAAAAAGTTTTTCCGCGGAGGTGACGGCGGCATCCAAAAACAGTCAAATGGCTTGTTTACCGATGGCATCGTGCGATCTCTCGAGGTGCCAAATGCTGCACAATTGGCCAACCTTATTGCAAATCTGAAGCCAACCGACGCACTGTGCCTCGGTGTCCACAATGCAGACTCAAACACTGTCAGAGCTAGCACCCGAAGTAAAAGTGCGCGCATCCAAGACAGTGGCTTTCAATGCATCGCTCGAACCAAAGACCACTTCAGCTTTCATGATGGCGAAGGATGGCTTCTGATCGATTTTGATGACAAGGATCTGCCCTTACCGATCAAAGACAGAATTCACATGGATGGTGGGATTTACAAAGTTTTGCAATGGCTGTGGCCGGAATTAGAACGTGGTGACTTTGTTATCAAGCCATCTTCATCCGCTGGCGTACATCTGCCAGATACAGAGCCTGCCGCAGCCAGTGGCTTTCATATGTTCGTTCGGATAAAGGATGCACGTGCAATCCCGCAGACCCTGCAAGCGCTTCACGCACGCTGCTGGGACACTGGCTATGGATATCATATCATCAGCAAATCAGGCCAACAACTTGATCGCTCCCTGATAGATGTGAGCGTGGGTAGCCCCGAGCGTCTTATCTTTACTGCTGATCCAATACTGTCAGACGGGATACTGCGTACCCCTCCCCCTGTGGTGCAACAAGACGGGGCTGCGTTATGTGCCCTTAAGCTACCATTAAGGTCGGAATGGCCACGATTGCGAGACATTGATCGCCAAAGGACATCAGCCGAGGCGCTGCAAGTGCGTGCGATATTTATGGCAACGCAGGCGGAACGGTACGTGCGTGAATTTGGGGGGACGCTGTCCCATGCGCGTAGTGTTGTGGCATCGCGGGTGCAAGGCCGCGTGCTAAAGGATGCGGATGTACTGGATACTGTAAGCGCTGGCATGCAATTAGTAGGGTCTATCTTAGACACCATGGCGCAGGGCAAGATAGTTGTCTGCGCGGATCCAATCGAGGGCCGGTCATACAACCCAACAGCCGCAGCAATTCTTTGGCAAAGCAATCATAAATTCCCAGTGCTGATCAGTCACGCCCACGGACTGCAAACGGTTTACCGGTTCAAACGCTTCTCAAACGGAGGCGACCGAAATGGATAAACTAAAAGCACGTGACCTAGATGATCTTACACTTGCACTAATGATTGAGGACCATTTTGGATCAGAAAATCTCAGAAAGCACCCCTCGGGTGTTTGGTTCTTCGACGGCAATATCTGGCGATTGATGAAGGATCAGGTATTGAAGGCGATCGCCACTGATCTTCTGGCGCAAAAGATTGACCAGGTAAGGGACGCCAGGGTGAAGGCAGCAATCTCGTTATTTAAATCCAGACACTTTGATGAACACGAGCTGTTTGAACTAGGGGACCCCAACATTATCGTATTGAAAGACGGATACTATCATTTAGACGGTGACAATTGGTTAAAAAGGCCACCCGATCGTGACCTGATGCGAAGGATCCAACTACCAGCCTCATACGTTGACGATCAGCCCAGCGCCTTCAACAAATTCTTGGACGAGATCTTGTGTGATGCTGACGGCAATACACGCCCCGATGCAAGTGACCTCCGCCAGCTTATTTGGGAAATGCTGGGATATTGTCTCGTGACACATGCAAAATTTGAGCAATGCTTCATTCTTTGTGGGGCCGGAGCGAACGGCAAAAGTGTTTTGGGCGCGATTGCCAAGGCAATGGTTGGCCGTCATCACACTGCATCCGTGCAACCCAATCAAATGGGCAGTGTTTTCCAAAGATCAAATCTTGAAGGCAAGCTGCTTAATCTTGTGACAGAGCTCAACCAGAATGCTGAGCTTGAAGATGGAATGCTAAAGGCCGTCATATCGGGCGAGATGATGTCGGTGGAAAAGAAACACCAAGATGTCCGCGAGATTGAGCCATTTGCCAAACACATCATACTGACAAACCACATGCCCCGGATCCGCGATTATTCCGATGGGCTCCTCCGTCGGGTCAGCGTCATTACACTAGAGCGACAGTTTATGGGAGCCGACGCAGACCCCCACCTACTCGACAAACTAACGGGGGAGCTGGATGCGATAACGTCACGTGCATTGGATGCCTTAGGGCAGCTAATCAATCGCAATGGCAAGTTTACGCGCCCAAGAAGTAGCATCGCTGCGCTTGAGGAGTGGCGCCTTGAAAACAATCATTTGGCAGATTTTGTTGCTGAGCGGCTGTATGAGGACCCGCAGGCTTCGCTTTCAGTGCAGGTGACATATGACGCCTATGTCGGTTGGTTCGGGTCCACAGGGCTCCGTGGAATGCTTGGACGCAAACAATTCAGTAAACGGCTAGCAGCGCTGCTGCGGATGCCAAGCAAACGCACATCGTCCGGTTACGCCTTTCAAGGAGTAGCGCTACGATGACTAAGAAAAATGCACTTAATGTACTTTGTGAAGGTTCTCCCGAAAATTACAATAAAGACGGGGAAAGAAGAAAAAGTTGCAATAATTTTTCTAGAACGTACAGAAAGTGCACAAAGTACATTGATTATGTTCCATGGCCTACCCCGTGTGATGTTGCAGAAGAGATCAAACGTATGGCTAAGTGCGAGCATTTGGCAGCAGAGAGCCGCGGGGAAGCTAAGTTTGACTGGGCAGAACGGTCGCTGAAGCAAGAGCGCAATATACCGGATCATCAGCAGTTGGCGAATTGGGTTTGGAGGCAGTGGGTGATTTGATTTGCTGCGAGCATCTCTCGTCCAGCTTGTGATCGGGGTCGATTGATTTGCCGCCGTGCGTAAGAAGAATGAGCGGCCTACTCAGCGCGCTTCTTAGCAGCCAGGCATCAAAAGTCTTGGGAAACTTTAGTTGGAATTGAAAATGTGAAGCGCATCCAAGGTGCCGTTTCCAATTACTGGATTGCATGCCCCCTGCCCTGCGCTTTTTGATCTGGCTTGCGAACTGAGAGCCAAACCTATGCCACCAGTACCGAACGGATTCATAGCTCACATCGACACCGCGTTCATGCAGAAGGTCTTCTACATTTCTCATTGAAAGTGGAAACCTCACATACAGCATAACTAAGAGTTGAATGATCTCTGGACTGGTTTTGAAATAGCGGACGGATACTGGATTAGGCATGGCTTCATAGCTAAATTCCACCAGCGGGCCAATTTCTGAAAAATCCTCCCAGCCATATCGACGGCAGTTTTTCTCAGGTTCCGGTCCAGACTGGCGATCGTTTCTCGATGAAGGCCCGGGCGCCTTCTTTCGCGTCATTGGAATTGAGAACTTTTGCGAACAGAGGGTTGTTCTGCTCCCAGATTTCGGTCTCTTGCGAGGTTGCGGCGCTCTTGGTGAGTTCCAATCCCATTTCCACAGAAAGAGGCGCGCATGCAAGAATGCCGTCGGCAAGTTTCAACGCGCGGTCGAGAACCTGATCATCCAAAACCAGATGGTTCAGCAGACCATATTGCAGTGCTTCTTTGGCAGTAATCATGGTGCCGGTAAGCACAAGCTCTTTTGCCTTTACCAGCGGCATGCGAGCCGCGAGCCGGAAACAGCCGCCTGCAGCAGCAAAAAGACCGACGCAGGCTTACGGAACGCCAAATTGTGAAGACTCGCCTGCCACTACCATGTCGCACGCCAGCATCAACTCAAATCCGCCCGCCAAGGCAAACCCATGAACGGCAGCAATGATGGGTTTGCGCCGCGGCAAATCGACAAAACCTGCGAACCGTCCTTCGCCAAAGATGATATCGTGGTGATCTCCGGCATCGAACGCCTTGAGGTCCATGCCAGCGCAAAAGGCTTCTCCCCGACCGGCGAGGATCGCGACTCTCAGATCGGGGTTTTCCTCAACTTGCCTGATTGCGTCACGCAACCCGGTGGTCAGGCCAAGGTTGATGGAATTGCGCTGATTGGGTCGGTTCAACCAGATTGATGGCGACTTGCCCCCTGATCTCGATTTCCACGGGTGAGCTGGAAACCTCATGCGCGTGAGTGTCAGTGTTGGTCATGGTTTCGTCCTGTCTGCCGATTTCAGGCTTACTTCGGCGCCATCCGAATGGCGCCATCCAGGCGAATAACTTCGCCATTCAACATCGGATTGCCGATGATAGCTGCCACAAGATCGGCAAACTCCGACGGAGCCCCGAGACGGCTTGGAAACGGCACTTGTTGCCCGAGGGAATCCTGTGCCTCTTGAGGTAGTGACGCAAGCATCGGGGTTATGAAAATGCCCGGTGCAATGGTGTTAACGCGTATACCATATCGGGCAAGTTCACGCGCGATCGGCAACGCCATCGCCACCACACCGCCTTTCGACGCAGCGTAGGCCGCTTGGCCAATCTGACCCTCAAAGGCAGCCACCGACGCCGTGTTGATCACAACGCCTCGTTCTTCGCCAATTGGATCCGCCTTGGCCGCCAAAGCCGCAAATTTCGAAAGCATGTTGAACGTGCCGTTCAAATTGATGTCGACGATCTGTTTGAATGCTCCGAGAGGTTGCGGATCACCGTCGCGGTTGATCACTTTGGCCGGCGGTGCAATCCCTGCGCAGTTGACCAGAATCCGGGCGGTGCCGTGCTTCTTGCCGGCCGCATCCAACGATGCAGCGACCTGGTTTTCATCAGTCACATCAACGGCTTGGAAAAAGCCGTCGACTTCCAGGGCCTTGACCTCTCCAAGCTCCGCATTCAGATCAAAGATCGTGACCTTAGCGCCTGCCTTGGCAAGTTGGTCCGCGACGGCGCCTCCGAGACCGGAGGCGCCGCCGGTGACGATGGCAGCTACATCTTGACAGTTCATATCATTCTCCGTTCCGCAAAGTTCATTGCAGTGTTTGAGTTTTCGAGAATTGGATCAGGCTAAAGCGCTGGGCCGGGCCTTAATCGCCTGATACCAGGCATTGAGATTGGGATGGGTGTCGTCGACGCGCATCTTGATCACCTTGGCAAAATCGCATGCGACGAAGGCCGTAATATCGGCCAGGCTGATCGCGTCACCAACCAGGAAATCCCTGTCCTCGAGGCGGTGATCGAGCATTTCATAATACAGGCGTACCCGATCCAGACCGCGCTCGGCCAGTTCCGGGATCTGATCGAAGTTGACCGGCCCGGTCACGGCACGGCCCTTCATGTGTGGGTTGGCGTTTCGCAGGGCGTCCGCGATCGGGAGCAGACCCTGGGATTCGCTGATCGCGTTCCACATCAGAACCTCTGCACGCTCTGTCGGTGTTTGCCCCATGAGCGGGGTTTGGGGGAACATTTCCTCGACGTACTGGGCGATGGCGACATTCTCGGTCAGCGCAACGCCATCATCTGTGACCAAAACCGGTACTGTCGCGCGTGGGTTTATGGTCAGAAATTCCTCGGAAAGCTGTTCGCCTTTGCCGATATTGATTTCACGCGTTTCGATCGCGACACTCTTTTCGGCGAGAAAGATGCGGGTCCGTCGTGGGCTTGGTGCGGTTTTGCAATCATAAAAAATCATGGTCTTATCCTTGTTTTGCGCGCCGGATCCAGCCGGCGGAATTCGTGCTTTCCGCCGGTCAGGAGGCGACCTCATAATTCACTGTAAAGGCATCCAACGCTGCCTTTGCCGTTTCGACAGCAATCGGATCGGCGCTTGGGTCGAAATGCACGCAGGCCAGCAGGCCGGTTTTCGTGTTGTTCTCGACAACGACATTGCAAGAATGCTGGGGGCAGGTTTCTTGGATGGTGCGTTCAAATACCCGCTTGATCGCATCCATTCGCAGCGCCGGTTTGAACACTTTGTCAAAGCCTGTCTTCGGCATTTCCGCAAGGATCGTTACCTCCACAGGAGCTGCCGCCCGTTCGGTGACCTTTTCCCGAACGAATTCGAGGATGCTTTCAGAAGACGCGTCTGCTCCGGCTTTCAATTGGACGTATGCCACCGGTAGTTCGCCGGCATAGGCGTCCGGGCAACCGACGGCCGCACCGATCAGAACGGCAGGATGTGCGTGCAGCACGTCCTCGATGATTTGCGGGTCTATGTTATGGCCACCACGTATGATCATGTCCTTGGCGCGGCCGGTGATGAACACTTCACCTGTCTCATCCATACGGGCGAGATCACCTGTGTTCAGCCATCCATCGTCGGTAAATGTCTCGGCCTGAGCACGTCCGCCAACGTAGCCCGGCATCACAGCTGGGCCGCGAAAGCACATGATGCCGATTTGGTTGGGCGGCGCTTCCCCAACGACCTGACCATCCGGCTGCTCGACACCGATTTTGACTTCGGTGTAGGGCACCCGAATGCCGACTGAGCCGTATCTGTTGGGGCCTTCGGGTTGCTGAAACAGCGTAATCGAACCCAGTTCTGTCATACCGAAGCCTTCGGTTACGCGCACGCCGGTTGCCTCTGTTACAGATTTCATCAACTCAATCGGGGTTGCTGCGCCGCCAGTCCAGATTGCACGCAAAGCCGACAATTCGGCGTCGGCGACGGGAACGGTTGCGATTGCGCTCAGCACCGTAGGGACGCCGAAGAAACAGGTAATCTTCTCTTTCTCGACGATCTGCCAAATGTTCTGGATGACAGACTTTTCACGGAAACCTGCCGGGCTGCACAGAACCAGCCGAACGCCGCAGATCAGGGGAATGACACCCATGATGACCGACCCGGCCACATGGAACATCGGTGACCCGAGCAGCATGATATCATCCTCGGTGTAGCCAAGGGTGAAAGCGGTCGCGACCGAGTGTATGACGCGCATGCGTTGTGTGTGCTGGGCGAGTTTGGGAACGCCGGTCGTGCCGCCGGTATGGAAGTAAGCCACAACGTCATCGAGGCTCGTGTGACGGAGTCCTTTAATTGCATCACCGTTCTGTGCAGCGATCGATTGTTCTAGCGGCAGGATCTTCTCACCGTCACATTCGGGACCGCCACCCAGCAAGTACAGCGTTTGAATTCTGGGATCTTCGTTCAGGATTTCCAGCGCTTTTTCATAAATCTCAGGGCTCTGTGCCTTGCCTGGTGCAATCAGAATTCGTGTGTTCGCCGCTCTGGTGATCCCGACAAGATGCTCGACCTCGAGCATTGGGTTCACCGGGTTCACGATGGCCACGGCTTCGGCGGCCATCTTCACATAAAAACCTTCCGGCACAAGCGGCAGCATGTGAGTCACTGCCTCGTCAGCCTTCAGCCCACGCGATAGCAGCATGTTCGCCGTGCGATTCACATTCGCCAACAATTCTACATAGGTCACATCCTGGAGCGGATCGGCAAGTGGGTCCACCGGGTTGAGGGCTCTTATAGCAATTTGGTCTCCCAAACGGCCTACGGTGTCGCACAGTGTATCGTATTCCGTATCGCCTCTCAGTCGATCTTCTACCGGCGTCCTCTCGAAAGCTCTTACATCTTCCAGGCTTTTTATCGCGTACCGCATCCGGCTTCTCCTCTTCTAAGGCTTGCGCACGTGGCGACCTGTGCGGCCACGTGCAGGTCTTCGTGTTCCAATCGCTCAGCAAAGCTCCAGCGCAATGGCGGTTCCTTCGCCTCCGCCGATGCAGATTGCGGCGACCCCCTGTTTCAGATCACGGGTCTTCAACGCGTTCAAAAGCGTCACCAAGATGCGTGTGCCGGATGCTCCGATGGGGTGACCAAGCGCGCAGGCGCCGCCATTGACGTTCATCCTGTCGTGGTCAATTCCAAGTTCGCGCATGAACGCCATCGGTACGACGGCGAATGCTTCGTTGACCTCCCAAAGATCGACCTCGTCTATCGCCCAGCCGATCCGTTTGAGCAGCTTTCGTGTTGCCGGAACCGGTGCTGTAGGGAAGTCACCAGGCTCGCCACCAAACCCAGCACTGCCCAGTATGCGTGCAACCGGTGTAAGCCCCAATTCATTGGCCATGTCGGCCGAGGTGACGACCATTGCGGCCGCGCCATCAGAAATCGAAGACGCGTTTGCTGCTGTCACGGTGCCGCCTTCACGGAAGGCAGGGCGCAGTCTAGGAATCTTGTCGACCCGGGCATTTTTGGGCTGCTCGTCTTCGACGATGATCATCGTCCCGTTGCGGGTTATGAGCTCGACCGGAACGATTTCGGCATCGAAAGTGCCGTTTTCACGAGCCGCATTGGCCCGCTTCAGCGACGCGATGGCATAGGCGTCCTGCTCTTCGCGGGTGAACTGGAACGCCTCAGCGCAGTCTTCGGCGAAGGTGCCCATCAGGCGACCCTTGTCATAGGCGTCTTCCAGCCCGTCGAGGAACATGTGGTCCTTGACCTGTTGATGCCCGATCCGTGCACCATCGCGCATTTTCGGAAGGATGTACGGCGCGTTAGTCATACTTTCCATGCCTCCGGCGACCACGACGTCGGCCGAGCCAGCGCGCACCATGTCTGCGGCCATCATCACCGTCCGCATACCGGACCCGCACATCTTGTTCAGCGTGCTCGCCGGAGTTTCTTTCTGTATTCCGCCCAGGAAACCCGCCTGACGTGCCGGTGCCTGACCGATGCCTGCGGAGAGGACGTTGCCCATGATCAGCTCGTCCACGTTTTCGCCGTCCAGACCGGCCTGCTGCAGTGCGCCACGAATGGCGATCCCGCCCAGCTCAGGTGCCGTCAGGGAGGACAACTCACCTTGAAAACCACCCATCGGGGTGCGGGCATAACCCGCTATTACCAGTTCCTTGGTCATGATGTTCTCCTGCATCCGCTCGCGGTCAAAGCGCCTCGACGATCGTGACGTTGGCGATCCCGCCGCCTTCGCACATTGTCTGCAGACCCCATTTGAGTTCGCGAGCACGCAAAGCGTGGACCATGGTCGTCATGAGTTTTGCACCCGACGCCCCGAGAGGGTGGCCAAGGGCGATGGCGCCGCCGTTGACGTTCAGCTTAGCCGGGTCGGCGCCAAGGTGTTTCAACCAGGCCATCGGCACCGATGCGAAGGCTTCGTTGACTTCGAAAAGGTCGATGTCGTCCAGTTTCATACCTGCACGTTGCAGCGCCCTTTCGGTCGCGAAGAGTGGCTCTTCCAGCATGATGATGGGATCGCCGGCGGTTACCGTCATCGAGTGGATGCGGGCCATCGGGGTCAGGTTGTGGGCTTTCACTGCCGCTCCAGAAGCTACCATGACACCGGCGGCCCCGTCACACATCTGGCTTGCGTTACCAGCAGTGATGCTGCCGTCTTCTGCCAGAGTGCGCAGACCGGCCAACCCATCCATCGTGGCATCCGCACGAATGCCTTCATCGCGGGTATGTTGAGACGTCACTCCGCCCTTGGTCGATTCAAGGGCAAGAACCTCGTCTTTAAACGCTCCCGTTTCTGCGGCAGCGGTGGCGCGACGGTGGCTTTCAAGGGCAAAGGCGTCCATTTCCTCTCGGCTTAATCCCCATTTGTCGGCGATCATCTGCGCGCCCACGAACTGGCTGAAGACACCTCTTGGGTAATTCTTCAGGATACCGGCACTCGATGGTGTGCCACGCTCTCCGGACTTGGACCACAATCCGGCCGAGCCCATCGGAACGCGGGTCATGGACTCTGTGCCCGCGGCGATCACGATATCCTGCACACCCGACTTCACCGCCTGCGCGGCGAAATGAATAGCCTGTTGCGAGGACCCGCATTGGCGATCGATGGTCACGGCGGGGACGCTTTCGGGAAGGGTGGAAGCAAGCACGCAATTGCGCCCAACGTGCTGGCTTTGCTCACCGGTTTGGGTCACGCATCCAAGAATGACATCTTCGACGGTGTCCGGTGCCACGCCCGCGCGTGTCACGATCTCATCGAGAACAGCAGCGCCAAGATCAACCGGGTGCCACGCAGACATGGCGCCATCACGTTTGCCACCGGCGGTTCTGGCAGCGCTTACAATATATGCTTCAGACATTCGAATTTCCTTTGATAAAACCGGGGTCAGAGATTGCGCGCAATGACCATGCGCTGGATGTCGGATGTGCCTTCGTAGATCTGGCAGATCCGGACATCGCGATAGATTTTGGCGACACCGAACTCTTCGAGGTATCCATAACCGCCCAATGTCTGAATGGCGCCGGAAACGACCTGTTCGGCGGTTTCAGACGCGACCAGTTTGGCCATGGACGCCTCGGTCAGACAGGGCCTGTCATTGTCTTTGAGGTCGGCGGCGTGCAGAACCAGTTGTCGCGATGCTTCCAGCTTGGCAGCAAGATCGGCCAGACGGTGGCCGACGGCCTGATGCTCGATGATTTCCTTGCCAAAGGAGGTGCGTTCGCGGGCGTAACCAACGGCGATCTGCAAGGCGGCGCTGGCCATGCCAACCGACTGGGCCGCAATACCGATACGACCGGTTTCGAGGTTCTTCAGTGCGACCTTGTAACCGGCTCCGATTTCTCCAAGACGGCAGTCGTCTGACACGGTCATGTTCTCAAACCGGATGCTGCATGTGTCAGACGCCGCCTGGCCCAGCTTGTGTTCGACCTTGTCAACTATGTAACCGGGCGTGTCAGTCGGCACCACAAACGCGGTCATCCCCCGGTTCCCAGCCTCTTTGTCATTCACCGCCACCAGCATCGCGTACTTCCCGATCTTGGCGTTAGAGATGAATTGCTTGGTGCCATTGATGGTCCAGCTGTCACCTTGCTGAACAGCAGTGCTCCGCAAGGCCGAAGCGTCCGATCCGGCCTGCGGTTCGGTTAGTGCAAAGGCACCGATTGCCGCTCCCGAGGTCAGTTCCGGCAGCAACTTCTGTTTCTGTTCTTCGGTACCGTCCTTGAGAATGCCGCCAATGATGATCGAGTTCTGAATAGATACGATCGTCGACAGCGCCCCGTCGGCCTCGGCCAGTTCCATCAGCGCCAAGGCATATGAAACGTTGTCGAGCCCGGCGCCACCATATTCCGCGGGTGCAGTCATGCCCATCAGGCCCAGTTCGGCCAGATTGGAAAAGACCGCTTCGGGATAGCCCTTGTTGGCCTCGAATTGGGCTGACCTTGGCGCCAACTCCTTCTGGGCATAGGTGCGAACCGCATCCTGAACACTGGTTTGAATGTCATTTAGAAACATTTCGTATCCCCTGTTGGCGTGCTCGGGCCGTCATCCTCGGGTCGCGCGGAAGTTCGGTTTGCGCTTTTCGCCAAAGGCGGACACGCCTTCTGCGAACGCATCAGTTTGCACCAGTTCGATGTTCATTTCCCGTTCATAGGCCAGTTGGTCCTGAAGCCCTTGGGCGCTGGCTGCATCCACGGCGTGGCGTAGGGCTGGGTACATTTGGACCGGACCTGCGGCGAGACGGGCAGCAATGCCGCGGGCGGTTTCTTGCAAGGCGTCGGGTGCAACGACCTTCCAGATCAACCCCCAGCTTTGTGCTTCCTGTGCTGATACGGTTTCACCCAACAGGATCGCAGGCAAGGCACGGCCGCGCCCGACCGCTCGTGCAAACAGCCAGCTTGATCCACAGTCAGGCAGGATACCCAACCCGGTCACAAAGGGCATGTTGAACGCTGCCTTTTCGCTGGCGACAATTACATCGCAGCCCAGTGCAATGCCGATGCCGCCGCCGGCCACGATTCCATTCAACGCAGCCACAGTGGGTTTCTTGCTGGTGTTGATAGCCGTTGCCATCGCATTCACACCTTCGTCGAACATCGCCGCCAGCCTTTGTTGATCCATATCCTTACCGCCATCCGGCTTCAGAAAGCCCAGCAGCGATGCGAGATCTACGCCAACACTGAAACCGCGACCCTCACCGGTAATGACAATGGCTTCGACCTCGTCGTTTTCCGATGCCTCAGAAATCGCCCGGCCAAATTCCATGAATCCTTCAACCGAGAACGGGTTCAGTTTCTCGGGCTGGCACAACGTGAAGGTCAGCACTACATCCGTCAGATCAGTTTTGAATTCCATTGCTTCTCTCCTTGTTAGGTGGTGCTTCTCGTTTCGGGAGGTGAATGCGAAAAGCAGCCCAGCGTTCAGTCTTTCTGACCGAACAGCAGTGTGTGAATTTCCCTGTCTTCCTGAGGCTTGATGCGGTCGGCGTCATTCAAGGCGCGACCGCGGCGCAAGGCTGGCCGCTGTTTCAGCGTGTTAAGCCAGCGCGCAAGATGTGGCTTGTCATCCAGCGATTGTTCCATCCCGCGCCAGATCGAGACCCAGGGCCAGGCCGCCATATCGGCGATCGAATAGAAATCGCCGGCCAGATAGATGTGTTCTTCCAGTCGTCGGTCCATAACATGCAACAGGCGACCTACTTCATTGCGATACCGTGTCTGCGCATAGGGCAATACCTGCGGTGGCTCCATAGAAGGAGCATATTTCGCGAAATGGAAAAACTGACCGGCCATCGGACCGAGCCCGCCCATCTGCCACATCAGCCATTCGGTAACGGCGATCCGTTCCCGAAGAGTTTCTCCGCGAAACATCCCGGTCTTTTCCCCGAGATATTGCAGGATCGCTCCTGACTCAAAGACCGAAATCGGCTCACCCTCGGGACCGTCTGGATCCACGATGGCCGGCATTCGGGCGTTCGGCGAAATCTTCGCAAACTCTGGTGAACGCTGATCGCCCTTTCCAAGATTGACCAAGTGCACCTTGTACGGAAGGTTCATTTCCTCCAGCGCGATTGAGACTTTCCATCCGTTCGGCGTCGGCCAGTAATAAAAATCGATCGGTTCCAAGACGATTTCCTTCCTAATTGGACTGGTCTTCGAGGCCAGTTACCTGGCCGATAAGTTGCGTTCAGCTCGTCGCATAGACGATGGATTCGAGGTCCATTTCGAGTGGTAGAAAAACGATAGCTGTTGGAAATGACCCTTTGAAATCCCCCCATCTGGGTGTACGATCGCTGGCATGCATCGAATCGACTGGAAAAGCTTAGTGTCTGAAGAAGAGGCCGTTTCCGAAGTGGTCACCGCTCTTCAGTCGGTAGGATTATCTGGCGGTGCGTTCTCCTTTACACCGATCGGGCGCATTCCTGCGGGACGCCCCGGCCCGCTAAAGAGAGCAATTTCACTCAATTTGAACCCACGGGTGATCGAGGAGTGGCAGAACGTCGATCTTGAAGGAAGAACCTCCAAATTGAGTGGACTAAGCCAACAGCTTGATCCTATTCGCAGGCGGATGGTGAGGAAGATTCTGCCACAGCATTTCGTTATGGAGAAAATGGCAAAGGACCGTCGCGTTGTTCGAAACAGCGTGGAGGCGGCGTTCTTTCGCGCCTTGGCGGCTTACGGGGTGCGAGAGAGTCAATCAATCCCAATATTCACGGCACGCGGAGAGTACTGGTCTCTGGCCGCGATGTGGTTTGACAACAATCCAAATCAAGGGCCGCTGGATCATGAAACCTTGGGGCAGCTGTACTGGCTGGCTGCCAACATGGCAGATTTTTGTGCAGAGGTACTGAACTGGCGCGAAAACACTACCCTTGATGTACGGCGCCCGCTCACCCCACGGGAAATCGACTGTTTGTTTTGGGCCGGCCAGGGCAAGACAACAAACGAGACCGCCGAACTTCTGGGAATTAGTACAGAAACCGCTCGGAAATACGTCAAGACCGCAATGAACAAGCTCGGCGCGACCTCCAAGACGCAAGCTGTATGCATGGCATTCCAGATGGGTTACGTACCATTGTCTTGAAGTAGATATTCCAGATGTCCCACGAACCCCCCAGATGGGGGTATTATCTGTTGCAGCCGGCTGATCTAAGGTTGGAGCCGTGACAAGTGTTCTGGAAGATTGCATCTCTTAAAGGGTCTACGAAAAACCGTTGTCGGGATTGCGATCCGCTACGGTTTCGGCATCGACAGCACCAGCTGGCAGCCAATAGCCGCCCGTTCAGGTCGAGTTTTACCCAACCAATTCAAGGAACAAAAAATCCGTCACGGTGCCGACTGATGGCCTGACCTGAGGAGGATATAAAATGAAAAAATCAATGAAGACACTCACGCTCGCGGCAGTCATTGCCGGAGTTTCTGCAACCGCTGCACTGGCTGACACGGTGTTGTTGAAAGTGCCGTTTGCATTCAATCCAAAACTGCCGAATATCACCACTGCCGCGGCAGCGTTGCAGGAAAACCTTCCGGCTATCCGGGATGATATCAAAGTCAAAATCTACGCACCCGGCAAGCTGGTTCCCGCCTTTGAGATTCTGGACGCGGTGTCGACCGGCAAGGTTAACGCCGGGTTCGCGATTTCGGCCTATTGGGCAGGAAAAATTCCTGCGGCGTCGATCTTTTCCGCCGTGCCATTCGGGCCCAACTCGAGTGAAATCCTGGCGTGGTACCGTCATGGCAACGGTTCGACCCTGCACCAGGAAATGTATGACCAGGCCGGCTATAACGTGCATCCGGTTATGTGCGGAATGTTGGCTCCGGCCGCTGCGGGTTGGTTCCAGAAAGAGATCAACTCGATCGAAGACTTCCAGGGTGTAAAAATCCGTTCGATCGGCCTCGGTGCACGTGTGCTGCAAAAGGTTGGCGCTTCGACATCGTCGCTGCCGGTCGCAGAGATCTATCCAGCGCTTGAAAAAGGCGCGATCGACGCCGTCGATCTGTCGGGCCCGGCCGTTGACAGCATGCTCGGCTTGCCCAAAATCGCAAAGTACAACTACTACCCTGGTTGGCAAAAACCGTCGATTCCTTACGAACTCCTGATCAACGGCGATACCTGGGATGCGATGAATGACGCACAAAAGACCGCCATCGAAACAGTCTGCGGATTTGCCGTCGCAGCGACCATCGCCGAAGGCGAAGCGGTGCAATTCGGTCCAATGAATGCCTATGCGGACAGCGGTGTCGAGGTGCGGCAATTGCCCACGGAAGTTCTGGCCGGGCTGAAATCTGCCTGGGAAGAAGTCGCGGTGGAAATGTCTGCGCAGGATGAAATGTTCAAGAAAGTCTATAACGACCTTCAAGCGTTTCGCGCCGATTACGCGATCTGGGGCGACAACTCTGTGTTGCCGCGCAACTGAGTTCAGATCGTGTCAGCTAGCTCTCCGGCTTTGTGAACAAGGCCGGAGAGCCGACAAGGGTGGATCATTCGATGGATAGACAAGAGCCTGAATATCCGGGCGACGAACCGCACCCAGCAGAAGTCATTGACGGACTTCTGGAGCATAAGGATGACCAACCTGTAGCTCTTCCGGATATGCTGGACAGCTTTGTTCGCAAGGTCGGGCAAGTCACCAGCTGGTTCAACGCCCTGTTGCTTGTGGTGATCGTGACGCAAGTTCTTTTACGGTACGTGTTCTCTAATGGGCAGACCTGGCTCGAAGAATTGCAGTGGCATTTCTACGCTGCGGCAATGCTGTTTGGGCTCAGCTACGCCTTGGTCAATAACAGCCACGTCAGGGTGGATATCCTCTATGATCGGTTCTCATCACGTGGCAAGCGCATCATCGAGATCATTTCCATTGTCTTCTTGCTTGGGCCATTCGTGTTTGTTGTTTTCGTGCACAGTCTTCCTTTTGTTGCGGATGCCTGGCGTGTCATGGAAGGTTCTGACAGCGCTGGTGGCCTGCCATACCGGTTCATAATCAAATCGATGATCCCGATCGGGTTCGGTCTCCTGGCGCTGGCCGCGGCCTCCCGACTTATCCGGGACCTCTATCTCCTCTGGCATCGGAGCTGAACCATGGAATCCGAAATCCTCGTTGCCGGCATGTTCCTTTGCTTTGCATTCTTTCTTTTCCTTGGAGTCCCAGTTGCCTGGGTGCTTGGTGGAACGGCAGTTCTTTTTGCCGGCGTCGGATATCTATCCGACATTTATCTGGACACCTTCACCGGACTGGACTTCCTGACGCTCGGGATCGCGGTGAACCGGATCTTCAAGATCATGGACAACTGGATCCTCGTGGCGTTGCCTATGTTCATTTTCATGGGGTTGATGCTGGATGAAAGCGGCATTGCCAAGCGCATGATGTCTTCGATGCAAGACCTGTTCGGCAAACTTCATGGCGGGCTGGCGATTACGGTCACTTGCATTGGTGTGATCCTCGCGGCTTCCACCGGGATCATCGGAGCATCCGTTGTCCTGCTTGGCCTGCTGTCACTTCAGCCGATGCTTAAACAAGGATACAGTAAATACCTTGCACTGGGCACGGTCGCAAGTGCGGGTACGCTGGGCGTCCTAATTCCGCCGTCGATTATGCTCGTGATCATGGCCGACCAGATGGTCCTGTCGGTTGGCGATCTCTTCATGGCAGCGGTTTTTCCCGGCCTGCTGCTTGGTGGGCTCTACGTCGCTTATATCATCGGCTACGGGCTTCTTTTTCCGGCGAAGGTGCCACTATCAGAGGATCGCCGACAGCTTAGTCTCAGGGTTCTGTGGAGCGTCGCCAAGGCAGTGCTGCCGGCTTTGATCTTGATTTTCACAGTTCTCGGCTCGATCTTTGCCGGGATCGCGACACCAACCGAAGCCTCGGGCGTAGGTGCGTTTGGGGCCACGATTCTTGCAGTCGCGTATGGCCGTTTCAATCTCAAAGTGCTTCATGAAGTACTGAAGGCGACATTCAATACCTCCGCCTTTATCTTTGCCATCTTTATCGGGGCTACACTGTTTTCGCTGGTGTTGCGCGAATTGGGGGGTGACGAGATCATAGAGGAAATGATCACCGGATTACCATTCGGCCCGTATGGCATTGTCGCGGCAATCCTGTTCTTTATTTTCCTTCTTGGCTTCTTTTTGGACTGGGTCGAGATCACCCTGATCATACTCCCTCTGGTGGGTCCTGTCGTAGAGGGTTTGGGCCTGGGCATCGACGGAATGGGCGTGTTGGATAAACCCGATCTGATCTGGTTCATCATGCTCGTCGCGATTACGCTGCAGACGAGCTTTTTAACACCTCCTGTTGGCTTTGCGCTGTTCTACATGAAGGGTATCTGCCCGCCAGAAATCACGACAAGGGATATTTACAGAGGCATTATTCCTTTCGTGATCCTACAGATCATCGGCCTTACAATTGTCGCCCTGTTCCCGATGATAGCGATTTGGCTACCCGCCTTGACATACTGATCCCGAAATCGGCCCAAGGATCGCGGCTGGGCGGCACAAGGGTCTCAGTTACCTACTGTATTTCCGTCTGACAATGACCGCTTCGAAGAAGTGCGCTGCGTCGCGGCAAGCTAGGTGCTGCAGAAGCGAGCAAATGCTGCGCCAGCAATAGCTGCAGTTGCACAAGCCCGGTTTGTCCCGCACCCCAGTCGTTCGTTCAGGCCGCAGCGAATGTCGGCTCCTCGATACTCGGGCGGGTGCTGTCAGACAAACGAGCGCAAGCATCAGTATTGGGGTGTTGATCCTTTTCTAGGAGATCACTAAGGAGCGCCACTCGGTGAGAGCAGCGTCTCGGTTAAGCTTGAATGCAGAGCGTTTTGAGAGTGACCTTTGCGAGTTGAATAAATTGTGAAGCGAAGCATGGATTGATGCGAACTTCTGTAGACTATGCATGCGCCTAAACCGAAGCATGGCCCTTTCTCGCTGTCGAAAGGGTAAAGGTGAATTTCCAACTCTGTTATTTGCGGGAGCGGGACTTGAACCCGCGACCTTCAAGTTATGAGCCTGAAGAGCTACCGGGCTGCTCCACCGCACCTAAGTAGGATTTTGCTATCGTACAGAGATACATTGAAGTTATCCATAGAAAGATAATTTGCGTGAGATCACGAAATCTTATGAAAGTTAACAAACGAAAACGCCAACTAAAATTAGCGTAATAGTACTCAAGACACACCAAGGCATCGGACGCGCACGGGCGCGCGCGCGTTGCATACGTTGGATCCTGAAACAAGTGGCCATTAACGTTAAATAACGTAAATTCACCATCTTTTGTCTGGCTCTATGTCTGGCTGATAAAAACACAAGGCCCAGCGTATTTCAGCTAAGCCTTTGAATTTAATGGTGCCCCCAGAGAGACTCGAACTCCCGACCCACTGATTACAAATCAGTTGCTCTACCAGCTGAGCTATAGGGGCACTGCGCGGACAATTAAATAATGCGCTC
>Ga0213865_10000816_pt1 | contig 20680 bp, 25 predicted proteins | sample PICome_6_FD_160100 | JGI IMG/M metagenome (GOLD analysis project Ga0213865, IMG submission 160100) | Coastal seawater microbial communities near Pivers Island, North Carolina, United States - PICO282 | ecosystem: Environmental > Aquatic > Marine > Coastal | place: USA: North Carolina...
TTAATGGTTCAGGTTCAGGTGCCGCAGTAGGTATTACTCGTAAGTGGGAATGGCAATCATACTTTGAAAAAGCACCTGGCACATCTGCACTAGCAGAAGCTAATGGTTCATCTAATGATGAAATCCATATAGTGATAGTAGACGAAGACGGAGTTATTTCAGGAACTAAAAATACTGTTCTTGAGACTTACGGATTTGTATCTCTAGCTTCAGACGCAAAAAATTTAAATGGAGATTCAAACTTTTACAGAGATGTATTAGAAAGAGACTCAGAATGGGTATATATCACTTCACATTTGGCAGCTATTTTGTCAAACACAAGTACTATATACACCTCTTCATCTTTGGGTTCAAACCAATTAACACCCGACTTACCACAGAAAACAGCATTAGCTGCTGGTAATGATGGTCGAGTTCCTACAGCAGGACAAAAGTATGGTGCATGGCAAGACCATTTCGAAGATGGAGAAACATCAGACATTTCATTCCTTATCGTAGGTTCAACAAGAACTGATAACGGAAGTGGAACAGAACAAGATATCCTTGCAGATTGGACAACAATCGTAAATCAAGGTATATTGGTATGTGAAAAACGTAAAGATTGTCTATTATTGGCATCACCAAGAAGAGCATCAGTTGTTAACGTTTCATCAGAAGCGACCCAATTGTCAAACGTACTAGGAGACGTTAATACTGCATCAAGTTCTTCATTCTGTGTCTTTGACTCAGGTTGGTTATATGTCTATGATAAGTACAACGATAGATACGTTTATGTTCCTGCTAACGGACACACAGGTGGAATTATGGCAAGGTCAGACTTATTGAATGACCCATGGTTCTCACCAGCAGGTTTCAACAGAGGACAATACCTAGGAGTAACTAAACTTGCATTTAATCCTAAGAAGGCATCAAGAGATGACTTGTATAGAGCAAGAGTTAACCCAGTGGTAACATTCCCTGGCCAAGGAACTGTGTTGTTTGGAGATAAAACAGGACTAACACAACCATCAGCATTCGATAGAATTAACGTAAGAAGACTATTCATCGTATTAGAGAAAGCAATTTCAGCAGCTGCTAAAGGTAGACTCTTTGAATTCAATGACGGATTCACAAGAGCACAATTTAGAAGTGCAATTGAACCTTTCCTAAGAGATGTTAAGAATAGAAAAGGTATTTACGACTTCTCAGTAGTATGTGATGAGTCAAACAATACTGATTCGGTGATAGATAGAAATGAATTTGTCGCATCTATCTTCATTAAACCAGCAAAATCTATTAATTTCATCACACTTAACTTCGTTGCCGCAAGGACTGGTGTTGAGTTTGAAGAACTTTATGGTGCAATCTAAGGAGTAAACAATGGCAAGTATAGACAGTTTTAAAGCGCAATTACTCGGTGGAGGCCCAAGAGCAAATAGATTTAAGGTTTTCCTACCTAGGTCAGGTGGAAAGATTGAGTTCCTTTGTAAGGCAGCTCAGATTCCAGCATCAACTATCCCAGCATTTGAAGTGAACTTCCGAGGTTCAAAACTTAAAATCGCAGGAGATAGAACATTTGAAGATTGGACTGTTTCAATCATCAATGATGTAGAATTCTCTGCAAGAACAGCTCTTGAAGCATGGCAGAGAGATATCCAAGAACTAGATTCAGGGGAAGGTTTAACATCACTAGACTATCTATTGGATAGGGCTTTCGTTGAACAATTAAACAAAGACGATACTGTGTTGGCAAGATATGAGTTCTTCAACATGTTCCCTAACAATATTGGTGAAATCGCATTAGATTACGATACAACCGACCAGTTGGAGACATTTGATGTCACATTCTCATATTCACACTGGCAGAGAGTCGTTTAATTTAGAAGGATTATACTCTCCTAGACATATGTTTAGGGGAGTATAAATACATATATTATGGAATTATTTGGATTCGAGATAACTCGTAAAACAGAAACACAACAAGGGAAGGAGAAAGTATCCGCCCCTTCATTCGTACCACCAGTTGAGGATGACGGAACCCCCGTTATTCAACAACAAGCAGGGTATGTCTCAGGTGCAGCTTATGGTGCATATGTGGACATGGAAGGTGGCATCAAAAATGAGGTTGACCTCATTAGAAGGTATCGTGAAGTATCACTGATACCCGAATGTGACTCTGCTATTGAAGACATAGTCAACGAGTGTATCACTTCTGATGTCAAGGATAATATAGTATCACTCGACTTAAGTAAGGTTAAACTTACTGCAAGTATTAAAACAAAAATACAAGACGAGTTTGACTATCTTCTCCACCTAATGAAGTTCCCTCAGAACTCTCATGAATTATTCAGAAAATGGTACGTGGATGGAAGGATTTACTTCCATAAAGTCGTAGACAAAAAAAATGTCAAGAAAGGTATTGTGGACTTGAGAAACATTGACCCTCTCAAAATTAAGAAGGTCAGAAACGTTGAGAAAGAAAAAGACGCAAGAACCAAAATCGAAAAGATTAAGAAAGTAGAAGAGTTCTTTATGTTCAACGATAAAGGATTCAACAAAACAGGTACCAGTGATGGGACAACTATGAGGATTGCACCCGAAGCAGTAACATATACAACATCGGGACTATTAGACTATAGTAAGAATGTAGTAATAGGATATCTTCATAAGGCATTGAAGACTGCAAATCAGTTATCAATGATGGAGGATGCACTTGTAATATACAGAATCACAAGAGCTCCCGAGAGAAGAATTTATTACATTGATGTAGGTAACCTTCCTAAAGCAAAGGCAGAACAGTACCTTGCAGATGTGATGAACAAGTATAGAAATAAACTTGTTTACAATGCAGCTACAGGGGAAATTAAAGACGACAGAAAACATATGTCGATGATGGAAGATTACTGGTTACCACGTAGAGAAGGTGGTAGAGGTACAGAGATAACAACTTTGCCTGGCGGTCAAAACCTTGCAGAGATTGAAGATGTAGAATACTTCAAGAAGAAGTTATACAAGTCTTTAAGTGTACCAATTTCTAGAATGGAATCCGATGCTGGATTCTCTCTAGGAAGAGCATCAGAGATTAATAGGGATGAACTTAAGTTTAACAAGTTCACCAACAGACTTCAAATGAAGTTTTCAAGAGTGTTTACTGATATCCTAAGGACTCAGTTAATACTCAAGAACATCGTGAAACCCGAAGAATTTGATGGGTTTTCAGATTTTATTAAATATGATTTTGCATCAGACAACCACTTTACAGAGTTGAAAGATTCAGAAATCATAAGAGAGAGGATTGACACTATGCAGAATATGTCAGAACTCGTAGGTAAATATTTCTCTATCGATTATGTTAGAAAAAATATTCTCATGCAATCAGAAGATGAAATTGAGAAGATGAACAAACAGATAGAGGCAGAAAAAGAGTTAGGTCTTTACGGAGATGACGAGGAGTACTAATGAGTAATGTAAAAGAAATTGTTAATGGAATAGAACGTGGTGAATTAAATGATGCAAAAGAACTCATCAATCAGACACTTAATCAGAAAGCTGCAGAAGTAGTTGATATGAAAAGAGTCGAACAGTCAATGGATTGGATGAATGCATCTGAAACACAAGAAGTACCATTGGAGTCTGAAGACTAATGAAAACGTTCTCTCAACTTGCAAGAGACTTGTATGAGGCAAAAATGAAGTTGCCTTCAGGTCATAAAGAAGTTAAGGTAGAGAAGATGAGAGTCGGTGGTAAGAATTACGATATCACTTATTCTCAAAAGGGTCGTGAGGTATATGCATACGTCAACGATAACGAAACAGGCCCCTACAGGAACATGAAAGAGGCAGAAAAGGCAGTCAAAGAAATGTCTAAACTGTTCAAACAAATGAACTTTGAGGGAGTAGAAATAGAGGAGATTTTCAATGAAATTAATTTCAGAGTTTAACGATATAGTTACACCTATCTGTGAATCAAAAGAAGATGGGAGTAAGGATTACTTCATTGAAGGGATTTTTATTCAGTCAGAGATTAAAAACAGAAATGGAAGAGTATATCCTAAAGAAGTAATCAAAGAAGAAGTTGCACGTTACAACAAAGAGTTCGTACAAAAACAACGTGCATTCGGAGAGTTAGGTCACCCCGATGGCCCAACTATCAATTTGGACAAGGTGTCCCACTTAATTCAATCATTAGAAGAAGATGGTAACAATTATGTAGGACGTGCAAAAGTTTTATCTACACCAAACGGGCAAATCGTCAGAAACCTCATTGATGACGGAGCTAAGCTTGGTGTTTCATCTCGTGGTCTAGGTTCACTAGAACAAAAGAATGGAGCTCAATACGTTAAAGATGACTTTCAACTTGCAACAGCTGGAGACATTGTTGCAGACCCATCCGCTCCCGAGGCATTTGTCGAAGGAATAATGGAAGGGGTTGAATGGATATTCGAAAATGGTGTACTAAAAGCAGTGGAAGCAGAAAAGATGAGAGACCAACTTATGTCTGCAAAACTGAATAAATTAGAGGAAACAAAGTTAAATCTATGGAAAAAGTTTGTTGAAAGTTTATAAGATATAAATACAACTAAACAGACCATAACAGGAGAAATTATGTCTAACTTAGAAAAAATGATAGCAGAGGAGATGAAAAAAGACAGTTCTGCACCTGTAGCGAAAGCTGAGAAGGGTGATGCAAAACCAGTCAAACAAGGTTCATCAGACGCTGCTGAAATTGGTTCAGGTAAGGGCGAAATAGTGAAGCCTGAAGAGAATCCTGTTGACAAAGCTGTTAAATCCGTTAAAGGTGCAGAAGCTGGGTCAAAGGAAATCTCAGGAGACCCACAACAAAAAGGTGAAGCACCTGCCGAAAAACCAGTTCAACTTAAGAAAGTAAAAGAAGAAGAAGATTCTGAAGAGTCCAAACCTTCAAAAATGGAAATGATTAAGTCTATGGTATCAGCAATGAAATCAATGGACAAAGAAAAACTCATGGCAATGTATATGAAGTCATCTAAAGATATGGAAGAAGAAGTCGAAATATCTGAAGATTCTACTAAAGCAGAAATTGCTAGAGCATTCGTTGAAATGATGAAGAAGAAAGACGAAGATGACGTAGAAGAGTCATTCAACTCTTTATTTGTCGAAGAAGAAGACAAAGAAGAAGAAGACGAAGACGAAGATGAAAAAGAGAAAGAAGAATCAACTAAGAAAGAAGAAGTCGAAGTTGAATCATCACTCGTAGACATCGAAGTTGACGAAGACTTAGCTGCAATATCTGAATCTCTAGAACTTTCTGAAGAGAATACAGAAAAAGCAAAAACAATTTTCAAAGCTGCAATCAATTCGAAGGCAGCAGAAATCAACGAACAACTCAAGTCTCAATACGAGGAAGAGTTGAAATCCACTGTTGATTCCGTCAAATCTGATTTGACAGAAGCAGTTGATAAGTACCTTTCATATGTCGCTGAAGAGTGGGCAAAAGAAAACGAACTTGCAATTGAACGTGGACTAAGGTCTGAAATGACTGAGAACTTTATTGATGGTTTAAAAACATTGTTCACTGAACACTATGTTGATGTACCTGAAGATAAGTACAACGTTATTGACGAACTTGCAAACAAACTCGATGACATGGAACTAAAACTCGATGCAGAAGTTTCTAAGAATATGGAAATGACTGAAGAGATGGATTCATTGAAACGAGCAAACGTAATCAGAGAAGCTAGTGATAGTCTATCTGATTCACAATCCGAAAAACTTTCTTCACTTTGTGAAGGAGTAGACTTCAAAAACATCGAAGACTTTTCTGAAAAAGTTAACGAGTTGAAAGAAGCATACTTCCCAACAACTGAAGCAGAAAGTATTTCAGAAGAAACCCTAGAAGTAGAAGGAATGGGTACTCTTGAAGAGGAATCTTCAGAACCAGTACTTGACCCTTCAATGTCTAGATATGCTAGCGCATTAAGTAAACTAAAACCATTAGGTTAATTTCAAGGAGAAAAAAAATGTTCTTATCAGAAGATTTACAAAAGAAATGGGAACCTATCTTAGAGCACTCTGATTTGCCAAAAATCGAGGACAACTACAAGAGAGCAGTCACAGCTGTTATCTTGGAGAACCAAGAGAATGCACTAAACGAAGATAGAGCAACCCTAGCAGAAGCAGCTCCATTGAATGCAACTGGTTCAAGTGCAATTAGCAACTGGGAGCCAATCCTTATTTCATTGGTTAGAAGAGCAATGCCAAATCTCGTAGCATACGACATTTGCGGTGTTCAACCAATGACTGGCCCTACAGGTTTAATCTTCGCTATGAAAGCAAGATATAACGACTATCCATCAGTGGGTAGAGAGGGTAAATCAGAAGCATTAGGAATCAACGAACCCGTTTCATCATATTCAAGTGCAGCACAATCATCAGCAGCAGGTTTACAACAAGCTGCTATCGGTGACCCATTTGATACATCATCACCATCATACGAATCAACAACTGGTTCAGGTATGTCTACAGCAACAGCTGAAGCATTAGGTGATAGTTCATCAAATAGTTTTGCAGAAATGTCTTTCACAATTGAGAAAGCAACTGTTACTGCGAAATCAAGAGCACTTAAAGCTGAATACACATTAGAATTAGCACAAGACCTTAAAGCAATTCATGGTCTTGACGCTGAGTCAGAACTTGCTAACATTCTTTCATCAGAAATTTTAGCAGAAATTAATAGAGAAGTTGTAAGAAGTGTTAACCTTCAAGCAAAAACTGGAGCAGAAGACACTGCATCAGCCGGTACATTCAACCTAGACGTTGATGCTAACGGAAGATGGTCAGTAGAGAAGTTCAAAGGTCTATTATTCCAAATCGAAAGAGAATCAAACAAGATTGCTAAAGAATCAAGAAGAGGTAAAGGTAACTTTATCCTATGTTCTTCAGACGTAGCATCTGCTCTTTCAATGGCAGGAGTATTGGATTATGCACCAGCTTTATCAACTAACTTAAACGTAGACGACACAGGTAATACATTTGCTGGTGTTCTTAACGGAAGAGTAAAGGTCTATATCGACCCTTATGCATCTGTTAACTACCTAACAGTTGGTTACAGAGGTTCAAACCCATACGACGCAGGTATGTTCTATTGCCCATACGTTCCATTGCAAATGGTACGTGCAGTTGGTGAGAACACATTCCAACCAAAAATCGGTTTCAAAACTAGATATGGAATGATTTCAAACCCATTCGTAGGTAACGCACCTTCAAATGGACTTGCATCAAATGGTTCTAACTTCTACTATAGAAAAATGGCTGTAAGCAATATTCTATAATTAAAAGTTTAGACTTTTTAAAAAGGACTCTTCGGAGTCCTTTTTTTTGCACTAAATATAAGTAGTCATTGAAGATATATCTCTTAGAGACGAATGTGATTCGATGGCGAGGTGGGTCAGGTATACATGGCACTGTCGAGGGTGACCCCCTTCGGGGGGTCTTGATTACACACAAACACACAGGAGAAAAAAATGAGTAATTCAAAATCAGGATTTGAAATTCGTGCAGACATTCTTAGTCAAGCACAAGGACTTCTAGAAGGTAATATCTACAGAAACAATGATGCAATTAACGTGCATAATGATACGTTTCCTAATGATAAAAAACCTTTTGGTAACCAATTCATTTCAACCGAAGAAGTTATTGCAGTTGCAAGACAACTCAATGAATTTGTAAACGAGAAATAACATAAATACTACTATGGACAAATACGAAAAACAAGTAACTATTAGTGAGGGGCCATTCGAAAGATATGCATTCCCTAATGGAATTGAAACAAAAGACGTTCTATCAAGACAATTGAAAACACTTTATATCGAAGACGGGTATTTGTGTGAGTCCATAGTAGACCGAGAATACAGAAATGGTGATTACCATGACACTGTAAAGAACACTAGGGTAATTAAATTAGATGACAATAAACACATCAGTTCTTAATCGAAATAACTTTCGATTTCTAATAGACAGAATTCCAAACGTGGAATACTTTTGTAGGACTGTACAATTACCTGGCTTATCATTCACAGAAACAATACAAGCAGCTGGTGTTGGTTTAGATGCATATTTCCCTGGCGATAAACTAGAATTTGAGACACTTCAAGTTCAGTTTTTAGTTGATGAAGATATGGCAAACTTCACCGAGTTGTATAACTGGATGACATCAATCGTCCCACTAGACCCATCAAATTATGACCCTGCGAAATCAGCAGAGACTGATAAACTTAATCGTTACACTTCAAATGAATTCTTAAATGAGATATCAGATGCATCGTTAGTTGTAAATACAAACAAGAATGTTGCAAACAAGTTTATCAGATTCCATGACATATTCCCTACATCATTAAGTGGTGTAGAGTTCCAATCAGGTGCAGATGGTGAAGCTGTAATATGTGATGTAACCTTTAGAATAGGTAGATATACTATAGAAACAAAGTCATAAATACCTATACAAAACACACCTTTTGAGGTATAATTATATTATGAATTTAGAACAATTAAAAGAAGAATGGAGTAAGGATACTCAGATTGATGATATCGAATTAGATAAATCAAGTCTTGAAGTTCCTAAACTACATGCAAAATACTCAAGTCTTTTATCAGACAAATTAGTTACACTTAAAAAACTTCAATTAGAGTTATCCAAGATGACTAAATTGAAATGGTTATGGTACAGTGGTAAACTCTCACAAGAAGAAATCAAATCATTGGGTTGGAGTGATGACCCGTTTGATGGTCTTAAAGTAATGAAATCAGATTACAACTACTACTTCAATGCAGATGACGATATCCAAAACCTAAATGGTAAGATTGAATATCTAAATGTCTGTATACAGTTCTTACAAAAGTGTATGGAAAATATTACTTGGAGACACCAAACAATCAAGAACACGATTGATTGGAGAAAATTTATGGCAGGTCAATAAAATGATTCTAGAACACAATTGTATTATCTTAAACAATTACTTGACACCCGATGAGGTTGAAAGAATTCATAAGTCTTCAGAGAATATCCCATGGGACGAAGGAAGAACGGGAGGTAATCAAGATGACCCCGATGCACCACTAGAAGTGGAAGAGGGACATGGTTTAAACGAAGACTTAAGAGTATCTCAAGTTAAATGGTTTGATAGAGACCACTTCATTCCACAGGACATTAACAAAAAAATTATTGAAGGATTGCAGATTGCAAATCGTGATGCAGACTGGAATGTTAATATAGATTATTTTGAAAATTTTCAATACACTCAATACACTGCAGATAGAGGTAAGCCAGGGTTCTATACTTGGCATACAGACCATGGTGGAATGTTAAACAACGATGGTACTATAAGAAAACTATCTATAACTATTCAACTATCGGAACCCGATGACTATAATGGTGGTCATTTTCAATGGTTAGAACCTGTAAATGAATTCAATCAGTTAACAAAAGAAAAGGTAGTGGACGTACATAAAATGGTACAAACTGCACCTTTTAGTGCAAAGGCAATAGGAACTATGATTGTGTTTCCATCATTTGTCTATCACCAAGTAACACCAGTAACCATGGGGACAAGAAAGTCTTTAGTAGGGTGGGCATGTGGTCAACCATATGTATAATTCATGGTCGTATCAGCAAAACTAGACGAAGTATATCTACAAGTATCTTGTGAACCATCCATTGCAAAGGAACTTCATCAGTTCTTTTCATTCAATGTTCCCAATGCAAAGTTCATGCCGTCCTATAAAAACAAATGGTGGGATGGAAAGATATACTTATTTTCAATTAAGACAGGTAAACTCTACCTAGGACTTCATAAATACTTAGAACTATTCTGTGAGGAGAGAGGGTATGCTTACAAAACTGATATTCGAAAGTCTAAGGAGACGACAAAGGAGGTTCTTGATAAACACATCAGTTCTCTTAACCTTCCTTTTAGTCCTCGTGATTATCAATTCGATTCTGTCCTAGATTGTATAAACTCAGAACGTAAACTACTTGTATCACCAACTGCAAGTGGTAAGTCATTCATCATCTATCTATTACATAGGTGGTATCAAAAGAAATCATTAATCATAGTACCAACAACATCCCTAGTAGAACAGATGACTAAAGATTTTGCAGACTATGGTTTCAAAGAAAAGATTTGCAAGGTCTACAGTGGACAAGATGTTTTTGAATCGAATGTAACCATTACTACATGGCAGTCATTAAGTAGATTACCAAAAGAATATTACAATACATTTGATGTAGTATTCGGAGATGAAGCTCACTTATTTAAAGCAAATGTTCTTAAGGGTATCCTTGAGAAGATGAAAAACGTAAGGTACAGGTTTGGTACTACAGGTACACTTGATGGTTCAGAGGTACATAAGTTACAACTAGAAGGATTGTTCGGTGAAGCTAAGAAGGTTATCAGTACCGATGAATTGATGCAGAAAGGAACAGTTGCAAATCTAGAGATAGATTGTCTGATACTCAAACATCCAAAACAAAAGAAGATGAAGTATCAAGACGAAATGGATTACATCGTTTCTAATCAAAAGAGAAATGAATTCTTATGTAATCTAGTGTTCAGTTTAAAAGGGAACACACTAGTGTTATTTCAGTATGTAGAAAAACACGGACAAGTTTTATATCCTATGTTAGATAAAAGGGTGAAGAACTTACACTATGTTTATGGTGGTACTGATGCAGTAGACCGAGAACAAGTCAGAGAAAAGGTAGAGGAAAGTGATGATAGTGTAATACTTGCATCGTATGGAGTCTTCTCTACAGGGGTCAATATTAAGAAGATAAATAATATTGTATTTGCAAGTCCCACCAAATCAAGGATTAGAAATCTACAGTCTATAGGACGTGGTCTTAGAGTGTCAGATGACAAGAAGGACTTGAAACTTTTTGATATTGCAGATGACTTACAGTGTGAGAATTATACTCTCAACCACTTGAAAGAAAGAATAAATATCTATAACGAGGAGAAATTTGTATACAACATACATACAATTAACTTAAAGTAATGGCATCACCAAAAGACCTAATTAAAACACCCGAAAAATATCAAGTTGTAAAACTAAAGAATGGACTAGAGATAGTAGGTATGACTGTGGACAAAGGTGATAGAATAGACGTTACCCTTCCTATGCACTGTTCATTGTTACCATCAAAGTTTCAAGCAGGTCACACTGTGTGTCAATTTTATCCTTATATCCCTATGACTGATGAACCAGTCGTATCAATCGAAAAAGATACCATCATGGCAACTGTATCACTTGCAAAACAATACATCCCTATGTATGACCAAGCGTGTGTGAGATGGAGTAATTGGGTAGAGACCGAGACTATTCCAGTCATTGATAAAGAACCTATCGACAGAGGAAGTCTTCAAGAACGTATAACATCACTCATGGAAGAGATGCAAGCTAGTGGTGAATACGAAGACTTACTAGATGAAGAGTTCGATGATTTCGGTGTCGAAGATTTGTCTAAAAAAACTATACATTAATTTCATTTAAATCAATACCTTAGGATTATTGTTTGTCTAAATATGGGTGTAATAACCCTGAACTATATTTAATTATTAATGGAACTTATATTATAATGACTGAATTTGTTAAAAGAAAAATCCGTGATATCGACTCACATGACGTAAATAATTTTTTTGAGATGATTACTCTCACTGCAATTTTTGTTGTCACTGTGTTAGCTATTGCACCTATCGTATAAAGGAGAAAACGATGAAAATGAAAATGTTTGCCGTCTTAGTTGCGGGAATGTTCGTGTCCAATGCATTTGCAGATGATTGGAGACTTAGAAAGTATGACCTTAATTATGACATGGTCATAGAACTCTCAGAATTGAGAGAGAGTGGATGTAATGTATCTGAGTATATTTTTGACCATGCAGATAAGAATGGTGATGGTGTCCTCAATAGATTAGAAGCAAGAAAAGCTTCAACACTCATTTTTAGAAACAAGTGCCCAAGAAGTTAAGAATTATGTTCTTTAAATACTGGGTCTTGCCTTGGGCTCCAATACCCTACAAATAATGCAGTTAGAATTGCACCTAAATAAATGTAGAGATGCTACTCCTGAAGAAGTTAAGGAGTGGAGGGAGAAGGACTTTTTCTCGAAAGGTGATTTCGATGTAATGAAACTTTTTGTGGTAGTCCCTTCTCTTATTCAAATCTTTATGATAGGATTAATGTTTGGTATCTTCTTGTTGAACGATAACTTATTTTAATCCCTTTATATAATATTAGAGTTCCCCTTGTGGGACATAATCATCTTAGCATGAGATTTGAAATCTGTCAATAGACTTTTGAAAATAATTTAAAATAAATTAAATTAAAAAAACTTCAAAAACATCTAGACATACGCACAGATATACAGTATTATAGGTACATGACTACGAAAACTAAAGCACAACAACAAGAACACTATGTGAATAACAAAGAGTTCACAGCAGCTGTTATTGAGTATAATCAACAAGTTCAAGAAGCTCTAGACAGAGACGAAGATAAACCAATGATGTCAGAATACATTGGAGAATGTATCTACAAAATTGCAACCCGTCTATCAACACGACCAAACTTCATCAACTATACCTATAGAGATGAAATGATTTGTGATGCAATTGAGAACTGTCTACAGTACATCAACAATTTCAATCCCGAAAAGTCTAGTAATGCATTTGCATATATTACACAAATTTGTTACTATGCATTCTTAAGACGTATACAAAAAGAAAAGAAACAAGTATACATCAAACAGAAGTCAATTGAGAAGGCAGGTATCGAAGGGAGTGGATTCACAACAATCGATGGACAACATGACCCTACACTCATCAATACTAATATTGAATGGATGCAAGACAACATGAACCCAGTCGATTACAAACCTAGAAAAGACAAAAAACCAACAACTAAAAAGAAAAGTAAAAACAACCTAGATAAATTTACAGAATGAAGATAGCTCTATTGAATGATACCCATGCGGGTGTCCGTGGAGATATGGTTGCAATGTCCGAATACCAAGGACGTTTCTATGAAGAGGTATTCTTCCCATATCTAGATGAACATGATATCAAACATATAATCCACTTGGGTGATTATTTTGATAGACGTAAGTATGTGAACTTTGCAAGTCTCAAAGCAAACAAAGAACACTTCATTGAACCTATGGTAGAACGTGGTATTACTATGGACTTAATCCTAGGTAATCATGATACTTATTATAAGAACACTAATGATGTTAATGCACCCGAGTTGTTATTGTTTCAAGAGAACAATGTAAATATTATCAGTGAACCTACTACTAAAGAGTACGATGGTTTTGAGATTTCATTAGTCCCATGGATTAATCCCGAAAATTTTGCAGACACAATTGATTACTTACAGAATTGTACTGCAACATGGTGTATGGGTCACTTTGAAATTGAAGGTGCATTGATGATGCCTGGCGTTGCATGTACTCATGGGTTTGACCATGTACATCTAAAAAGATTCGAGAAAGTATTGAGTGGTCACTTCCATCAAAAATCAGAAGTGCAAAACATCAAATACTTGGGTTCACAAATGCAGTTCACTTGGTCAGACTATGGTGATAACAAATACTTCCATGTGTTTGACACAGAGACCCAAGAGTTAACACCTGTATTGAATCCACTTACAATGTTTGAAAAGGTATTCTATGATGACACAGATGAAACATTTGATACCATCAAAGACAAAGACTATTCTAATCTAAAAGAAAAGTTTGTAAAAATTATTGTTGTCAACAAAGACAACCCATATTGGTTCGATGTATTCTTAGATGAAGTACATAAACAAGAACCATTACATTTATCAGTAGTTGATGACCACAAGAATATCGACTTACTGGATGATGATGAAATCGAGAACGTAGAGGATACTCTTACAATACTAAACAAATATGTTGATAGTATGGACATCCAAGGAAAGAAGAGACCTCTAAACGATTTAATGAAAACGTTATATAATGAAGCTTTGGATGAACACAACTATCTATGATAAAATTTGAAAAGGTAAGATACAAAAATTTACTATCTTCGGGAAACTCATTTACAGAAATTAATTTAGACACACACCAAACCACATTGGTTATTGGTGAGAATGGTGCTGGTAAATCCACCCTATTAGATGCATTATGTTTTGGACTCTATGGTAAGGGGTTCAGAAATCTAAAGAAAGATTTACTTATCAACTCTATCAATCAAAGAGAACTACTTGTAGAGGTAGAATTTTCAGTTGGTAGAAAAAAGTATAAGGTAGTGAGGGGTGCAAAACCAAATCGATTTGAATTGTATTTGAATGACACACTCATCAACCAAGAGGCAAACCAAAGAGACTACCAAGAGATGTTAGAGAAGAACATCTTAAAGATGAGTTACAGGTCTTTTACACAGGTTGCAATTCTAGGTTCTGCAAACTTCACACCTTTCATGCAACTTAAAGCAAGAGACAGACGTAAGTTAGTAGAAGACTTATTAGACATTTCTATATTCAGTACTATGAGAGATATACTTAGAAAGAAGATATCGAATCATGCAGTTGAACTAAGAGACACAGACTATGAGGTAAAGATTCTAGAAGAGAGAATCCATGGTCTTAATGAACAACTAGAAGCATTGAGAGTCAATCGAGAATCAAAAATTACTAGATATGAGAGTACAGTAAAAGAAACACAAGATAACATCGAAGACTTGATGACAAAGATTGGGTCTAACAATGACCACATCACATCTCTAAAGAAATCAATTAGTGATGTCGACCCACAGAAAGACAGATTAAAACAAGCAGAAGAAGTTACAAGACAACTAGAAACTGCAAGAAAGAAAGCACTTCAAGAAGTAAAATTCTATGAAGACCACGATAATTGTCCGACATGTAAACAGGGGTTAGATGAGGAACACAAAAAGAAACACATTGAAGAGAAATCAGCAAAAGTTGCAGAGGTCAAGGAGGCAGTGGCTTCACTCGACAAAACTATCAAAGAGACAAGACAACGTCTCGAAGAAATCGGATTAGTACAAGATGAGATAAACCAAATCCAAAAAGAGATTGGTGTCACTCAAACAGAAGTCGTATCCAATCAAAAATACATCACGAAGATACAGAAAGAAATTGATTTACTGAAAGGTGAAGTCAGTGCATCGTCTGATACAGAAACAAAGATATCAGATAGTGAGGATAAACTAGAAATCCTAGAAGGTAAAAAGAAGACACTTGTCGAACAAGGTCATTACTTTGACATAGCTGGTCTACTTCTTAAAGACCAAGGTGTAAAAGAAAAGATTATCAAACAGTATATTCCAATCATGAATAAACTAATCAATAAGTATCTTGCACAAATGGAATTCTATGTTGGATTTGAAATAGACGAAAGTTTCGAAGAGACTATCAAGTCAAGACACAGAGATGAATTCAAATACGATAACTTCTCTCAAGGTGAGAAGATGAGAATCGACCTTGCACTTCTGTTTACATGGAGAGGTATTGCAAGAATGAAGAACAGTGTAAACACTAACCTTCTTGTTCTCGATGAAGTGTTCGATAGTTCACTTGATGTTAATGGTACAGATGAGTTTTTAAAACTTCTTACAACACTTACAGAGAAAACAAATGCATTTATTATCTCACATAAAGGTGATGCACTCTATGATAAGTTTGAGAATGTACTAAGATTTGAGAAACATAAAAACTTTAGTCGTATAGCAGAATAGTATAAATAGTACTATGAAGAGTTTTAATGAATACCTAACAGAGACACCACTCAAGGCAAACTTTGAAGACATCTATAAGAGAAAAAACAAAGAGAACTTCAAGAAGAAAGCATTAGCAGGTGAACTAGAACTAGAGACTGGTGGTAAAATGTTACCCCTAGGTAAAGATGATTATGCTCTAGATAAAATCATGAGTGTCGATGATGCTGGTGATTTAAAACCTGAAATAGGAAACATCAGAAAACATATCAAATCAAACTGGGGTATCGGTAAGATATCAGATATCAGTAAAGACCTAAATGGTTTCTCTACATCAAGTGGTAATCCAAGTGGTGAAGACTGGGAAGCTCTAATTGCAGTTGCAGTTAAGAAAGAAAGTGGAAGGTCATTCGTAGAGACAGATGAGTGGAATAGAATTTCAAAGTACTGGGGAGATTGGGGTGATAGTGCAATCAAAATTGGTAAAGAATTCATTAAGAGATTCAAAATCAATGACCTAAATCAGTTAGGTTCTTCTACACTTCCAACATCTACACACTGGACTAAGTATGGTGCAACAAACAAAACACCAAAGACAGACTTACTACAAGACAAACATAAAATATCATTAAAGAAAGCAGGTGGTTCACAGTTGATGTCTGCTGGAAAAGAAGAGGCAATTGCAACAGTCAATGCAGCTATGATGACATTTGGTCAGACTAAAGCAGGTAAGGTAAAAATTTCATCAGTCATCGATACTCTAGAAGAGAAGATGGTTAAACTCTCAGAGAAGGGTACTGTAGGAAGTATCGAAGATTTAAAAGGTAAAAAGAATCTATCACAGAGAGAACTAGATAGGATTGCAGAATTAGAAGACGGACATCTCAAAGCAAACGATATCAATAATAAGTTAGATGAAATCTTCACTGATTTAAAATTTAAATCTCATTTCTGTTTTGAAGCTGCAACAGGTAACATCAAGTTTATGGATTCACCCGAGGGTGCATCGAATATGATGGTAGTATTTAAAGATACTGGTAAAGTGTCAGATACACTTACACTTGACACTGCAGAAAAAGCAGGGATGGTTCTTGCAAAAGGAAACAAGTTTTATGTTTCATTTAAATCGACAAGTGGTTCTAAACCATATCTTGCATTAAGGACTTCTAAGATGACTAAGAAAGACCTTGCAAGATTGAATGAAGAAACTAAATCATTCAAAGAGATTATAAATGAAGAGATAAATAATAGTGGTATCTTCCTAACAGAAGAACTACAACAACTAGACGAGTTTGCAATCTTTTCAAAACTTGCAAATAAAGTCAAAAACGTATCAACCCAAATTGTTAGTAAGGTGATGAAAGTATGGGAAGCAATCATGGCAAGAGTTAAGATGGCATTCAACTACATCAAGAAACTTGGGAAGATGGCAATCCGAGGATTAATGAATTTCTTCGGACTAGATATTAAAACAGTGAAAATAAATGGAGGTGGCAAATACCCACTCCTGTAATATATTATGTATGAATTAGTAGAAGAAGCTAGTAAAGTTTTACGAACCCCACCACCACAATTTGATTTTGACAATCCGTCACATGACCCAAAAGAAATATCAGATAAACTGATTGAGTTATGTGAACAGTATAATGGTATAGGATTGTCTGCAAATCAAGTGGGATTACCCGTGAAGTGTTGTGTCATGATGACAACAGAAGGTGCAAAGGTATTCTTTAATCCCGAGTTGAAAGCAGTGTCACAAGAAACAGAGTTAGAGAAAGAAGGATGTCTATCATTTCCCGACATCTATGTCTCTATCAAACGACCAAAAATAGTCGAAGTAGAATACCAAGATGTGAATGGTGAAACACACAGTGAACAACTACAAGGACTTGCATCGAGATGTATACAACATGAGATAGACCACTTGAATGGAATAGTATTTCTCCAACGTGCATCAAGATTGAAATTAGAACGTGCATTGAAAGCTCGTCCTAAAGAAAAAAGAAAGAGATTAGAATATGAAGCCCGACTTAAAATTGTTGAAGAAATCAGAAGGAGAGCAGAAGAAGCTAAGGTTCATCAAGAAGGAGAAAGTGTTGACGTACACTCAGATGAAGAACCTAATACACTTCCACAAGACTCATCCGAATCTACTGAGTAATTACGACACTGCAGAACATTACAATAATCGTAAGATAGATTTATGTAATGTCAGAACACATATGGTTCGTAATTGCATGAGATATGTAGAAATGGTTGCACTCAATGAAATAGCACTACATGCCAAGAATGTCATGTATCCCGAACAGACTGAAATCATGAGGTTTCCATTAGGAAGTCATCAACCAACACATATCGATACCTATTCAGACTTATCCACAGACGACCCCAATGCACCACCAATAGTTCCACAAACAGAGTGGGCTGCAATCTGTTATCTAAATGATAATTATGGAGGGGGTGAATTGTGGTTTCCAAAACAAGAAGGTATTGAAGAAGAATTTGTATACACACCTGTAGCAGGAGAGATGGTAATCTTTGAAGGATTAAAATTTGAACATGGTGTAAAGAAAGTTTATAAAGCAGATAGGTACACTATACCTATGTGGTTTACGTCCAACCCTATGGACATGAGACCCGACCAACCAGTAGAAAGTTTCTACTCAGAGGATGATTACGGGTCATTTAATAAAATTAGATAGGGGCTGTAGCTCAGTTGGGAGAGCACCTGCTTTGCAAGCAGGGGGTCGGAGGTTCGAACCCTCTCAGCTCCACCACGGAAGATTGGCAGAGTGGTTGAATGCACTGGTCTTGAAAACCAGCAAACTCGAAAGGGTTTCGAAGGTTCGAATCCTTCATCTTCCGCCATTTTGGTGTTGACAATAGGTCACACATTTTGATATTATTCGTCTTATGCATGACTATAAAAAGAACATATTGATTGATTTTCACGGGAGGATTGCACAAAAATCTCGTATTGAGAAATATATCAAGAATGTAATACATCATTATTGTCCTAGAATGAGAAGAATAGTACAAGTGGATATCTACATCCACAATCTATTAGATAATGAGTGTTATGGATTCTGCAGTGGTGGAAAGAAACACATAGATATAGAACTTGCAAGAGGAACATCTGAAGGTAAGTTTGACCTAGATTACATGATGTTGAATCTTGCACATGAGTTGATACATGCAAAACAATTTCTGTTAGGACAACTCAGTCCTACAAACTTTAAATGGAAAACCAAAGATTACGATGGTGTTCCATACTCAAGAACTCCATGGGAACGAGAAGCATACCGAAAAGAAGATTGGGTGTATGAAACTTTTTGGGTCAGTGGTACTTGACAATAACCCCAACTTTTATATATAATTAATAAATCGGAAGAACGAGACGCACATTAGTTGGTTGTGAGAGGTTGGTGCGTAAAGAAAAGTTCCCCATACTGTTTTAAAATCAATTAAGACGTGGAATATGACTGTGAGGTATGGAACAGGAACGAACAGAGAAGTGGATGAAAGTGCAGTGTCGGTACGGGGATTCCATGGTAAACGACTCTTCTTATGGTGGCTACCTATCCACCTTGATAAAATTCAGGTAAGGCCTGACTAGAAGGACACGGTGTAAAGAATAGGGTGCAACACCCTAGACATTGAACAGTCTAAGACACAAACTAAAACTTGACAATGGGTCTCACTTTTTTGTATACTAGTAGAGTAATAAAGAAAAGGAGAAAATATGAGTTGTGAAGTGAATGAAGTAATCAAAGAAAACATCCTTGAGGATGTTCTTGAGTTAGTCAACAGTGGTGACGTTTGGGATGTCATCTTCGCTATAGAAAAAGAATTCGGAATTGCAAAAGTACCTAGTCCTAATGGTGGGGTTAGTGGTTTTGTCAATGCATTAGTCGAGTTAAGATTTGAGGAGGCATGTCAATGAAAGGTTGGAAGTTTGTAGAAGAGTTCACATCATGGAGTGTACGTCAGTATGACCCATGTCAGTGTACAATAGATGGTAATCATTATCATGGTATGGTTAAGTTTTTATCTAAAGATGGTATTGTGATGCAACCATTCAATATTAATCACGAACACAGACCTATCACTGCACCAAGACTTGACCCTGTAATTATTAATAAGGAAGACTTCGATAAAGTCAAATTAGAACTATGGTCTGATGGTAGAGGTGGAGACAACTCTGCAATCGGTGTCAGTGGTTGTTTCGAAGATTGGAGATATGCATGGGTCTAAAATATTTAAAAGAGACTACAGACTGGGGTGACTACCCAGCAAAAAATCATACCTACATCTTGAATGAAAAGAATGAACTTGTAGGATACATTCCCTATGGAATGGATGAAGAGTACATCTTCAAATCACCAATGAAACAATTTTCAAAAGCAAGGAGGAAGTTTACAGAAATCAAAAGTTGACAATGGGTCTCACTTTTTTGTATACTATAAACATGACAAATTTACTAAGAAACCAAAAAGACTCTCTTGCAAAACTAATGGCATCAGAGAACCTAACAATCCAACACAAGAAGGTACCTACTGCATCATTCGATGTTAAGAACAGGGTACTTACTTGTCCTATATTCAAAGACGATATGTCTGCAGAGTTGTATGACTTGTTTATGGGTCACGAAGTGTCTCATGCATTGCACACTCCTTATGAGGGGTTACACTCTACACTTATAGACAACAGAGTTCTTAAAGACTATCTCAACGTGATTGAAGATATCAGAATCGAGAAGATGATTAAGAACAAGTTCCCTGGCTTAAGGAAGTCATTCTTCAAAGCATACGATGAGTTGATGAAAAAAGATTTCTTTGGAGTATCAGGCAAGAACTTAGAAGACCTATCTGCAATCGACAGAATCAATCTTTATTCTAAAGTGGGTATCACTTCGGGTGTTACACTTAATGATATAGAACAAGACTTCTATGACAGGTCTTTCAATGCA
>Ga0213865_10000817_pt1 | contig 20677 bp, 29 predicted proteins | sample PICome_6_FD_160100 | JGI IMG/M metagenome (GOLD analysis project Ga0213865, IMG submission 160100) | Coastal seawater microbial communities near Pivers Island, North Carolina, United States - PICO282 | ecosystem: Environmental > Aquatic > Marine > Coastal | place: USA: North Carolina...
TGGAATTACTGCATTAATAGTATCCTTTGTATATTTAGTGGTATGGTTGTTAATGGACGATTAGTAAGCATTTTTTATATACATTGTTCTGCTGCGTTTTAATGCAGTTGAACGCATTGTATAAGGTGCGTTTTAATGCACTTTATACGTTGTTAGCCACCGTTTTAATTTTAAGATATGATATTAAGAAGATTGGGAAATAAAAAGAAAATAGCAAAGGAAATACAAAAGTACTTTCCACCACATAAAATATACATTGAACCTTTTTTTGGTGCTGGTGGAATGTTTTTTAATAAACCAAAAGCAAAGTATAACATTGTAAATGATTTAGATAGTGATGTATTTAATTTGTTTAATGTGGTTATGAACCAAAAAGAAGAATTAGAAAAAGCATTTTACATGATGCCTATACATAGTGACCTGCTAAAACATTGGAAAGAGAATGAAGAAACTGAGCCAATTAAAAAGGCATTGAGGTTTTTGTTTTTGAGTAACTGGACAATATTAGGAACTGGTAACGGTTTGTATTTTGGTGGTAGTAGAGTACAAGGCAAAAAAAACTTTATACCTTTAATTGAATCAACTTTTGAAAAACTTTTTGATGTACAATTTAACAATCAAGATTGTAATAAGTTTTTAGTAAATAATAATTTAGATAATAGAGGAAATAAAAAAGAAAGTGATAACACCTTAATTTACTGCGACCCACCATATTTAGGAACAAATGATAATTACTCTAATAGCTTTACAGAAGAACAAAGCAAAGAATTATTTGATACACTTGAAGAGACTGGCTGTAAGTTTGCAATGAGTGAATTTGACCACCCTTTTATATTAGAACAAGCAAAGCAAAGAAATTTGAACATAATAATAATAGGCGAAAGACAAAACCTAAAAAACAGAAGAACAGAAATATTAGTAACTAATTATTCAAACTCGCAACAAAGTTTGTTTTAATGGTGGCTAACTACGGATATACGCACCTTTTAAGAGCGTCAAATAACAAGTAATAAAAAAAACACATTAAAAAGATACACCATGAAAGAACAAGAGTTTATAGAAATATTAAAAGCTAATTCAATTCATAGAACAAACGGATCTAAGAAAGAATATGTTTTTACAGATAAAGATATTGAGTTATGTGGTCAAGAATTAGAACATAAAATTAACGTAAAGAAACTGTAAAATCCCAAATACAATGGTAGAAACAACAATAGAAGAAATTCAAGAAAACAAGAAAGACCACGCGATACGTTTCGCTAACTGGCTATACAATAATTTTTTCATTCCTGTTGGAACTGATGGGAATTGGGAGATTGATTCAAGTCATTCTGAATTTAATGGAGATTTACCAGAGGTGAATTTATTTTCGACTGAGCAGCTCTATGAAAAATTCACGAACAAAAAAGGTGAATATTAATACTCTAGCGATCATGACGGACCAACAAATTGAAGAGCAAGCGAAAAATGAATATCCAGACATTAACTCGGATATAATTAGCGATCAATCGAAGAAAGAAAATTTGATTCGCAGAGCTGCTTATATAAGAGGCATGAAGAATATGAGGGATAAATCTACCCAAGAGAAGCTTGAAATTTTCAAGGACATTAAAGAAGAAGCTTACCACATTATTGAACTGTGTTGTGAAGCAGCAGATCAAAACGAAATGAATGATTATTTGAATGGACAGATACAAACTGCTGAACTGTTCAAGATCAAGGCAGAAGAACAAATTAAAAACAATCAGTAGGTTTAATAACTAAACTACCTAATAACACAAAATCCTTAAGTATAAATTTGTATTCTTTGAATGATAAATAAAATTTATGTATCTTTATAAATCAATAGTTAAATGTTATGGCAGCACCTAAAGGGAATTTATTTGCACTTGGATTAGATACCTCTGGAAGACCTCCTATTTATTCTGATGATGAAGATGGGTTTAAAGAATATAAAGATAGGTGCATAAGCTTTTTTGAGTATTGTGAATCAACTAAACAAAAAGCTACCATTACAGGACTTGCTTTATATCTAGGTTTTTCCTCAAGGGGAACTCTTAACGAGTACTCTAAGAAAAAAGTATTTTCGGACATAACTAAAAGAGCTATGTTAATGGTTGAAAACTCTTATGAATTAGGGGGTAATACAATCGATATTTTTGCTCTTAAAAATATGGGATGGAAAGATAAGACAGAAACAGATAACACGCATAGGGGAGATATAACCATAACTAGAGTAATAAAGAAATAGTGAAGACATAGGAGTGTGGAGGGTAAAAAAGTAACATTAAATAAAATAATTAAACTTGGTTAACCTTCAATTAGAATATACTCAAAACCAAAACAACTTCTTATTTGGTTACAAACCTGAATCAAAATTTATTATTGTTCCTGCTGGCCGTCGTTTTGGTAAAACAAAAGGCGCGTGCAATGCTACAATCGAATGGATGATAGAAGGTAAGAAAATCCTTTGGGGTGACACGATTTCTACTAACATCGACAGATACATAGAAAGATATTGGAAACCAGAGCTAACAAAATCAGAAATAGACTATCAATATTCTTCACAGAAAAAAGTAATGACCTTAAACGGTTTTAACGGCTACATTGACTTTAGAAGTGCAGATAGACCCGAAAACTGGGAGGGTTTTGGATATGATATTATAGTCTTGAACGAGGCGGGTATTATATTAAAAAACGATTACCTGTTTACAAATGCAGTACTTCCTATGCTTATTGATAGTCCAGGGTCTAAATTATACGCTATTGGAACTCCTAAAGGTAAAACAAAAAAGGACGGAAAAGAACATCGTTTTTATTCCATGTATAAGAGATCGTTAACAGATGATAATTTATACGAGTTATTTCAATATTCTAGTTATGATAATCCTTACTTAAACGAAAAGGATATAAAAGAGCTAGAACAAGAAATAAAGCTTATGAATCCTGCAATGGTTCAACAGGAAATATACGCGCAGTTTGTTGACGGTGCAGAAGGGGAGTTATGGGATCAAGTAATAATAAATAGACAAAGAGTAAAAACGTATCCGACATTAATTAGAACAACTATTAACATAGACCCAGCTATAAGTGCAACAGCCAAAAGCGACGAGACAGGTATAACAGTAACAGGAAAAGACTCAAATAATAACAAATACTTATTGGAAGATTGTTCTGGAATATACACCCCTGAACAATGGGCTTCAGAAACAAAAAGATTGATTAATAAATGGAATGGAGATTGTGTTGTAGCCGAAAAAAACCAAGGTGGCGATATGGTAGAAAGTGTTTTAAGGGCAGCAGGAATTAAAACAAGGGTAAAGCTTGTAACAGCTACAAAGGGAAAATATGTAAGAGCTGAGCCTATTTACGCTATGTATGAGCAAGGCAAAGTGTTTCATGTTGGTTACTTTAATAAATTAGAGTCCCAAATGTGTTCCTTCTCTAGTGACCTTAAAAAATCCCCTGATAGAGTAGATTCTTTAGTTTGGGGATTAACTGAGTTAATGAGTCAAAAAGAGGTATTCTTTTTCTGATCTATAATTATACATCTTTTTTATATAAAAATAATTTATTACTTTTGGTATTGTAATAAGTTTTATTTATATGGCATTAGGAATTAGAAACCCTTTTTATTTTACAAGAAACAGAACAGGGGTTACAGAAGAAGATTTACAAAGAGCAGTTTCTAACGCATTTAATCAAGCTTTTTTATGGGGTTCATACGGAACAGAAGCGCTAGACGATGACCAAAACACAAAAAGATATATTGATTTAGCTTATAATATTAATCCAGATGTTTATTCTGTGATAAACCAGATATCAAGTAAATTCAATTCAGTCCCTTATTACATAAATAGAATTGATAATCAAAAAAGCTATAAAAAGTTAAAGTCGCTTAACAACGCAACTAAATTTAACTATTCAATACCTCAGTTGTTTAAATCGATTTCATTTCAAAGTGAAAGTTTTAAGGAAGATGCGCTTCCAATGCCATTAGAAAATCCAAATCCTTTTCAAACATGGAGTGAGTTTTTTAAATTAAGCGATACATTTCTACAAACTAACGGCACTGTTTACTGGTACTTTGAAAAGCCTTTGCTAAGAGAAAACGCAGATCCGACAGCTATGTATGTTCTTCCTTCTCATTTAATGGAAATAGTGTTAAAGCCTAATTCTGAAATTATTGGAAACGAAAACCCCGTAGATTATTACATGTTAAAAGAAGGATATCAATATGTTAAGTTTCCTGAAGAACAAGTAATCACAATAAAATATCCAAACCCTAATTATAGTCAAAACGGAGCCAATTTATACGGAATGTCTCCGTTAAGAGCATGCTGGAAAAACATTATGGCTACAAATAAAGGATTGGATTTAGCGGTTAATAATTTAAAAAGTGGGGGTGCTTTTGGTTTAATACACGCAAAAGACAACCAAACGCCTTTAACGGAAGACCAAGGTAAATCTATAAAGGAGCGTTTAAAGGAAATGGATGCTAGTACTGAGGATTTAGGGCGTATTTCTGGAGTTAGCGCGGCAATAGGATTTACTAGAATATCATTAACAACAGACGAGTTGAAGCCGTTTGATTATTTCAGCTACAACCTTAAAATGGTTTGTAATGTGCTGGGATGGGATGATAAGCTTTTAAACAGCGATAAAGCATTAACAGAAAACAATTTAGAAATTGCACAGAAAAGAGTAGTTTCAAATAAAATAGTATCGGACATAAAGTTATTTGAAGAAGCTTTTAATAATAAGGTTTTACCGATGTTTAGCGGTTATGAAAACGCTGTTATTTATTGGAATCCTTCAGAGCTTCCAGAAATGCAGCAGGACTATGAAACAATGGTTAATTGGGTTTCTAAAGCTGTGGACGTTGGTTTAATAACCAGAAATCAAGGATTAATGGCAATGAATATTCCTTTAAATGATGACCCGAATATGGATGTTATTACCGTAAAAGACGATGTGATGACATTAGAGGAGGCTATTTTACCAAGCGATGAAATAAGGATAAGACAAAACTAATTAAAAGGAATGTTATTTAAAAAATTTATTGATTCTTCTCTAGGAATTGAATTTAACCAATCATCATTGGTACATTCTTTAGATTCTTTTAATTCATATAAAACGGTATTTTTTTCATCAACATTAAAAGACGCTATTTTTTTGTTATTTACACTAACAGTTATTTTCATGAAAAATTATTTTTAACAAAGATAGCAATAAAACATAAATGACAGAAGAACAATATAGAAGACGTTGGTTAAGGCAGCATAATAGTTATGAAAGAACAGCGTATTCAATTTTTTCGCGTTCTTTTAGAGAAACGGCTTTAAGAATACCTTTTAATTTCATCAATGAAAACAATTACGAGCAAATAATTAATAACGCTATAACAACAACAGAAATAACAAATGCTTATTACGAAGTTTATAATGAAATAGGACAGATACATGGAACTAGAACAGGAAACAGCATAAACAGGCAACTAAAGGATTTTATAGAGTCTATATTTTTAAATCAGTTTCAAAGAACATTATTGACATGGTTGTTAAACAATGCTGGAACTAGAATTACAACTGTTAGTCAAACTTATGCAGATTATATTATACAGGAAATTGCGAGGGGTTTAGCTGGAGAAGAAAGTATAAGAGATATTGTTTCTAACATTCAAAGAAGATTAAACAATCCCAGATCAGGGTGGTACAGATGGCAATTATTAAGAATAGCAAGAACAGAAACAACGGCGGCCGCAAATCACGGAGCAACCGTAGCGACTCAAATAAGCGGGGTTGCAACTGATAAAGTTTGGATCAGTGCCGACGATAGCAGGGTAAGAAGACCACCGAAAAGCATATTTAATCACGCGGCAATGAATGGAGTTAAAATAGATCAAAACGAAAAGTTTAATGTAAACGGTGATTTAATTGATTTTCCAGGAGACCCAAAAGGAGAGGCTGGAAATATTATTAATTGCAGATGTGCAAGTGCAGTTGTCGTTAGAAGGGATAACGAAGGAAATATAATTAGGATATAAAAGACAATTATTCGAATGCAAAAATTAACATTTAAAAAAACAATAAAATGGCATTTAGAATAGAAACAGTAGGTGATTATGCGTTTCAAGTAGTTGACACATTGAGCCCCACACCTCCTTTAATGTACTTACCGCGTCAGGGGACATGGTACGAAGAACAATCCTTGCAGTCGGGATTTGTAAAATTTTATGGAACCTCTGGAACTAATGAAGATAATATAAAGTTATACAGTAGGTTTGAAAGTGATTTTAAGGGATTTCCTTTAGCTGAATGTGTAGATGATTCAGACACTCCTTTTACAGATGTAACTTTTAGAGCATGGGTAGGAGCTAATTTAGGGGGTTTTAATACGGGTGGGTCGACACCCTCACCAACGCCATCATTAGAAAATAGAGTTGTTGTAACTCAGAGTAACTACCAAACAACACTTTCTAATATTGATTCTACTAAAGAATATTTTATAGATGGTGTTGTAGATGTTGCTAGCTTTAACATAACACCTCCTTCTGATCCCAACGGGATGCTTATCGTTGGGTATGATTTTGATACTTCAAAAATAATATCATCGAAAGATAATTTTACACTTATTCAGTCGTCACCTATTGTAGGCGGTGATTTGGTTTTGTTAGGAATGACGCTTTCACAATTTGATAAAACTTACTTAGAAGTTTCTGGATTGTACGGGCAAATAAATTCTTTAGGGAATGATTTTACTAATGACGATCCTGGTAATACCGATTATAAAGTTTTTTCCTATGATGATACAGGCGTAAGCGGTAATTATTTCGTTGTTATTAATTCTAATATAGGTAACTTTTGGGTTGTGATAGAAACTCCTGCAAATCCTTCAACTTATGTAAACGGAACTAACTTATCCCCAATAACAAACACTGAAAGCGTTTCTTTTACTTCAGAAACCCAAGAAGGTAAAAATGTTCCTGATTCAACAGATTCTAAAGTTAGTTATTCAGGTGGTTCTGGAGGTTCTGGAAATATTAAAATCAGAGATTTAGCAATCGAGATAAGTGGAAGCAACTCCGAGGTATATGATTTAACCCCAATAGATAACTTTAGAGCAATTGAAGTTAACAGGGTAAACTATAATAACTGTACTTCGTTAGGTGAAATAAACGGATATAGACAAGGATTCGAACAGGGTTCTGGTAGGTTTGGAGGAACTCCTACATTAACTTTTTCGGGAAATTGGGGTGGTGGATATGTTTATACCGATACTATTGTTAGAATTTTAGACTCTGGAATGACAGAGCCTTTATTTAGAGAGGGTACAAACTTTGTGATGAATAGCAGATTCAGAAGTAATGCTAATATAGATCTGCCTTCTTTTGCTTCTTTTTTAGATTTTAACGGCACAAACTTTCCTAATACAAACACCCTGCAACTAAACGGCTGTACAATAACGAGAAATGGGGTTTTCAACTCCGAAGACTCAAACATAACACCAAACACAAGCGAAGGAGATGTAATTTCCGACTGGAACAGTAACACAGGAATAAGAAACACTATAAGATGTGGCGCGTTGAATGTAGATACTCAAGTTCCAACGGTATTAGTACAAAACATTTGGAATGATGTTAACGCAGTTTGGGGTTCTTCAGAATTACAACACATGGATAGCCCCACAAATGGAGAATTAAGGTTTTTAGATCAAACAGAAAGAGATTTTGAGTTAAAAGGACAGATAATAGTCTCTGGAGGGGCTGGAGATGATTTAGAATTTAGAATAGCTATAAGTAGAAACGACGGGGTAACTTTTGATGAGTTTGGTAGAGTTTTTCAAAGAAATGTTAATTTTCAGTTCTTTGGAGAGGATAGGGCGGATTTAACAATTATTCAACCATTAAAACTAAACTTAAATGACAGGGTAAAGCTTCAAGTTAGAAACATTACAGATTCAATAAATATAACCGCTTTGCAGGATAGTTATTTTTTAATGGAGCAGAGGTAGTATAATTATAATCTATAGTAAGCTAAACAACTATAAATAAAATTTATTATATTTGAAGTATGGATAACCTATTACTTAAACAGCATTCGCAGGAAATTGAGTTAAAAGATTTAGATGAATCCAAAGGAATAGTGGTTGCTTATGCAAATGTTTATGACTTTGAAGATAGTGACGGAGACATTTCAGCAAAAGGAAGTTTTACGAAAACGGTAAGAGAAAACTCTAAGCGCATAAGAGTGTTAAAAGACCACAATCCTCGAATTACTTTAGGAGTTCCTTTAGAAATTGACGCTGGTGATTCTTACGGACTTCTTACAACGAGTCAGTTTAACATGTCTAAAGATGTATCGAAAGATATGTTTACAGATATTAAACTAATGGTTGAAAATGATTTGAGTGCAGAATTATCCATAGGATATAATGTAGTTGCCAGAAGCAAATCAGACAAAAGAGTGATTAACGAATACAAGTTAATGGAATATTCGTTTTTGTCAAGCTGGGGCGCAAACAGCAAAAGCACCGTCCAAAGCATTAAAGGAATTAAAAACACTGCTCAAATTATTGAGCTTATTGAAAAATCATATAATCTTGATTACTCAGATACAAGATTAAAACAAATAGAAGAACTATTAAAATCACTTACTAGAGCCGAGCCGTCAGTAGACACTCAGGAAAAAGAAGCCGATATTTTACAGAATATAGTTCAATCATTAAATAATTTTAAATATTAAAAAAAATGTCGGATACATTAGACTTAAAAGATTATAACGACGCCTTAGAAAAGGTAAAGTCACATATTAAAGAGGGTACAGCAAAAGAAATTAAAGACGCAATCGAATCCTTTAAATCAGAATATAAAGGCGAATTCAAAGACGAATTAGAAACAGTTCAAGAAGAGCTTTTGGGTAAACTTAAAGAAGTTCAAGAACACGCTGACAAACTGGATGTTAAGCTTCAAGAAAAACAAAAAGGAGAAACAAAGCAATCGAAAAGCTTTACAGATGTTGTAAAAAAAGCAATTAGCGACAATTACGAAAACATCAAGGAAGTAGAGTCTGGTAAGAAGGAGAAATTTACTTTTAGGACTAAAGATATGACACTAGGAGCAAACTTAACTGGTGATGCGCCTAAAGATTATAATTTAGATGTAGTTCAGGCTCCGTTTCAAATGATTAACGTTTCAGACTTGGCAACAACTGCACCAATTTCTGGAGGTACTTATGTTTTTTATAGAGAAACATTAGCAGCAAACAATATCGGAGTTCCAGCAGAAGGCGCTCAGAAAGGTGTAAATGATTACACATATACTGAAGTAACTGTGAATACTGACTTTATCGCAGGGACGAGCAGATACTCTAAAAAAATGAGAAACAACTTACCTTTTTTAGAGAACTCTTTATCGATAGCTTTAAGACGTGATTACTATAAATCTGAAAATAGTTTATTCCATACTAAAATCTCAGGAGAAGCAACTGCATCACCTGTAGTTACAGGAAATGAAATTGAAAGATTATTGAATGTAGTTTCTATTTTAGCCGCTAACGATTTTATGGCTAATGGAATTGTAATTAACCCTGTGGATTATTTTAAAATTATAACTACAGAAAAGTCTACTGGAGCTGGTTATGGGTTACCTGGAGTTGTAACAATTGACGGAGGTATATTAAGGGTAAACGGAATTCCTGTATTTCAGGCTTCTTGGTGTCCTGCCGACAACTATTATGTTGGGGATTGGTCAAGGGTTACTCAAGTAGTGACAGAAGGATTTAGTTTCGCTGTATCTGATCAGGATAAAGATAACTTCAGCACAAACAACATTACGGCCAGAGTTGAGCAACAAACAGAAATAGTAGTAGAACAGCCAGAGGCTCTTTACTATGGTGACTTTACAGCAGTATAACGATACACTTTCGAGTGATTGTCGCCCCTTGTTTATCGTAATGGTTGCGAGGGGTTACTATTAAATTTTATATTATGGCAAAAGTTATAGAAACATTTTATCATCTGAAAACGGGGAAAAAATATTTTCCTGATGATGATTTTAAAGCAGATGCTAAAGAGGTCAAAAGATTAATGGATTTAGGAAAACTTAAAAAAGAAGTTAAGAAAAAAACTAAATAATGGCATACACTGACATCATATCATTAGCAGACGCAAAAAACTACCTTAGAATTGACGACGGTTTTACCTCAGATGATTCACAGATAACAGGAATGATTAACGCGTCTTTAAGATATGTTGAGAAATTTACAAATCATATACTTTTTCAAAGATCAAAAGATTATTTACTAATTAATGGTTGCGCTAAAGTATATGATTTTCCAATCAATAGCATAACATCACCCTCAGATACGGAACAAACAAAAAGTTTCACATACAGTAATTTTAGGGCTTCTCAGAACGAAGAAACATTAACGCTAGATATAGGATATTCTACTGTTGATAATATTCCAGATGAATTGATTCAATATGCGTATTATAAATTAAAGTTTTACTATTTCGAAGCTAAAGACGATGATACGGGAAAGGGTGAAATACCAGAATGGGCTGAAGACAGCATACATCAGTACAAAAGGTTTATTTTTTAATGAGGGCAAGAAGATTTACAAAACAGGTTGAATTGTGGTCGACAAACTCTGTAGCAGATGGGTTTGGAGGTAATACGGTTACTGAATCTAAAATAACGGATATCTGGTGTGATTTATCAACTTTGGATAGATTAAAGTATGCGAATAGAGATACAGGGGATATTGATTTTGCAAACAGTGTTTCCGTTACCATTAGAGAAAACCCAAATTTAACCATTGATTACAAAAACAACTTCATTGTTTATTTAAACGAAAAATACTTTTTTACAGACAGACCTGTAGTAAAAGACTTTCAAAAAGGATATGTGAGCTTTATAATGCTCAGAAATAACGATGTTTAAGACAGATATAAAAAACCTTAACGTTGTATTAAAACAACTAAAACAATTTGGAGAAGAAGCCGAAAAAGAGGTTGAAGTTAACATTTTGGCCACCGCTCAGGATATAGAACTAGAGGCTAAAAGTAAAGCTCCTGTTGATTTAGGTTTTTTAAGAAATCAAATAGCTTCAGAAAAAATAGACGAATTAAATTACAAGGTAGTAGCTAATGCACCTTACAGTGCTTACATGGAATTTGGAACGGGAGGAGAGGTTGAAGTCCCTAAAGAAATGAGAGATATAGCGCACCTTTTTAAAGGAAGAGGAGAAAGGAAAGTAAATATTAGACCAAGACCCTTTTTATACCCTGCTTTTGTTAATGGACGCAAAAACTTAATAAAGGACTTGGAAAGATTATTAAACAATCTAGGTAAAAAATATAGTTAATGAGCAAGCCGTTGCCTGACAAATGGATAAGAAAAGCTGTTTTTGATCAAATTAATAACATTGTTGTTGATGGGGTTACCATTCCTTGTTATGATACAAACGTAACTGGAGAAAAGAAAAATGCTTATGTGCTTATGACTACTCAAATATCCCCAAGTGTAAATGATAATAAATGTGGGATTAAATGGAACTCGTCTTTACTGTTGGATATATTTACTAAATACCAATCATCAGGTAATACAGGAAGTAGACTTTTTGCAGATAATATTGCAGATGAAGTAAGAAATTTAACTCAAAGCTTAGTTTTAGATCCTTTGAGCGGATTAACAATAGTTTGGCAAAGACAAGATTTTGAACCAGACATTTCAAGCACAACAGAAAACGAAATAGTTTTTAGAAAGCTGTTGAGATTAGAATTTATGATTAATTAAAAACAATAAAGATTATTTATTGTATATTTGAAATAGTATAATAAAAATTTATAATTATGCCAACATTAGTAAATGGAGTAAATGTTTTATTTAAGGTTTACGACGGAGCTGCTTACGTTCCTGTTGTGTGCTTAAAAAACAATAATCTAACCGAAACCAAAAACATTATTGAATCTCAAACAAAATGTAATCCAGGACAAATAAAGAAAACACCAGGAAGTTATACCTATGAAATTTCTATTGACGGGGAATATGGGTATGACGCAGGAAGCGTAGAGCAATATGACGATTTAAGGCTAAAACTTTTTAACGGTGATTTGGTTCAGTGGGAAATAGAAGGGTATTTTGCAGACGGAACTAATGCTAATTCGTATTATGGGAGTGGTTACTTGTCAGAAGTGTCAACAGAGGCGAGTTCAGAAGACGCAATAGTGACCTTTTCCGCTACTTTGATGGGTGACGGTGAAACCGATATCACACAAGTAAATCCAAATCCTTAATACATGAGTAAATTTAGTTTAACTGTAAATCAAAAAGAAATTGGGTTTCATGTTGGAGTAGGGTTTTTAGGCTTTTTCCAATCAAAACACCAAGTAACATTAAGCGAAATGGTTTACAATTTAGAGCAGTACCCATTTGAATGGGCTCCTAAAATGATGTATGATAGTGCGGTTTATAGACAAGAAAGAGACGACAATACAAAAAAGCTTAGTTTCTCATTAGATAATTTGATAGACTGGTTAGATTTAAAAGGAGGTATTGAATCGATAGGGCTGTTTAATGCAAAGTTCAGGGAGTTTTTGGAAACTCACTTGCCAGATCAAGATACAGAAGATTCAAAAAAAAAATAAACTGGGTTGAGGATGTTGTTAGTGTGGCATTAGGAGAGTTAGGTGTGCCAACTTTAAGTGATGTTTATGATATGAGTTGGGCGGAGTTTAGAATACGCCTTTTTGCGTATAAAAGGATGCAAAAGAATAAAATAGATTTATTTAGAATGCACGCGTTTCATGCAGCACAAGGAGGTTTATATGCTTTTGCTCCAAATAAATTTCCTAAGACCTTAGACAAGTTTTGGAAAGTTTCTAACACTAATGTAAAAGATATGCAAAAAAGACTTGAATTTTTAAAACAGCAGCAAAAAAAATTTAAAGATAATGCCTAGGTTAGAAGTAGAAATAACTGGAGAAATAAGAGACTTAGAAAAGGCTCTGAAAAAAGCCGAACAAGATTTAAAAGACCTTGAAGGACAGTCTTTAAAAACTGGTGCAAAAATACAAAGAACAGGAACACAAGCCGCTTCAGGGATAAATAAATTAGGAGGCGCCACCGCAAACGCCGTTCCAGCCGTTACGGAATTTTCAAGAATAATTCAAGATTTACCTTTTGGTATAAGAGGGGTGGCCAACAATGTTACGGCTGCGCTAGAAAGGTTTCAGCAGCTTTCAGCCAGATTAGGAGGGTCTACAAAAGCGTTAAAAGCAATGGCTTCTTCGCTTATTGGTCCTGCGGGTATTTTATTTGCAGTTTCTACTGTTACTTCATTATTAGTTTCTTTTGGGGATAAGTTGTTTTCCTCTAGTAAGAAATCTGATAAACTTGCAGACTCTACAAAGAAAACAAACGAAGAACTTCAAAACCAAAGTCAAATACTCAAAGATTTAATTAAAGATTACGAACAGTTTTCAAAAATTAGAACTCAATCAATATTTAACACTACTAAAGAAAAAGAAAATGTAAAAGCATTGTTTGCTGTTTTAAGAAGTGAACTGAGTACAACAGAGGAAAGGCAGAGGGCTTATTCGGCGTTAAATAAAACATATTCTGAGTATTTAAAAAATGTAGACCCAAACAACATAAACCAAGTAATTAAAGCTGAAATAAAACTTTCTAAACAATTAGAGGTTAGAGAGAAAAGAATCCAGACTTTAAATAAACTTGAAGAAACAGCGAGAGAAATACAGTTAAAGAGACTAGAATTAGACAATCTTGGAAATGTAGCTGTAAACGACAAAAGACAAGCGGCTTTAGGAACAGAAATACTTCAGCTTCGACAGCTTCAAAAGGAGCTTAGAGAGGCTTTAGAATTATATACTTCTTTAGACACTTCTATTGGAGAATTAGGACAAGGGCAAAGACCGCAAGCCACGACCTTAGAAACTGGATTAGTTGCTACGGGATTGTCAGAAATAGGAAATCAATTAGATGTTATCTTACAAAGACCTTTAACCCAAATAGATGATTTTACACAAAAGATGCAATTAGCTTTACTCGCGTTTAATGAACGAATGCGGCAAATAATTCAAAATAACATAGCAAACACTTTTGCAGGAATTGGAGAGGCTATTGGAAACGCTTTAACGGGAGCGCAAAATTTAGGGGATGGGTTGGCTAAAGTTTTGCTTTCATCCGTAGGGTCAATCTTGAAACAACTCGGGACATTAGCTATAACAATAGGGGTAACACTCTTAAAAGTAAAAACCGCTTTAAGCACATTACGCCCTGAAGTTGCAATAGCAGCTGGAATTGCTGCCATTGGTTTAGGTACTGCGTTTTCTGCGGGGGCTTCAAATTTAGGCAGTCAAATACAGGGAGGAAATGTAAGCTCTGGAGTAGGAGGCGCAACAAGCGGCAATTTCGGAACTGGAAGAACTGGATTCAGTGGTCAAAGCTTATTCGGTAATTTAACCTTTACAATTAGAGGCGAAGATTTAGTGGCCGTTGTAAATAACGCAATTGATCAAACGGCAATATTTGGAGGTAATGTAACGGTAGGTAATGACTAATGGCTTTAAAGTATTTTTTAGAATATTATGATTTAGTAGGTGTTTTTCATAAAGCCGAAATAGATGATCCTGAATATGTAGGAGAGCCTATAAAGGTAAATGGATATGTAGAATTAGCCGCAGGGAGTGTAAATAGTCCTATTGAATCGATAAGAGGAACAGGATTAAAGCTATTTTTAGACGCTTCAGTAAATTTAACTTTTCAGGATTTATACTCAGAAAACGAGAGAACATTTAAAGTTACTTATACCAGAGAAAATATAGTAGAATTTGTCGGGTTTTTAAACCCCGAAGGGCTTTTTGAAAATTATGTTTCTGATAAATGGATAATTACTTTAATATGCGCGGACGGGTTGTCTTTTTTAAAAAATCTTAGTTACATAAACAACGAAACAAAAGAGTCTTTTAGTGGTAAACAAAGGGAAATTGATATTATTGCCAATTGCTTAAAAAGAACAAACTTAGATCTAAATATCTACACAAGTATTGGAATATCATATACAGGACAGCCTTCTAATACAAACGTTCTTACTCAGACTTATTTAAACTCAGAAAGGTTTTTAAAAGAAGATAATCAAGACACTATAATGAACTGTGAAGAAGTTTTAAGAAGTGTTATTGAAAAATACAACGCCGTTGTAATATTCTATCAAGGGGGTTGGCACATATTCAGACCCATTGAGTTATTTAATTTTACAGCTAGAACTTTTTACGGCTATGATTCAAACGCAGAGCCCTTAAACCCAGTAACTAAAGAAGTAGATTTTACTTTTAATTTAGGAAGTCAAATAGATGGTTTTTACCCTCATTGGGCTGAAACAGATCAACAGAAAAGAATTAAAAACAGTATAGGAGCTTATAGAATTAACTTAAAATACGGGTTAGTTAGAAATATATTAGCAAACCCAACATTGTTAAATCAAGGAACAGGATTTCAAAGCCCAAGTGATTTTGAGGTTTTCGACTGGAATGTTTTAAACTCTTTGTACATAGGTTTTAATAGCGACAATCCTGGAGTAGGTGTTGCTGTAACAAACGCTCCGAGCGTGGTTTTAGTATTAGAATCAGACCCTATAACGGTAACACAAAATGAACTTTTTCAATTTAGTTTTACCCAAAAATCTTTAAATGAAACCCCTGGAATACCTCCATTTTTAGAAAATAATCGAATAGGATATAGAGTAAAATTAACCGACGGAGTTACAGATTATTATTTACTTGACGATGGAAGTTGGACTACTAGTGTAGAGGCTATTGATATAGGAACTGTATTTATTGGTTTTACAACTTTTACAGTTCAGGCAGATACGCTACCTGTTTCTGGTGAAATTACAGTTCAATTACAAGACGCTAGAGACGTAGGTTTTGTATACGTTACTTTAATTGATATTAGGTCTGTCACTGAAATAGTAGGTGAAAACCATTCATTTGAAAAAACAGTGAATCCAAGTTCAAAAATTTTACCAACTAAAGAAATATTTAATGGAGATATTCCGAGTGATTCTTATTTAGGGACAATTTATCAATTTGATGAAACAACACCTACTGAAACATGGGTAAGAGATGGATTTACAAACCCAAATCCTATACTTCGAGTAATGGGAGAAGATACAATGAGTATGTTTCAAAACCCTTCTATTGAATTTAAAGGTGGATTGTATGGTTTTATTCCCTACATGAGCAGGGTGTTAATTAACAACAATGAAGGTGTTTACATTCCTATCGAGTATAGGTACAATACAAAAACAAATACCATGCAGTTGAAGCTTAGAGAAATATTTGGGGTTTTTAGTGGCATATCCTATGAGTTTAATTTTGACTATGGAAATGTAGTAGACCCTACAATACAAGGATAGATAAAATTTATGAATATATAATTTTACATAAAAAAAACTTATATTTGTTTTATGGCAAATGATTTTTACAAGGGTGACGAAGATATTCTATACATAAAAGTAAATGAAACCTATTACCCTGTAGCCTGTTTAGTTTCAAATGATTTTTCTGAAAACTCAGGCACAATTGAAACCACCACACGAGATAATTTAGGATGGAAAACATTTCAACCAACAAACCAAAGTTTTGAAGTGTCTTTTGAGGGAATTGAAACACAAGAAGACGTTATAAACGGGCTGGTTACTTACAAAGACTTACAGAACTTTAAGAAAACTCAAACCCTAATAGATTTTAGAATAGGAAGCGTAAAAATAATTCAAGGGCAAGGATATATCATAAATATATCTAAAAACTCTCCTGCTGGGGATTTGGTTTCGTTTAGCGGACTACTACAAGGGTTTGGAAGTTATGACAATTACGATCCTAATTTGAATGACGTTTTCAATTATGATTTAAACTTTGATTTATAAAAATGGCAACAAACAACAAATTAATTTTAACGTTTAACAGAGATTTTACATTAGATGATACTGTAGAGCTTGTTATACAAATTTCTCAAGTAGGAGGGGTAACTACTTTTACGTGGGTAAATACAGTTTCAAATGCTTTTGAAGTAGAAATAGGAACGCCTACAGGAATTTTAGGAGAAAATACAGCAATAAACTTTACAGCGGCTTGGCAAAACTCAATAACAGGATATAGTATTAGTCAATCAACAAATTCTGTAACAATAGTTGCGGGTGACAACACTTCTTTCATAAGCGTGGTTGCTAAAGATAGTGGAGGTAATACATACAATATTCCAGCAGATTATAATGTAGCCATTTTGACACAATCATCAGGAAACAAAATAACATATTCTGATAAAATAGGGTTACGTCCAAAAAAAACCCATATAAATCAATGGTGGGATGATGATGCTAACGAGGTAAAAGAAAAACACAATCTAAACGATGACAGAATAACTCAAAACGAGTTATTAAAAGCCAATTTAAACGGAGGTAACATATTTACAGGAAATCAACAGTTTAATAACGGAGTTGTAACTACTGATACTGACATGGTAATTAACGGTATTCGTGTTGGTGGAGGAAATAGTGCTGTAAACACTAATGTAATAATGGGTAATGGAGCTGCTGCTAATATTTTGCCAGATGAAGTAACAGCATGTGTTATTATAGGAACACAAGCAGCAGAAAATATTACGGATTTAGACAAAATAACCGTTGTAGGTCATTTTTCAGGAAAAAATTTAACAACAGGAGGATTTTCAACTTTTTACGGTTACGAATCTGGAAGAGATAATGAAGATGGATTAGATAATACTTGGGGGGGATATGCTTCAGGACAAATAAATATTTCGGGTAACTTTAATACTGGTTGGGGATATGCTGTAGCTAGATTTTTGCAAGGAGGGTCGGAAAACGTTATGTACGGTTGGGGAGCTGGACGTGGTGTTTCAGAAGTTAATCCTTATACTGGGTCTTCAAGTATGTTTATGGGATATCAAACGGGTCAAAAAGCGTTACAGGCTTTAAGAGATACTTTTGTAGGATATCAATCTGGTTTTGCTGCTAACGGATCTGAAGACAACACAACATTAGGGTATTTTTCAGGGCAAGGGATTATAACTAATGTTCGATGTACTTATTTAGGTTCTAGAGCTGCATTAAACGCAACACAATCTCAAAGAATGACCGCTATTGGTTACGATACTGCATCAGGTATAACTACAGGAGGAAACAACTCTTTATACATAGGGGCAAACATTCAACCAAGCTCAGCCACTGTAAACGCTGAAATGAGAATCGGGCTAGGAAACGGAACTGTGCTAATAGATTGGCTCGCTTCGAAGTTTATACTTGACAGCACTTTTTCAATCTTAAAAAATGGTGATGGTAGCACAACACTATCAAACGAGAACGATGAAAAAATAAATGTAGACGCCACTGTGAGGATTGAAGGCGCTACTTCAGCAGTATTAGAAATGTACGACCAAGGCGAAGCCGTTAGCGGAACCATGACATACGACGGAAACGCAGAAGAATTTACCTTTAGCACCGAAGTAGACGTAGAGGGAATCGCAAGTGCTAGAGCCTTAAAGACAACTGGCTATACTGTAGCGACATTACCTACTGGAAGCCAAGGAATGAGAGCATATGTAACTGACGCATCAAGCGTTTCTTACAGAGCCACTGCGACAGGTGGAGGATCTGAAGTGGTTTCTGTGTTTCATGATGGAACAAACTGGATATATAGCTAATTAATAATAAAAACAATAACATGAAAAATTTAAACGAAATTGATCTCAATGACTTAGATGTAGGTTATGATATCGTAACAAGGAAATGCGATGATCCAAACGGAGACGAAAACGATCAAGGAGACGAAGACAGCATTGTCGGAGACAGACCAGACGACCGTGACTAAAAAGATAATACTTTACACGGGATTAATAATAGGAATTGGAACCTATCTTTTTTGGAATGATCTAAGGGATTTAGGATTTAAAGTTTTCTACCCAGGAAACGCCCTGTTTATTTTTTCTCTGTGTTTGTATTTATTTTTAACAGAAACGAAAAGCTTTATTAAATACGTCCTCTTTTGCCTTTCGTTAAACAATCTTTTAGATGAATTATTTTTTGATCCTACTAAGATGGGTATCAGTGAAGTATTTATTTTTCTGACTGTTTTGATTTTCGCTATATTAAGAAGTAAAAATGCAAAAAGAACCTAGTTATTTTGATGAAGCTTATGAATTTATAGTAAAAATAATTATTCCAGCTTCTGCTGGGATTGCTGCAAAAGTGGCAATTCAAATGAAGAATGAGAAATTGAGTATCAGTAGAGTAATTATAAGCTTTATTGCAGGTATCGTTTGTGCATACTTTGCATACCCCTTTATAAACAACTTTGCAGACCAAGAATATATGCCTGCATTGATTGGACTTTCTGCTATTAGTGGAGAGAAGATAACCGAGTACGCGGTATACAGATTTAAGATTGATGTATTTTTAGGTGTATTGGTAACTACGATTTTAGAAAAAATTAAAGGCAAAAACAAATGAAAAAAGCAAAACTAACGCTTGTATTAATCGTTTTAATAATGATTAACGCTTGCAAACCTACTTACAGCTCGTTAGCTTACGACAACGCATTAAAAGCCAAACAGGATGTTTTAAACACCGTTGAGCTTAGCATTAATCCTTACGGGGATTTTGTAGGAAAGATTGACTCTTTAAAGTTAGAATTGAATTCTTATTATACCTATGAGTTAGAGCGACCTAATAACAAAGCTTCAGTAGAAATCTGGAAAAGACTCATTAAGGATAAAGGAGTGGTGACAAAGTTTTTCGAACTATGGAAAACATTGGGCGTATTAAGATCAAAAGAAGTCGAGACATCCAAGAAACAAATAGGATTGAACTTTGATCAATTAATCGAATTAGAACAAGCTAAACAATAAGGTCATGGGAGAAATAGAAATAACACTACAGAACATCAAAGACGAATCTTTAACAGCCCTTAAGGAAACGTTTGGGGATTCTTACGAAGACTCTAAACAAGAAATAGAAGAGCTATTAAAAGAATCTGAAGAAAAAGCCAAGGAATGGGCTGCGGATCTCATTACAGGAGCTACTAGAATCGAAGCGGTTAAATATTTTCTAAAGACTGAGAAATCCTTATATGAAAACACGCTTCTTAAACTCGCTGGTATTCAACAAATCAATGCATCGAATTTAAAAGATCAGTTAATACAAATTCTTATTGATAAATTAGGAGAACTAGCAAATAAGCAGTAAATTAGAGTGTTCGAAATACGAGGTAACAACTTTTTAAAGTTTCGCAATTAATTAAGCTCCCTGGAAGGAGCTTTTTTAAACTCATAAAATGTCAACACAGGAAGAAAAAAATAGAGCGCTTAAAAACTTTATGGAAGAGTTTTTTGATTTTGATGAATTAGTGAAATGCGGTTTTTTCAAAGAAGAAATGAGGGTTGACTACAAAGCGCAAGCAGAAAAAATTTGCTTCTTTTTTGGATACGATAGTGTTTATCAATACAACACCACAACAATACACGCTCACATATCATTTGAAGGAAAAAGACCTGAAGGATTTGAAAGCTTTGTAACAACTATCAATCCTTGGTTTGAAGACTAATTTTGCACCCGAAAAGATATTAACCCAACTACTCGAA
>Ga0213865_10000818_pt1 | contig 20676 bp, 17 predicted proteins | sample PICome_6_FD_160100 | JGI IMG/M metagenome (GOLD analysis project Ga0213865, IMG submission 160100) | Coastal seawater microbial communities near Pivers Island, North Carolina, United States - PICO282 | ecosystem: Environmental > Aquatic > Marine > Coastal | place: USA: North Carolina...
AATGAAAGCCGCGGAGCCCATGCTCGAGAGGACTTCACTGAGCGTGACGATGAAAATTGGCTGTGCCATTCGGTTTATCACAGTGAAGGTAAGAAGGTCAGCAAGCGTGGTGTGAACTTCACGCCGAACACCGTTGAGACCTTCCAACCTCAAATTCGCTCTTACTAATTATTTGACTTGGGAGATTTAGCCATGTTGCAGGTCAGTATTTATCGTTATAACCCTGAAGTAGACAGTGCTCCTCATATGCAGGACTTCGAGTTTGATACTGAGGGTAAAGATTTGATGGTTTTGGATGTGCTTGAAGCCATCAAAGCCGGGCATGATAGTAGTGTCACCTATCGCCGCAGTTGTCGTGAGGGGGTTTGTGGCTCGGACGGACTCAACATAAACGGGAAAAACGGCCTCGCCTGCATTACCCCACTCTCTGAGACTGTTAAGAACGATAAACTTGTTGTACGGCCATTGCCGGGCTTACCCGTGATAAGAGATCTGGTTGTCGATATGAGTCTGTTCTACGCGCAGTATGAAAAGATCCAGCCGTTTTTAAAGAACAACACGCCCGCTCCAGCCATTGAACGCTTGCAGTCGCCTGAAGATCGGTCTCAGCTTGACGGTCTCTACGAATGCATACTTTGCGCCTGTTGTTCTACCAGTTGCCCATCCTTTTGGTGGAACCCGGATCGATTTATTGGGCCTGCCGGTCTGCTTCAGGCTTACCGCTTTTTGGCCGACAGCCGCGATACCGCCACTGATGAGCGGCTATCAAGCCTTGATGATCCTTTCAGTGTATTCCGGTGCCATGGTATTCAGAATTGCGTCAATGTTTGCCCTAAAGGCTTAAACCCGACCAAGGCCATCGGACACATTCGCACAATGCTGCTTAACCGAGCGACCTAACTCAGGGGCGATCATTGGGTTTTGTCGACAAGGGGCGTGCTCGCCCCTTTTTAGTGCGCCCTGTCCGTACATTCTTTTATGGAATGTCATTAAGTCTTGTCACGAATAATGTGACAAAAGCACAGAGAAACAGCGCTTCATTTCTCTAGATCTAGGTGCCACACCCTACACCCGCACCCCAGTTGCGATTAAAATAACGCCGCAACACTGGGGGGCCGTATCGATCCTTGCATAAAAGGTGAGAGCGGTTAGGGTTCGCAGAGCCAGAGGCGACCCGTTAATCAAGCGGTAGAAAAGAATCACGGAGTCAGACATGGCACAACCCTCTGCCTTGCAGGGTATGTTGGAGTTGTGGGGGTCATCCCACATCTCGGGTTCAAACGCGGCTTACGTCGAAGGGTTGTACGAACAATACCTGACCGACCCTAATGCCATCGCCCCAGAATGGCGTGACTACTTCGATAGACTCCCACGCGTAAACACGCAAAATGGCGCTTTACGGGACGTTCCTCACTCTGTGGTTAGGGAGCAGTTTGCGAAGATCAGCAAAATGCGGGTCAGGACCGAGGCGACTGTTGCCCACGACTCCCAGGCCACTGAGTATGAGCGCAAGCAGGTTCAGGTTGTGCAGCTCATATCGGCTTATCGGCAACGCGGGCATCAGCAGGCTTCGTTAGACCCCTTAGACATTTATCCCAGAGAAGCTATCCCTGACCTCGATCTTGCCTTTCACCAGTTAAGTGAAGCTGATGCTGACACCGTTTTTCAGGTGGGCAGTCTGTATTACGGCGCGAGTGATGCCACCCTGCGCGATATTGTCGAGGCGCTAGAGCGAACGTATTGCAACACCATTGGCGCCGAGTTCATGCATATTGTGGACACTGAGCAGCGCCACTGGATTATGAGCCGTATGGAATCCGTTCGGTCGGCACCCGAATTTTCCCGGGAGCAGCGGTTACAGGTGTTACGGCGTTTGATCAAGGCCGAGGGCCTGGAGAAGTCTTTGGGTTCGAAATATCCGGGTACCAAGCGCTTTGGCCTCGAAGGGGGTGAAAGCCTTATTCCCATGATGTCTGAAGCAATAGAACGCGTTGGTGGTTATGGCGCCAAAGAAATTGTTATTGGCATGGCCCATCGCGGGCGCCTAAACGTGCTCATCAATATTTTGGGTAAAAACCCGGGAGAGCTTTTTGATGAGTTTGAAGGACGGGTCGAGTACAGCGGCTCTGGTGATGTCAAATATCATCAGGGTTTTTCTTCCAACGTAATGACGAGCGGGGGTGAGGTCCACCTTGCCTTAGCCTTCAATCCCTCGCATTTAGAGATTGTTTCTCCTGTTGTTGAGGGGTCTGTTCGAGCAAGGCAGGATCGTAGAGATGACCCTGAGGGCGATACGGTAGTGCCCATTGTCATTCACGGTGACGCTGCATTTGCGGGTCAGGGCGTTGTTATGGAAACGTTTCAAATGTCCCAGACGCGAGGCTATAAGACTGGCGGGACCCTGCATATTGTGTTGAACAATCAGGTGGGTTTTACCACCAGCCAGCGCATTGATGCCCGCTCGACCGAGTACTGCACCGATGTCGCCAAGATGGTCCAGGCTCCCATTTTCCATGTCAATGCCGATGATCCCGAAGCGGTGGTTTTTGTCACTCAGCTGGCGGTTGATTTTAGAAATACCTTCAAGCGCGATGTTGTTATTGATCTTATATGCTACCGACGGCGAGGCCATAACGAAGCCGATGAACCTGCTGTAACCCAGCCACAAATGTATGCTGCCATTAAAAAGCATCCAACGACACGTGACCTGTATGCCAAGCGGCTCATTGCCGAGGGAATACTCAGCGAGGCAGAAGATAAGGATTTAATGGCTCGCTACCGTGAATCCCTAGAGCGAGGAGAACCTCTCGTCAGCACCTTAGTTATGGAGCCCAATAAGTCGCTATTTGTCGACTGGGCACCGTATCTGGGTCATGAATGGACTGTCGAATGCGACACTCGATTTCCACTAGGCAAGCTGAAAATATTGTCAGAGCAAATTGCAAGTGCCCCTGAGGGGTTCGCTGTGCAGCGGCAGGTTACTAAACTGTTGGAGGATCGGCGCAAGATGGGGGCTGGTGCTCAGGAAATTAACTGGGGTTTTGCCGAAATAATGGCCTACGCCACACTACTGGTGGAAGGTTTCCCCGTGAGAATGACAGGGCAAGATATTGGGCGCGGTACGTTTTCACACCGTCATGCCGTTATTCACAATCAAAAAGAAGAGGGGCGCCATATTGCCCTGCAGCACCTCGAAAGCGATCAAGCCGATTTCCGTATTTATGACTCGTTACTATCCGAGGAGGCGGTATTAGCCTTCGAGTACGGCTATGCAACGACATCGCCTACCGGCCTTGTGATTTGGGAAGCCCAGTTTGGCGACTTTGCCAACGGTGCCCAGGTTGTTATTGACCAATTTATTGCGAGCGGCGAGCATAAGTGGACGCGGGTTTGCGGTTTGACCATGTTGCTTCCCCATGGCTACGAGGGGCAAGGCCCTGAACATTCATCAGCGCGACTCGAGCGTTATCTACAAATGTGTGCGGAGCAGAACATGCAGGTCTGCATGCCAACCACTCCGGCGCAAGTTTTCCATATGCTGCGTCGTCAAGCCGTTAGGCCTTTACGTAAGCCGCTGATTGTCATGTCCCCCAAAAGTTTGTTGCGTCACAAAGAAGCCACTTCATCCCTAGAAGAGCTCGCCGACGGTAGGTTTGAGACAGTTCTCGATGAAACTGACAACCTAGATCCAACTTCGGTTAAGCGGGTCATTCTTTGCTCTGGCAAGGTGTTCTACGACCTGCGAGCGGCACGTCGAGAGCGAGAAATAGACAATATTGTGATCATTCGCATTGAACAGCTATACCCGTTTCCCGAAGACGACCTAGCGAGGGTGATTAGTCCATACATCAATATCGAAGACGCGATCTGGTGTCAGGAAGAGCCCATGAACCAAGGTGCTTGGTATGCGAGCCAACACAATATGCGTCGCGTAATTCAGCGTCACAAGGTTGATGTTTATTTGCGATATGCCGGCAGGGAGGCGTCAGCCTCGGTCGCAGCAGGCTATACGGCATTGCACCTTAGACAGCAGGAAAGTTTTATAAACGAAGCCCTGGGCCCTATGCCCTGGGGTAATTGATCAGGTTTTAGGTAGGAATACATCATGGCAATTGAAATTAAGGCACCGGCATTTCCTGAATCCGTCGCCGATGGTGAGGTCGCGGTTTGGCACAAAGCTGAGGGCGATGCGGTAGCTCGTGACGAGTTGCTGGTGGAAATAGAAACCGACAAAGTGGTGATGGAAGTCGTTGCCCCCGAGTCGGGTGTGCTCACGTCCATTGTTGCAATCGAAGGTGAAACCATCGAGAGCGAAGCGCTGCTGGCGGTGCTGGAAGCCGGTGAGGTAGCCCAGCCTGTGACCAGCAGCGAGCCGTCCTCCCAAAATGATGCGCCAGAGGTATTAGACACTGACAGCACTATGGGGCCTGCGGCGCGAGCCATGGTCGATGAGCATGGCCTCGACCCTAGCGTGATAGAAGGTTCGGGTAAGGGTGGCAGGGTGACTAAAGAAGATGTGACGAAGCATCTGAAAAATACCAGCCAATCATCTCCAGCTAAGGCCCAATCTGCGCCGCCGGCAGCCAATGTTGCCCCAGTGGTGAGCCCGTCTGCCGATGCCTACGCGCCCTCCAGCGAACGCGTTGAGAAGCGTGTACCCATGACCCGCATGCGCTCGAGGATTGCCGAACGCTTACTCGAGGCTAGCCAGCAGACGGCAATGCTGACGACTTTCAATGAAGTCAATATGGCGCCGCTGATGAAGCTGCGCAGTCAGTACAAAGAGAGCTTTGAAAAAGCGCATAACGGAACGCGACTGGGTTTCATGGGATTTTTCGTTAAGGCTTGCTGTGAAGCGTTGAAACGTTATCCCGCAGTTAATGCCTCTATTGATGGCAACGATGTGGTCTATCACGGGTATCAAGACATTGGCGTGGCGGTATCTACAAATGATGGACTCGTTGTGCCGGTGCTCCGAGATGCCGACTTCATGAGTATTGCCGATGTCGAGGCGGCGATTAGAGCCTTGGGGCTGAAAGCTCAAGATAAAAAGTTAACCATTGAGGAGATGACCGGTGGCACGTTTACGGTATCAAATGGTGGTGTGTTTGGTTCTTTGCTATCAACGCCAATATTAAACCCACCCCAGACGGGCATACTGGGCATGCACACCATTCAGGAACGGCCCGTTGCTGTAAATGGAGAAGTGGTTATTCAGCCCATGATGTATTTGGCGCTGTCCTACGATCATCGTCTTATAGATGGCAAAACCGCCGTGCAGTTTTTAGTTACTGTGAAAGGCTTTATCGAAGACCCTGCACGTATTCTTCTTCAACTCTGATGACATCCTGCACAGGAAACAGAACATGACAGCATCATACGACGTAATTGTTATTGGTTCAGGTCCAGCAGGCTACGTCTGCGCTATTCGTTGCGCTCAGCTTGGTAAGAAAGTGGCCGTTGTAGAACAGTGGGCAGATGATAAAGGTAAGCCGGTGTTGGGTGGGACTTGCTTGAATGTCGGCTGTATTCCGTCGAAAGCGCTGCTGGACAGTTCGCACAAGTTTCAAGAAGCAAAGGAACATTTTTCCGATCACGGTATCGGCCTTGGCGAGACACAGATCGACGTTGCAACAATGATGCAGCGCAAAGATAAAATTGTGGGGCAGCTGACCGGCGGCGTCGCGGGTTTGTTGAAGCACAACGAGATCGACGTTGTTCAGGGCCGCGGCAAGTTACTCGCGAATCGAAAGGTGCAGGTTCACGCTACGGATGGCACTGAAACGGTCCTCGAGGCTGAAAATATTGTACTGGCAGCCGGATCGCTTCCTATTGATATCCCCGTTGCACCGGTTGATCAAACCCACATTGTTGATTCTACCGGAGCCTTGATATTTGATGCGGTTCCAAAACGCTTAGGAGTCATTGGTGCGGGTGTCATAGGGCTTGAATTAGGCAGTGTGTGGGGGCGTTTGGGAGCCGAGGTGGTTCTCCTGGAGGCAATGGACAGCTTCTTGCCTTCTATGGACGCGCAGATCGCTAAAGAAGGTCAGAAACTGTTTAAAAAACAAGGGCTGGATATTCGACTTGGTGCCCGCGTAACGGGTTCCGAGGTCATTGAAGGGCAGGTGCATGTCACCTACGCAACGGGTGACGACACACACACCGAGGTCTTCGATAAACTGATCGTATCAGTGGGGCGCAGACCGCAAACAGGCGAATTGTTTAGCGAAGACTCAGGGGTCACTATGGACGAGCGCGGCTGCGTTTTCGTCAACGATGTCTGCTCTACTGAGGCGCCGGGGGTTTGGGCTATCGGTGATATGGTTCGAGGCCCCATGTTGGCGCACAAGGGTTCTGAAGAGGGCGTAATGGTTGCTGAGCAAATTGCTGGGCATCATCACCCTTTAAATTACGATTTGATCCCGTCCATTATTTATACGCACCCTGAGATTGCCGGTGTTGGTAAAACCGAGCAAGAGCTGAAGGCCGAGGGTGTCAAATTTAAGGCGGGTACCTTTCCTTTCGCGGCTATAGGCCGTGCGCTAGCGGCTGGAGACAGCGATGGCATGATCAAGATCATTGCTGACGAAGCGACGGATCAGATACTGGGCGCTCATTGCGTAGGCCCATCAGCGGCTGATCTCGTACAGCAGCTGCTGATAGCTATGGAGTTTGGCTCCAGTGCTGAAGATATACAGATGATGGTGTTTGGGCATCCCACACTTTCAGAGGCCGTCCACGAAGCGGCTCTGGCAGTCGATGGGAAAGCCATTCACATGGCAAATAGAAAAAAGCGCTAGGCACAAGAGCGCGCATTGGGGGAGTGGCCGTTGGTTAACTCCGCACCGAAACGAAAGAGCGGGATAATTTATGAATCTTCACGAGTATCAAGGAAAGGCGTTATTTGCCGAGTATGGTTTGCCGGTATCAATAGGCCATGCTGTGTCTACACCCGAAGAAGCACGTGCGGCTGCTGAGAAGATCGGCGGCGACAAATGGGTGGTAAAAGCGCAAGTGCATGCTGGCGGTCGAGGTAAGGCCGGGGGTGTGAAATTAGTTGATAACCCTGATGATGCAGCGGCCTTTGCCGAGCAGTGGTTGGACAAGCGGCTGGTGACCTATCAAACCGATGTCGATGGGCAGCCGGTCTCAAAAATTCTGGTAGAAACGTGCACTGATATCGACCAAGAGCTTTACTTAGGTGCGGTTCTAGATCGTGCGAGTCGCCGCATTGTATTTATGGCTTCAACTGAAGGCGGGGTAGAGATTGAAAAGGTTGCTGAGGAAACCCCAGAAAAAATTCTCCGAGCCGAAATTGACCCGCTGACCGGGCCACAGCCTTATCAAGGCCGCGAGCTGGCCTTCAAGCTGGGACTGACAGGTGTTCAGGTCAAGCAGTTTGTCGCCATTTTCGTGGGGCTGGCAAACTTATTTCAGGATAAGGATCTTGCGCTTATTGAGGTCAACCCGCTGGTAATTACCGATGCGGGTAATCTGCATTGTCTTGATGCGAAGATAGTGGCCGACTCTAACGCGCTTTACCGGCATGCCGATCTTCGTGAAATGCATGACCCATCCCAAGAAGATGCCCGAGAGGCGCACGCTGCAGAATGGGATCTTAATTACGTAGCCCTCGATGGCAGCATTGGTTGCATGGTTAACGGCGCGGGGTTGGCAATGGGAACCATGGATATTGTGAAACTTCATGGTGGAGCTCCTGCAAACTTTTTGGACGTTGGGGGCGGCGCTACCAAAGAGCGTGTCACTGAGGCTTTCAAAATTATTCTGTCTGATGAAAACGTTAAAGCGGTTTTGATCAACATCTTTGGCGGTATCGTTCGCTGTGACCTCATTGCTGAAGGCGTTATTGGGGCCGTTGAAGAAGTGGGCGTGACTGTGCCTGTAGTGGTTCGGCTTGAGGGTAATAACGCAGAGTTGGGGCAAAAGGTGTTAGCCGATAGTGGACTTAATATTAAGGCGGCCTCGAGTTTGACTGATGCGGCTGAGCAAGTGGTTGCAGCAGCAGGAGGTGCCCAATGAGCATTTTAATCGACCAAAACACTAAGGTCATTTGTCAGGGCTTCACGGGCTCTCAAGGGTCTTTTCACTCAGAACAGGCAATCGCTTACGGTACGCAGATGGTGGGTGGCGTGACACCTGGGAAGGGCGGGCAGACGCATTTGGATTTGCCTGTGTTCAATACGGTAGATGAGGCGGTCGTCCAAACGGGCGCTGACGCCTCCGTGATCTACGTCCCCGCAGCGTTTTGTAAGGATTCTATCCTCGAGGCTGCAAATGCCGGGATTCAACTGATTGTTTGCATTACTGAGGGTATCCCCACTTTGGATATGCTTGAGTGCAAGGTGAAATGTGATGAGCTAGGGGTTCGTTTGATTGGCCCCAACTGCCCGGGCGTTATTACTCCGGGGGCTTGTAAAATCGGCATCATGCCGGGACACATTCATTTGCCAGGCCGTGTGGGTATCGTGTCGCGCTCGGGAACATTGACTTACGAGGCCGTCAAGCAAACAACAGATGCGGGCTTTGGTCAGTCAACCTGTGTGGGGATCGGTGGTGACCCTATACCAGGCTCAAATTTCATCGATATTTTGACGTTGTTTGAGGCAGATCCCTCAACCGAAGCTATTGTCATGATTGGCGAAATCGGGGGAACTGCTGAAGAGGAAGCCGCTGCCTTTATTAATGATAACGTCTCCAAACCCGTTGTTTCCTATATTGCCGGCGTCACCGCGCCAAAAGGCAAGCGCATGGGTCACGCCGGAGCCATTATTTCTGGTGGTAAGGGTACAGCCGACGAGAAGTTTGCGGCCCTTGAAGATGCAGGCGTGCGAACCGTGCGCTCCCTCGCTGATATCGGCTCAGCTATGGCCGATTTAACCGGTTGGTAAATAGCCCGCTGGCAAGGTCTATCCTTTGGCCTTGTCAGCGTCACCCCTCCACCAGTCTTCAGTAGGTCACGGGGCTGGTCACGCTAAGGCCACGAAGCCTTCGTGCTTATTAGCTTCCCAGCTTGTGGTGTGTCCTTAGGGAGCCTATGGCGGCATTAACCTACTCGTAGTTGAAGAAAAATGTGAGCCGCAAATGCAGATCATCCTCAGGCCGTACCCCTTGGGGATTGATTCCATAGTGGGTGTACACAATGTTTGGGGTAATGAAAATACGGTCGGATAGACGGTATTCAATGCCAGCGACGAAATTTGTGGCGGTCGCGCTGGGGTCGAAGGGAATATAAGCAATATCATTGCCTTTTATGCTGGGCTGAAACAGTCGCTGTACCTGCGTAATAAAATCGATTTTGTCACTGACGTGAGCTACGCCCATCAGGGCCGCCAACTCAAGCGTGGGGTCGTTTTGGCGGTCCTGATGGGTGTAAACGAATCCCAACGAGTAGCTATTGTTCTGCTGTGCGGCGAACAGCTGAAAGGTGCTGCGATCGAAACGACCAGGACGGGCTTCATAGTCAACGTAGGCGTCCAGCAATACGCCCGGCGTGGGTCGCCAGGTCGTGGCCCCCATAAACTTATCGTGGGGGTTTTTGTCCGCTTCCCAAGTTTCACTGGATCCATACATGGCTCGATATGACCACTCGCCGGATTGGCTAAGTTTTCCTTTGGCGGAGATCCCCAAATCTCTCGCAGCAATTCCTTGCATATCTGGTGCCGTGCGCATGAGGTAGCGCTTGCCCCAAAATGCTTCAATGAGGTCAAAAGAGATTGTAGGTATTAGCCCCCCGGAAATCTGGTGTCCCGCCAGATTTTTCCCCACACCCATGTCTTGTATTCGGTGCGATAGCTCATAGTTTTCGAAGGCACCCTCGTGAAAGGCCTCGAACCGCAGTCGTCCGGTCCAATCGGCGCCATAACGGGCATCCGTGGTCAGAAAGATTCGCCGAAGGACGGCCCCGCTTGCGTTGTCTCCCACTGGGGTGTGGTGGCTGGGGATGTAATAGAGGTCTCCAAACATGAGCCCCTTAACATCGAATTCAAGCGCGTCTGCGGCTGTGGCCTGTGTGCTGTGAAGGAATAGCAAGGCACAGGCAAGGAAGCTTGCTCTGCGCAATGCATCGATAGTCCCGTTTAGTCGCATCAGCAACTTCATATCCAGTGCTTCATTCGTGAGACTATTATGCATTGATTTTTGGGCGCTTAGGGGGTCCTGCGACCAGCGTTGCCCTGCAATCGCCGTCTTTTGATGGGCGCCAGCAGTTGTTGGTAATGCGTGAGAATTCGCTGACGACGGCCATGAAAAATGAGCTGCTGCGTTGTGTCGTCGGCCTTGAAATTTGGACGCTTTGCCTCCACCTAACAAACCAAAGCGAAAACTTAGGGAAAACGCCAATGACTGCCGCCACAGAAACAAATGCCACCGAAACAATGGGCTTTCAAACCGAAGCGAAGAAATTGCTTCATTTGATGATTCATTCGTTGTATTCGAATCGAGAGATTTTTCTTCGAGAATTAATATCGAATGCTTCAGATGCCATCGATAAGCACCGCTTTGCCGTCATTGAAAACTCCAAGCTTGCGGAAGGTGTGGCTGAGTATCAGATCCAAGTTGGGGTCGATGACACGGCAAAGACCGTTACGATCTCAGACAATGGCATTGGCATGAGCCGTGACGAGGTCATTGAGCACCTCGGCACCATCGCGAAGTCGGGCACGGCCGCATTTTTAGACAACCTCAGCGGCGATGACAAAAAAGATTCACAGCTAATCGGTCAATTTGGTGTGGGGTTTTACTCGGCGTTTATTGTTGCCGATCGTGTTGAGGTTATAACCCGTAAGGCTGGCACCCCAAGTGCCGATGCGACCCATTGGGAGTCTGCTGGTGAGGCGGAATTCTCGGTGACAGCGACAGAGCGAGAGCAGTCCGGAACGACCGTGGTTCTACATTTAAAAAGCGATGCCGATGAATTTGCTTCGGAGTACCGAATTCGCAGCGTTATCAAAAAGTATTCAGACCACATCTCAGTCCCCGTGATGATGCCTAAAGTCGCTGAAGCGCCAGCAGATGACGCCGATTCCGAGGTAGTGGAAGCGGCAGCTGTCGAATGGGAAGCAGTCAACGAAGCGCAGGCTCTATGGACGCGCAGTCGATCCGAGGTCTCTGATGAGGAATATCAGGCTTTTTATAAACACATCTCCCACGATTTTGAAGATCCTGCTACCTGGAGCCACAACCGGGTAGAAGGCAAGCTGGAGTACACATCGCTTCTTTATATACCGGCCAAGGCTCCCTTTGATCTCTGGAATCGTGAGGGTGCCCGGGGCTTGAAGTTGTACGTCCAGCGTACGTTTATTATGGACGACGCTGAGCAATTTCTGCCGCTGTACCTTCGGTTTGTGAAGGGCGTTCTGGACTCTAATGACCTGCCGCTAAATGTGTCACGTGAAATTCTGCAGCAAGATAGCAACGTCGAGTCAATGAAGAGCGCCATGTCCAAGCGGATACTCGATATGCTGCAAAAAATGTCGACGTCACAGCCTGAGCAGTATCAACAGTTCTGGGATACTTTCGGCGAGGTGCTTAAAGAGGGGCCAGCAGAAGACTTTGCCAATAAGGAAAAAGTAGCCAAACTTCTGCGCTTTGCTTCTACCCATACCGACACACCCGAGCACTCGGTAAGCCTGACAGATTACTGCGAGCGCCTTTCTGAGGGTCAAGATGCCATTTGGTACGTGGTCGCGGAAAATCACGCCACGGCCAAGAACAGCCCCCATTTGGAGGTGTTTCGTAAAAAGGGTATCGAGGTTTTGCTGCTGTCCGATCGTATCGATGAATGGTTAATGAGCCATCTCATGGAGTTTGACGGCAAAGAGTTGAAAGATGTGGCTCGTGGCAGTTTAGAATTTGACGGTGATAATGAGGAAGAGAAAGCGGCCTTAGAGTCAGCAGGCAAGACCCATGAGGGCTTAATAGAGCGTATGAAAACCGCGTTGGGAGACAAAGTGGCAGAGGTTCGCCCCACACTTCGCCTTACGGAGTCACCGGCCTGCTTAGTCGTGGGCGAACACGAAATGGGAGCCCAAATGCGGCGTATTATGGAGGCGGCCGGCCAAGCTGTGCCCGACGCACCCCCAACCCTAGAGCTGAACACAGAGCACCCACTCATACAGCGTCTCGATCAAGAATCTGATGAAGAACGTTTTGCTGATCTCACACAAATTCTGTTTGATCAGGCAACACTGGCTGAGGGTTCCACCTTGGATGATCCGGCTACTTACGTCAGTCGATTGAACAAGCTGTTGTTGGAGATGAGCCAGTAGCATGTTGGTCACGGTTTGGCGGCATGGGGAGGCGGGGACCGCCCCTCGTGATCGCGACCGCGCACTCACCCCCAAGGGGGTGGATGCGCTGGGTAGGGCCGTGCTGCGATTTCAAGACACAATAGGTGCAAAGAACCTGCCTCGCGTGACAAATGTTACGACCAGCCCTTGGCTGCGTACACGACAGACGGGTGATATTTTGGGGGCAGCATTGGCCGTGAACCCACGCGCCGTGGATTGGCTGTCTCCCAGTGCGAGCATAGATGACGCCGGTTTGCTTTTTGAAGGGTCTGAGGGGCATCGGATATTGGTGAGTCACCAACCCTTGGTCTCTGAATTGCTGTGGTATTGGTTAGACAGCCGAGCTTTACCACCTCTGGCACCCGGCGGGTGGGCGTCGATATCGATTGCTGATCACGGACAGGGGTTGGGGGCTTTGATCGCCAGCGAGGTCAGTATCTAGGTATAAGCCCGGGGCGTTTTCCCTTAACCGAGACAGCAACTCGAGAGAATCTTTGGTCATATCATCGTACTAGTCTAGACTGTGCTGATGGACGCCGCCGTTTCTACTCATCAAGTCGTCATTATGGACGACCACGCCACCTTCGCTGCGGGTGTCAGTGCTCTGGTGAACTCAGATCCAGATTTCGACGTGCAGGGCATTTTTCAAACCGTTGCTGATTTGAATGCCCACTTCGAGGTCACGGTGCCCGATGTGCTGATTATGGATTTGCAGCTGGGGGACGAGAGCGTTACCTCCGAAATCAGGGAGCTCACCTATCGGCATCCTGAGCTGCCCATTTTGGTGATCACCCTGTTGGATTCTCGCACCTACGTGCATGACGCTATTGCCTTTGGCGCACTGGGCTTTCTCTCAAAAACCTCTACGCACGACCAGCTTAACGAAGCCCTACACGCTGTTACGCAAGGAAATCATTATTTCGGTGCAGAACTGGGCGCATCGGTTGTTAATATTGATGATGAAGCAATTCCGGTCAATTTGCTTAGCGTTCGTGAGCTCGATGTACTGAAGCGTTTAGCGCTGGGGTTTAGCCCGAAGGAAATTGGGTTTGAACTCGGGCTTTCCGATAAAACCATCCATGCACACAAGAATACGATTCGCCAAAAGTTAGGCCTTCGTCGGCAAAGCGATATTATTCGGGCAGCTTTTTCCGCTGGGGTGGTCAACGTGCGTGATTTAGTTGGCTAGACTTTTAGCGTTGTCTGTAGGGTGTTGAGTGCGCACAAGGAACTGTCCTTTAAAGTTCAAGGATCGACCTATGCAGCTATGGAGTGGCCCGGGGACGGGGGCTTAACGATCCTGACGCTGCATGGATGGCTGGATAACGCGCTGTCATTCGCCAAAATGGCGCCTCATTTAGCGCCACATCGTGTTATTTCTATCGATTTGTCAGGACACGGGTTAAGCAGCTGGCGCTCTGCCGACGCCACCTACAACCTGTGGGATGATCTCCCTCAGCTTGTTGAGATTCTGGACCAGTTAAATCTCGAGCGGGTGGTACTGATGGGACATAGTCGGGGTGCTGCTATTGCGGTGCTGTTGGCGGGGGTTCTCTCTGAGCGGGTACAAGCGCTCATCATGATTGATGGCTTGCTCGCCACTTTTGTTGATCAGCGCAATGCGCTGCAGCAACTGAAAAATTTTATTCGTGATAAGAAAAAATACTCCCAACGTGATGATCGGTATTTTCATTCTGAAGCCGAATTTATAGCGCGCCGCTGTAGCTATGGGTTCGATGAAAATAGCGCTCGATTGCTAGCGCCTAGGGCCCTTGAGCTTACGGCCCTAGGCCTTCGACTTCGCTCTGATCCGCGGCTTTTTGGCGCGTCCGCAAACGGCTTTCGCCAGCAACAACGCCGTGATATCTATTGCGGTATAGCCGCTCCTGCTCTAGGTATTTTTGCGGGGACTGACGAAGCTTCGCCCAACGACTATCGAAAAGCCATGTTGCTCGAGGCGAAGACCGACATGCCAAATCTTCAAACTGAACACTATTTAGGCACCCATCACTTGCATATGGATAATAGTTTGGCGCCGGAACTGGCCAATCGTTGTAAGGCGTTTTTAAGCTTTTGCGCTTAGCAGTGCGTGGAACGCAGTTGTAGTAGCGCTAAAAACTCTTCACGGGTGCGGGCATCAGATCTAAAGGTGCCTAGCATCGCAGAGGTTTTGGTGACGGAGTTTTGCTTTTGTACGCCCCGCATCATCATGCACATATGTTCAGCTTCAATAATGACACCAACACCCTGTGCACCGGTCACCTGTTTTATGCTTTCTGCAATCTGAACGGTGAGTTGTTCTTGAATCTGTAGCCGACGTGCAAACATATCCACAACCCGAGCAACCTTCGAAAGGCCTAAGACTTGCCCCTCGGGTAAATAGGCGACATGACAGCGCCCAATGAAAGGCAGCAAATGATGTTCACAAAGAGAATAGAGCTCTATATTCTGTACGAGTACCATTTCGCTGGAATCCGAAGGAAACAGCGCGTCATTGACCACATCCGATAGATTTTGCGCATAGCCCCGGGTTAAAAATTCGAAGGCCTTGGCTGCTCGTTTGGGTGTGTCGACCAGACCCGCACGTGTCGGGTCTTCACCAATGTGCTCGATTATGCTTCGCCAATGCGCTTCCATAGACAGACCCCCAAAATGACAGGCGCGATGGTAGCATGCACAGCTCATAAGGGTTTATAGGACAATGCGTTGGCGACCTTCCGGGAAATTCTAACGAGCACAGAGTCACGGCTGGAGTCCAGCGAGCTGCACTTCGGTCACGGCTATTTTGATGCCCATGATGAAGCTGTAGCGCTGGTGCTTGCCGCCGAGGGGCTTGACCCGCTGACGGGGTCTGAAATTCTTGATTCGGATATGTCACAAGCGGGGCAGATCAAGCTACAAGCATTTCTGCAGGAGCGCATCCATAATCGACTCCCTACGGCTTATATCATTGGCTATGCCGCTCTGGGCGAACTCACTTTTCGCTGCGACTCTCGTGCATTAGTGCCTCGATCGCCACTCATGTCCGTAATTCACGATGGCTACAGTCCTTGGTTTAGCCAAAAAGCCCCGAAAAGGATCGTCGATGTCTGTTGTGGTGGCGGGAGTTTGGGTTTGCTTGCGGCGTACCACGCGCCAGAGTCTGAAGTGTTAATGCTCGACATTGACGCCGAAGCTTTGGCATTGGCCGAAAGTAATCGGCGTGATCTGGGATTACCGAATACTGTGTGCGTTCAAACAAATCTTTTGCGAACGTTGGCACCCGGGTCAGTGGATATTATTCTCGCGAATCCCCCTTATGTTGATGCTGAGGACATGAACAATTTACCCCAGGAGTATCGACATGAGCCAAGTATTGCGCTTGCCGCGGGTGACGATGGTCTAGACTTAGTGCATGACCTTTTAAGACAGGCCGCAGTGGTGCTGTCGGACCATGGCATGTTGTTTCTGGAAGTGGGTAATAGTGCGCCGGCGTTGACCAGCAGCTATCCCGATATTGCGTTTATATGGCTCGATTTGGCCAGCGGTGGTCATGGCGTATGTGGCGTCTCTGCCGGTGAATTAAAGGCATCGATAGCGCTCACAGATCCTTCGCCTTCACAGGTATAATAACGCGAGGAGGGTGGACTATGTCTGGCAATACACTCGGTAAGTTATTTACGGTGACAACTTTTGGGGAGAGCCACGGTGCCGCGCTTGGTGCGGTCGTTGATGGCTGTCCACCCGGAATACCCCTGACATCAGCGGATCTTCAGGTCGATCTAGATCGCCGAAAACCAGGGCAGTCCCGCTACACAACACAGCGCCGAGAGAGCGATGAGGTCGAAATTCTGTCAGGAACTTTCAATGGCCTTACAACCGGCACATCGATCGGTCTGCTGATTCGAAACACCGATCAGCGCTCTAAAGATTACAGCAAGATTAAAGAAACTTTTCGACCCGCTCATGCAGATTACACCTACCAGCAGAAATACGGCGTGCGTGATTATCGTGGGGGCGGTCGCTCTTCTGCGAGAGAAACGGCAATGCGCGTTGCTGCGGGGGCTATAGCGAAGAAGTGGCTGGCTACTCAGGGCGTGAGCATTCGCGGGCACTTGGCACAACTGGGTCCTTTGGTCCCACAAAGCCTGGATTGGAGCGTGGTTGAAACGAATCCTTTCTTTTGCGGCGACGCATTACTAATTCCAAAGCTCGAGGAATTTATGCAGGCGTTGAATAAGTCTGGCGACTCCATTGGAGCTCGTGTCACCGTGGTCGCAGAGGGCTTGCCGCCCGGGCTAGGGGAGCCTATTTTTGATCGACTCGATGCTGAAGTCGCCGGAGCACTTATGGGCATTAACGCTGTGAAAGGCGTTGAGATAGGCGCTGGCTTCGACGTGGTTGAGCAGCGAGGCTCTGAGCATCGAGACGCGCTGACACCACAGGGATTTACGAGTAACAATGCTGGAGGCGTTTTAGGCGGCATCTCCTCGGGTCAACCGCTAGTGGCCAGCATTGCCCTAAAACCCACGTCCAGCATTCGAATTCCCGGTGACAGTATTGACCTAGCGGGAAATGCCACGGAGGTTGTTACAACGGGCCGACACGACCCTTGTGTTGGTATTCGTGCCGTGCCCATTGCTGAAGCTATGGTCGCGTTAGTGCTCATGGATCACTGGCTGCGCCATCGAGGGCAAAATGCCGACGTTCACTGTGCAACGCCCATTATCCCTGGGGCTACGGCAGATTCTGGAGCGCCTAAGGCGCCGTGAGGAAACCTCTCTGGGATAAACGCTTCAGGCGTCGGTTAAGAACCTCACTTTTGGCTGTGGTGGCGACCGGTGCGTTGTTCTGGGGTGCGATCGATATTGTTGGCGTGCCCGCATGGAATATGGCCCGACTTTTCGCTGAAAGCCTGCTGTTAATTGGAATTGTTATCTTCGCTGCTGCGCTTACAGGCTGGTTGCTGCACCGCTGGCGAGGCAAATCCTCAGACTAGTCAAGTCCAAGCCCTAGGCAGCCCTCGGGCTGATGAGACAGCGCCATGTTAAAACTAATAACGCGTTCTCAGGCGACTGCGAGTGACTGGGCAAAGGCTGAAATTACCGCTTTTAACGGCAGGTTACGCGTCACAAGCGACTGAAATTGATGAAATATTGCCTCACGCATGATTACAGCGGGGGGGGCAAAACGGATAGACTGATACGTCAGATCGGGCGTTTTCTAATATCCCTGAAACTTAAAGGAATCATTTATGAACTTAATTAAGCTCACTATTACCTTGCTGGCCTTAATGGCTAGCTCATTTGCAAGCGCAGATCTCAATTGGGATGCAGCGTTGACGGGAGCACACCGTAGTGAAGGTAACGCCGCAAGAAATGATGCCAGACATCCAAGAGAGACGCTGCAATTCTTTGGCTTGGCCTCCGGTATGACCGTTATGGAAGTTGCCCCTGGTGGAGGGTGGTATACCGAAGTGTTGGCCGTGCTTATGCACAATCAGGGCACTTATTTAGCGGCCCATAGCACGCCTAATGGGGGGGCATATGCACGGCGTTCCCTGGGTGGTTTTTTGCGAAAATTGGGCGAAAATAATGATATTTATGGCGATGTTGTGGTCACTGAATTACAGCCACCGCTGGCACTAGAGCCCGCGGAAGCGGGAACCGTTGATCTTGCGGTAGCCTTTCGAAACGTGCACTCCTGGATGCGTGCAGATCAGGTTGAGACTTACTTTGCCTCTATTTTTGACGCCCTCAAGCCCGGGGGCGTGTTTGGGGTTGTTCAACACAGAGCTAAGCCAGGCACATCGCTAGAGACTATGCGCAAGAGTGCTTATGTGACTGAGGAGCAGGTGATCGAATACGCCCAGCTTGCAGGCTTTGAGTTAGACGCACGTAGTGAAATAAATGCTAACCCTCGTGATACCAAGGATTATCCTGGTGGTGTTTGGACGTTGCCTCCCAGCTTGAGTGGCGATGAAAAGAACCGCGAAAAATATTTAGCCATAGGCGAGAGTGATCGCATGACGCTGCGCTTTCGAAAGCCAAGCCCTTGAGTTCCTACCGCGAAAACGCCCATCGTTCACGCCTTGCTAACCAAGGTCGCGAAGAAAACTCGAGTCTAATAGCTGAGACCATAGATGCGCATGGGTTGAAGTGTCCAGAACCCGTTATGCTGCTTCACAACGCCATTCGGAAGGCGCCAGCAGAGGGACATGTGCTGTTGACGGCCACAGATCCCTCAACACAGCGTGACGTGCCACAGTTTTGCAAGTTTTTGGACCACCAACTTGTCGAGAGCACGGCGGACGACGTAGAGGGCATTTACACTTTTCTCATTAGAAAGCGGGTGTCTTAATCTGGAGGTGACTGTCTCAGCGGCCAAACAATTCGATGCTCGTCTCATTGAAAATATATTTTCAGACTGTTTTTCTGCGAGTTTTCACACGCGATTGGTGGGGGGGGCGGAAGAGCCTCTTTACCTTCCTGAGACGGCGGGCGCTCATGCCGCGATCCATTACCGCAGTGACTATCGTCGTAGTGCGCTACATGAGGTCGCCCATTGGTGCGTCGCCGGGCCCCTACGTCGGGGCTTAAAAGATTACGGTTACTGGTACTCTGCTGACGATCGAGACAGCGCTAAGCAGGGCGCTTTTTTTTGTGTGGAGGCCAAACCACAGGCACTAGAGAGTTTGTTTTGCGCGGCCGCAGGCATTGCGTTTACTGTGAGTGTCGATAACCTCAGTTTGGAAATACCCCAGAGCATGCTCGAGCAATTTGAAAATAAGCTGCGCTGGGAGTGCCATCAGTTTCAAAAAAATGGCTTGCCCAAACGTGCCGAACTTTTTTCACAGGCGCTTCGTCAAGCGAGGCAATAAGATTGCAAAGCATGGGCTACCGCATCGTCGCGGATGAAAACATTCAGGTTACGTCAGCGCTAAGGTCGATCAGTGACAGCCTTATTACCTTACCAGGCAGAGATATAGCGCCCGCTCATCTCGCGGATGCTGATGTGCTTTTAGTCAGGTCTGTAACCTCGGTGACTGAACCACTGCTTGCTGCATCGCCGGTAACTTTTGTCGGTTCAGCAACAGCGGGCGTGGAGCATATTGATACAGAATACTTGGCCGCCCGGGGCATCAGGTTTGCTTCGGCACCGGGTGCCAATGCCAATGCAGTCACTGAGTATGTGCTGTCAGTTTTGGCAGCCCGGGGCCGGATCGCAGAAGTTCTGCAGGGTGGCTGCCTGGGAATTGTTGGGTACGGTAACGTAGGCCGCCAACTGGCGAGTACTGTTGTCGAGCTGGGTGGGGCAGCCGTAGTTTGGGATCCATGGCAGACAGTTCCCCCTGAGCTAAGCAGTCCCTCTCTCGAATTTGTTCTACAACAAAAGATCGTCACGCTCCACGCGTCCTTACATGAACAAAGCCCATGGCCTAGCCGCGCAATGGTCGATACCCCCCTGCCAGAAAATATACCGAGTGGGCAGCTCTTTATTAATGCAGCCCGGGGAGAACTGCTAACAAAAGCTGCCTTGGATACGCTGGCAGCGCGTGGTGGCGATATTGTGTTGGACGTTTGGCCAGATGAACCTGCCATATCTGCGAGTCAAATGGCTGCGGTATCTTTGGGGACTCCACACATTGCCGGATACACCAAGTGCGCTAAAGTTGCGGCAACAAACATGCTAGTCCATGCGCTAAATGGCACATTGGCTGAGGCTGATGAGGCTGATAAGGATGTGCAGGCACCTATTGATATGACCAAGCATCAAGGGGTGTCCGCTGCAACTTGGCTGACTCAATTGCTCTTGACGAGTTATGATCCAAATGTCGACACTGATGCGCTGGTGAAAACTTGTGGCACTGAGGTGCGGGGGAATGACTTTGATGCATTGAGGCGTGACTATGCCTTGCGGCGGGAGCTGCGCGGTCGCGTTGTTCTAATGCCCACACCTCATCATGCGCCTTTGGATCGTCTGGTACTTGCTCTAGGTGCAACGCCCTCATACGCCCGATAAATCCCTGGCAAGACAAAAGGAGTGAAGAGTTTCTATGGCAGATGACGAGAAAAATCTTACCGAAGCGCAGTGGCGTGCTCGGTTGAGTGCTGACGAGTACACGGTGCTGCGTGAAAAGGGCACCGAACGGGCCTTTTCTGGAGAGTACTGGAACGTCTTTGAAGATGGTATGTATCACTGCCGGGGTTGTGGCGAGGCCCTATTTGAGTCGACGAGTAAGTTCGATGCGGGCTGTGGCTGGCCAAGCTTTGATCGCGCTGCGAGTGCCGGCGTCGTTACAGAAGATCGAGACATGAGCCATGGCATGGTTCGCACTGAGATTTTGTGTGAAAAATGCGGCGGGCACTTGGGGCACGTTTTTCCC
>Ga0213865_10000821_pt1 | contig 20603 bp, 25 predicted proteins | sample PICome_6_FD_160100 | JGI IMG/M metagenome (GOLD analysis project Ga0213865, IMG submission 160100) | Coastal seawater microbial communities near Pivers Island, North Carolina, United States - PICO282 | ecosystem: Environmental > Aquatic > Marine > Coastal | place: USA: North Carolina...
GAAGATGGCGACAGCCTCGTAGATCTTGAAGAACTTCAAACTATTATTGGTGGTGAAAAGCTTGAGGAAGATGCGGAATTAATTTCTGCTGAAACCAGTGAAGGAGATGTGGGTCTCGAGTACAGTGAGAATGTTCTTTCCAAAGTGATGGCAGGAGCTGAAATCCAGGATTCTGATAAAGAAGAATTCCTAAAGTTTGCAAAGGAATTCAATTCCGATGACAATTCATATCTCAAGAAGGAAGAATTGCAAACTGCTGCTGATGCATGGAATGCTCGAAATGACGAGGTTGAATCTGACGTTGAAGACGATGAATCCGAAGAAATAGCAGTCATTGTACCAGATGAAGAATCTGTTGCAGAAGAGTTAGAGGAAGCTGAAACCGAAGACGTCGAAGAAGAATCTGAGGAAGAAGAAGTCGTTGAAGCAGAAATCGAAGATGTCGATGAAGAATCTGAGGAAGAAGAAGTCGTTGAAGCAGATATCGAAGAGGTCGAAGAAGAATCTGAGGAAGAACAAATTGAAGAAGAATCTGATGATGTTCTAGACGATGTAGAACAAACAGAACGAAGTATTTCTCAAATTTATGAAGACATACTCGACTCAATCGATGAACAAGAATTGACTTTAGCAACCGCATTCGGTGATATGGATGAAGATGGAAATCGAATGATCACTAGAGAGGAACTTGGTTCTAAACTTAGCATTTTCCTTGACTATGAATTGTCTGAATCCCAACTTGATTCCATGATGGAATCTATGGATGAAAATTCAGACGGTAATATCGATATGATCGAGTTCGTAAAGTCAATAGAAACACATGAGGATTCAATAGCCAGCCTCGATGATGAAGAAGCAGAAACCGTAAAGACGTTCCCTACCAAGTGGCACACACGCTTCATGTCAAAGAAATGGCATGATGTCTTTTGGCCATTAATCCACACTGGATTAGCTATCATGATCATAGCCGCATTAGCGAACGGATTATTCCCCTTCGTTGATGGAGAAGGAGGTACTGTATTACTAGAAACTGAAGACGGTAATGGATGGATCAATGCTCAAGACATTGTAATCGAGGAAGGAGATGCTTATCCATGTGAGCCTAGTGTGCAAGTCGGAGATTGTAAGAATTCGTTAACACCTCTTGCGGGCGACGCCAGTTCAATGCCAGGTGGCTTCTATTTCGATGGAATTCTTCTTATGGTTCTTTCAACAATGGGATTGATTGCAAGTTTGTATACGCACCTAGTACTTGCTCCATCTTGGAGAGCTCGCGTTAAAGCGATGAAAGAAGTCAATGAGGATAAGGCGGATGTTCAAGAATCACTCGACAACCAGGATGAAACTGAAGAAGAATCAGATGATGATATTGAGGTTGATTCAGACGAATCAACTGAAGATGAATCATATGACGAGGTTCAAGATGAGTCGGATCTTGAAGATGATGAAGAAGAATCTGAAAGCGATGAACTCGACATAGGTTCTTACGTCGGAGTAGATATCGACGGAGAGGAATATTACGGTACCATCCTCGAATTTGATGATGATGAAGGTACAGTTACGATCGAAGAAGATGAAACTGGTGATGAAATCACTGCTTATCAAGATGAGATGTTTATTCCAGAGGATTGAATTTGTCAGATTCCTTACAGATTTTCACGCGTTCCGTACGATGTCCAGCTTGTGGAACTATTGAACTGATGGGAGCATTCAAATGTCCGGAATGTGGTCTATTTCATGCATCATTGCCCTTAGAAGATAGACAAGCTCCAGAACCAGGGCAACGCATACAGGAAAGAGAAATTGATCCTACTGCATATTCACTATCTTCAAATTCATTGCCGTTCGATGAAGAATTCCAGCAAACAGATGAAATCAAAACTTGGGTTGGAGGGAACACGGATTTTTCTGATTTAGGCGAGGATGAACCGTTGTCTAAAATTGATAATGAATCCAAAGAATTGGATGTTGAATTGATTCATGAAGATTAACTATTTGAATAGCAATTGAAATTCAATCTATGCTATGAGCAATTGTTGTAATTTCATTGGTGGGCTCGGAGAGAATCGAACTCTCGATCTTTGCCATGTCAAGGCAACGTCATAAACCCCTAGACCACGAGCCCTAGGTAGTTATCCCACTAAAGCCGCGTATTTATCGACATCGGTTTGTATTCTCCAATCACGATATGATTTTAGAAATTTTACCAGTACATCCATCTTGTGAACAAAATCCTGCAAATCGAGTTCTGCCATTAGCCATTTGAATTTTGTTACCTTCTTTGATCGTCCCATAGGTTTTGCATTTCATACAATACCCTTCGATAGTTGACATGGTATATTCTGGATGACGCCACCAAATATACTCTTTGGCTCAAATATACGCGAATTTACGGCTTCGACCCCCTACTTAGAGTGCGGAATTGAGGTTTTATTGAACATCACTGATTCTTGCAATGAGAAAATCGACTTACTGCGATGGATTTTAGAATTCTTAGTTGGATTTTGATCTTGTGGTAATTTTACCATTGTCGTATAACTACCATTATACGACGTAACGCCCCCCTATGAATACATCAGTTTTCGAATTGTTTGATGAATTTTAATTCATCAACCTCAAAAATGCCCACTAATGGAGGTCCAACCATGAATGATTCCAATGAACCATATTCAGAATCCATTTTAGCAGTGACTAATTTCGTAATCTTTTGCAAATCCTTACGAGATGAATACAAAGATTGTACAAGATATAGTGGTTGACCATCCACAGATCTTGCAGCCCAAGCTGCTATACAACCATCTTGGCGTCTTTTCAATTCTTGATGAGCATTTAGAACTCTTAAGAATCTTGCATCGACTTTTTTCTTGCATGAACATACAACCGTCTCTAACCAAGCCATGAATATCATCTTCTTATTTCCCACATATATTTTAAAATAATACTTAAATCAATGGCTACTAACTAAACTTCAATAATGGTTCCTTCCAAACATACGGAGTGTATGGGTGACGAGCCAGGTGTCATGCACCAGCTCTCCCAATGTTTACTGTTCAGGATGTTGAAATTAGCGATTGCACCAACTGCAATAGTTCCTTGCGTTAATCCATCAGGCCTCGGTGTAGTTTTTGCTGCATTTCTCGTAAGACCTATGAGGGCTTCATATGGGTGGACCTTATTCCTCTGAACAAGTAATGATCCTATGAATGGCAAGTTGTTTATGTGACAATTTGGATTGAAATCTGTAGCAATTGTATAATCAATACCATGTTTAGATACTTCATTGAAATCGGGCCATTCATCACCATTCGAATAGGGCGTGCCAGGTAGGAACCCTGTCATTACTCCATTCTCCATCATATCAATGCGCGTATCTAATGGTGTATGATGAGCGTGATCTGCAGTAACAACTTTCAATTCTGATGCGAGACGACCTCCACCACCGTCAGTAAATTCGTCAATATGCATTCTCAAATTTAATCCACCTTTTCGAGATTCCCGAAGTATTTCTTCTGATTGCTCAATAGAAAACCACCCTGGTTCGCAAAATACATCGGCAGATTGAGCTAGTCCTGAATCCAAAACAGTTGGGAGTTGTTCTGACAAAATTTCTTGAGTGTAATCATCGTATGTGGTTTCCTTAGTTATGGCATGTGCCCCCATCCATGTCGAATGAATGGAAGGCAAATCTTCCAACGTATTGAGATTATTTTGCACCTCTAGCAAACGCATTTCATCGAAGGTAGATAGGCCATATCCTGATTTTGCTTCTAAGAATGTACACCCGTTGCGAAGAGATTCTCTTAATCTATCCACTCCTATCTGAAATAACTCGTTTTTAGTGGCATTACGTGTGTGCCTTACAGTTTCCATTATACCCCCTCCTGATGCAGCAATATCAGCGTAAGTCATGCCATCCATACGTAATTTATGTTCGTTAAAACGGTCTCCAGCCCACAATAAATGGTTGTGAGCATCAATAAGTCCTGGAATGACTGCTCTGCCTGAAACATCGATCATTGTAGAATCACTTGATTGGAATTCTTCAATAGATTCAATTGAATCTTTAATTTCCGCAATTCTATTATCTTCTACAATAATCGCTTTTCCATAAGATATTGTATCATGTTCATCTACTTGGGCCATGGAACCAATATTGAAAAAAACGGTTCGCATGTTGCTGCTAAAAGGTGAGAGTTGAAGAACAATACCATTCATCGCTAATACATGGCAGACAATAAATGGACGCTAGGCATAGAATCTACAGCACATACATTTTCATTTGGGTTAGTGGATTGTGAAGGCATACCACATCCATCGGTTAGTGATACAGTAAGACCACTTGAGGGAGGTATTCATCCCCGGGAAGCCGCTGATCATCACAGAGATTATTCATCAGAACTATTTCAGAAAATTTTGGATTCGCAGAATCTAAAACCATCTGACATCGGCGCTATAGCATACTCTCAAGGGCCAGGTTTGGGCCCATGCTTGAGAATTGGGGCTTCCGTGGCAAGGACGATATCAAGCGCACTCAATGTCCCGCTTATTGGTGTAAACCACTGTGTAGCACATATTGAAATTGGAAGACAGCAATGCGATTGTGTTGATCCTGTATTGCTATACGTTAGTGGAGGCAACACACAAGTTATTGCAAAGCTACAAGGCAAATACAGAGTATTAGGAGAAACATTGGACATTGGAATTGGCAACATGTTGGATAAATTTGCACGACAACAAGGGATTCCTTTCCCAGGAGGACCAGTTATTGAAAAATTGGCATTAGAATTCATAAACGAAAATCCTGGGGCGTCATTGGAAGGACTGGAATTACCATATCCAGTCCGAGGGATGGATCTTGCTTTCTCTGGTATCCTTACTGCAGCTCAAAGATTGATTGAGAAAGGTCATTCCTTAGGGGCGGTATGTTGGTCATTACAAGAACATGCTTTTTCTGCCTGTGTAGAAGTTGCTGAACGCGCATTAGCACATAGCGGGAAATCCGAATTATTGCTTGGTGGTGGAGTAGCATGTAACAATCGAATTAGAGAAATGTGTTCGTTAATGGCTACTGAACGAGATTCATCTTCTCATGCACCTCCACGTATGTATTGTATCGACAATGGCACAATGATTGCGATGCTAGGATATATCGAACTCAAAAATGGACGTACAACGCCATTCATCACCAGCGGAATTAACCAATATTTGCGTACAGATGACACATTAGTATCGTGGTCGTAGGCTTAATCATGCGATTTGTTTTTAATGAGTCGTCATGGAGTTGTAATTACCGGGGGATTTTAAATTCGAGATAGGCGCAGGAAAAAGGATGAGCCATTCAATCCCTTTGCGGCAAATGCAAATGCCGTACGCCAAAAGAAGAGAAACGAAAGAACCCTACAATCGGGGACGTCTCCATCGACCCCATCTCGTCCTGCACCTCGTGCTCAAAATATGGAATCCGAATTATTGAAAAAACAAAGAGAAGCACGTGAAAAACTCACAGTTTCGGAGAAACAGATATCCTCTAAAAAAACGCCTGCCGTTGGTTCAAATCAAATCAATACCTCAGCACCTCAGCCAACATCAACCAAAAATCAATCCCGTGCCGATCGTCTAGCAGAATTGAGAAAGCAATCGCAAGAATCCATTAAAAAGACAGAATCGATTTTGGAACCCTCTGCCCCGACGCCTGTTGTTGAGCCACAGACTGTCGCTCCAAAAACAGCACCTGAATCAGAGTTAGAGGGCCTCGAAACCGTATTAGAAGAACCCGTTCTAGAACCAGATATGATTTCACAAAAGAACGTTTTCAAGAAAATCACGACAAAGGTTGCGAAGCCCGAACGTTTCAACCGAAGAAGAAGAAGGCATGATGATGGCCATGGTGGACGCCAACCTAAGGTAAAGAAATTAAATCGTCAAAAGTACAATGAATACAAATACGCTGCAAAAGATATTCTTGACGATGACAGTGTCGCAGAAGAACATCGATCAAATCTACTCGGTCAAATCTGGGCTAAAGGTGAAAGAATGGGTGTTGAAGAAACATATGCATTCATCAATGATAAGGAAGAAGAACTCATTATCTCTAAGGAAGTAGCGGAACGATTAACAACCCTCGTCAGAGCCTTAACGACAAGAAGATGATATCATGTCCGTAGTAGAAGCTAATTCAGTCGCCACTGTCCATTATACAGGTACTTTACCAGAATCAGGAGAAGTCTTTGATTCGAGTGAAGGCAGAGATCCGTTAACTTTCTTAGTCGGTCATAAACAAATGATTCCCGGCTTTGAAGAAGAACTCATGGGTGCTGAAAAAGGTGAGAGAAGAACATTCACACTCCCTCCAGAAAAAGCATATGGTCAAAGAATGGAAGAAGCAATTCAAACAATTTCCAAAGATATGTTTGGAGATATTGAACCTGAAGTTGGAATGACCTTGATGTCAGATGTTGGTCCATTCAACGTAACCTCTGTTGATGGCGATACAATTACAGTCGATTTCAATCACAAATTGGCAGGCGAATCACTAACATTTAGTGTCGAAGTCGTCGATGTTCGTCCAGCCACTGAAGAAGAAATCTCACATGGTCACGCACATGGGCCTGGTGGAGCACATCATTGAAATCTAAAGCGAGGATTCATCAATTGCCTCTTCATGGGTGATTTATGGTGGACTTTCGTAAAGACAATTGGGATACGTTGGGCGGAATCCCAATACCATCTTATCACATTGGGCCAGATGGGGAAATTCCAGGGCAACCACCATACACTCGGGGCATCCATGAACATATGTACAAAACACGTTTATGGACAATGCGACAATATGCTGGTTTTTCATCCGCTAAAGAGACCAACGAGCGATTTCGTTTGTTACTCGATCGTGGACAAAAAGGACTTTCAGTTGCATTTGATTTGCCCACCCAATTAGGCTTGGATGCTGATGATCCATTGTCAGAAGGGGAAGTAGGGAAGGTTGGAGTCTCTATTTCGACTCTCGAGGATATGCGAGAACTACTTGATGGAATACCATTGGATAAAGTTTCAACTTCAATGACAATCAATGCACCTGCAATGGTTTTGCTTGCAATGTATGCAGTTGTTGCAGAAGAACAAGGTGTATCGATGAAGGACATCTCGGGCACCATACAAAATGATATCCTAAAAGAATACATTGCTAGAGGGACATATGTCTTCCCCCCGGATTCTTCGATGAGACTTATAACCGATATTTTTGAATATTGTTCAACTGATATTCCAAAATGGAATACTATCTCTATATCAGGATACCACATTCGAGAAGCAGGCTCTACCGCTGTTCAGGAATTAGCATTCACAATCTCAAACGCATTAGCCTATGTCGAGTCAGCAATCGTCAAAGGTTTAGATGTAGACCAATTTGCTCCTCGTTTGTCATTTTTCTTTAATTGCCATAACGATTTTCTTGAAGAAGTCTCTAAATTCAGAGCTGCTAGAAGACTCTGGTATGATCTCATGACAACTCGGTATCAGCCTGCGAATCCTCGCTCAGCCATGCTTCGTTTCCATACCCAGGTAGCAGGCGTCTCGCTAACCGCTCAACAACCACTAAACAACATCAGTCGAGTTACAATCCAAGCCCTTGCTGCCGTATGCGGTGGCACTCAGAGTCTGCACACGAATAGTTATGATGAAGCGCTTGGATTACCTACGGAAAAAAGTGCAACGGTTGCATTGAGAACACAACAAATTATCGCAGAAGAATCAGGAGTTGCCGACGTTGTCGATCCCTTTGCAGGATCCTATCATATAGAAAATCTGACAGATGAAATATATACCCAAACTATGAATGAAATTCTTAAAATTGAATCGATGGGTGGAGCTTTATCGGCAATTGAACAAGGATATCAACAACAAGAAATTCATTCTACAGCATACAGATACTATAATGAGATTGAAAAGAGTACAAGGCGGATTGTTGGCGTGAATCATGGTGTCCTTGATGAAGATATCAAGGTTCAACCCATGAAATTGAATCCGAAAGTTGCTGAACATCAACATCTTAGATTGCGAGAAACCAGATTATCGAGAGATTCTAAGGCGGTCAAAGAAGTTTTAAATTCAATTTCAAATGCTTGTTCATCCGATGATAATTTGTTCCCATTGGTAATTAAGGCTGTAAAATTAAATGCGACTTTAGGTGAAATCATGAAGTCTATGAAAGACGTTTTCGGAACATACATGGCGCCAAGTGGGTTTTAGGTGAGTTGGATGAAACAGAGAATTGAAATTGATCATATCGGTATAGCCACTAAATCTCTTGATGAAGGCAGCAAATTTTGGAAATTATTGGATCTCCACTCACAAGGAGATGATGAATTGGTCGATGAACAAGGTGTCGTAACTCGATTCTTTCCATTATCAAAATCGGATACAAAAGGACCGAATATCGAATTGTTGGAACCAACTGGCCCCAATACTCCAATAGGAAAATTTCTTGAAAAACGAGGTGAAGGAATCCAGCAACTTTGCTTATCAGTTGATGATTTAGAAGCCCTCATATCCCATCTCCTTGATAACGGGATAACTATGATTGATAATGTCCCTCGAAAAGGGGCGCACAACTCCATTATTGCTTTTGTACATCCCAAAAGCACTGGCGGTGTTTTGATCGAATTAAAACAACGATGAGAGATAGAATAAGCATAATGCTCATAATGGTTCTCGGCAACCATGTATCGATGAGGAGTTGTATTGACCAATTGATAGCCTTGCCGCATATTGCAGGTCCGAGAATTCGAGAAGAAGCTGAATTCATCGCCAGTCGTCTTGAAATTCTCCGTATTCATGGTGAAATTTCCAATGATGCGTTTCTTGATGCTGGTGCTATCCAAGGAGCATTTACGCTCATCGGAACATTAGTAGAAATGGGCGTTCCACAACAAGAAATACAGCAGGAATTACGAAATACACTTGCTCGGGCAAAGCGTCTCGAAGAGAAACATCCTGGATTGGATATTGCAATTGAGAATGGTCGAGCCTCTTAAATGAGGATTCACGATGAAAGAAAACCTCCTTCATCTCACTGATGTGAGCAAGTCTTTTGGTGAAGTGAATGCTATTGAACATGTTTCTCTTGATATTAAAAATCGTTCAGTAATCGGTTTAGTAGGCGGTAATGGAGCAGGTAAGACCACTTTACTAAGAATGATGGCTGGAATCTATAAGCCCACAACTGGTAGAGTCTACCTAAAAGATGGGCAAAATGTTGATCAAATGCGATCGCTATTGGGAGTCGTCCCTGAATCGACTGGATTATATTCGAAATTAACCGCATGGGAAAATATTCGATTTCATAGTAGAATACATGGCATAGATGATTCAATTGCATGGTCTCGCACTATTAAATTTGCAGAATTATTGGATATGCAGGATAGTCTCCATCGATATACGGAGGGATTCTCACGCGGAATGAAACAAAAAACCGCCTTACTCAGAGCATTAGCCCATGGCCCAAGCATATTATTATTGGACGAACCCACAGCAGGGTTAGATGTCACATCTGCGAGAATTGTAAGAAAATTAGTTCAACGCCTAAAGGATGAAGGTGGTACTGTAATCTATTCAACCCATCACTTAGCAGAAGCAGAACAAGTTTGTGATCGCATCATTATCGTCCATAATGGAACCATACGAGCTGATGGAAAACCAGAAGAATTACTCAAATTAACGAATACGCAGTCTCTTGAAGAGGCTTATGTATCGTTAACATCAGAAATAGCACGACCACGTCAAGAAGATGCTATTACGACCTCTAAATTCGCAATGTTGTGGAGAAGACTGTTTACCAAGAAACATACATTTGAGGTGAACGAAGATGAGTAGAATACGATTCACTTTAATGAAGGTGGTTGCCAAAAAGGAAATCATCGAATTTATTCGTGACTGGCGAACTATTGTTGCGTTAATCCTCGTACCTTTGCTTCTATTCCCTCTTTTGTTTATCGCATTCCCTCTTGTGATGCAAAGTGAAGCACAGGAATTACAGGAATTGGATGTCGATGTTCTTGTACAATCTGATTACATCGATCCCGAGATTTTATTTGGTCTTAATCAAAGCAATATGTCAATTACAATTGTATCCTTGCCAAGCGGGCTTGAGAGTCTCTCAGAACCGCAGAATGACTCATTACTTCTGCGATCTTATGAATACGATGCAATCTTAAGACTTCAACAAACAAATGATACCTGGAACTATTCGGTACTCTTCTTATCCACATCGGAACAATCTACAGAAGCACGTAACAGAGTACTTGATGTTCTCACCGCTTGGGAAACGAATGAAACGATACAGCGAATAGAGGCTGGTGGCCTGGATGTGGATTCAACGTTGAATCCATTACGATGGGATGGATCAATATCTGATGCTGATGTAGCTACGAAAGGTGAACAAGCAGGATTGCTCTTATCATTATTTATTCCGTTTGTATTGGCGTTATGGACTGCATCTGCAGCGGTACAACCTGCTATCGATATGACCGTTGGAGAACGAGAACGCGGTACGCTAGAAGCGTTGTTGAGTTTACCATTATCACGTGCAGAACTCTTGATGGGGAAATGGTTAGCCGTTGTTACGATTACAGGAGTAGGAGTGGCCTTACAGGTTGCCGGATTATTATTTGGAATAGCATTTTTAGCAGAAGATTTGGTTAATGTTCCATCAATAAGTATTGGATCAGTTCTTTTGCTCACGCTAGCTGTTGGCCTGTATGGTACAATGATAGTTGCTCTGTACTTATCTCTCGCAATGAGGTCCAAATCTGTCAAAGAAGCAGGCACAGTTCTAACACCAATCACATTGGCAATGATTGTACCTATACTTCTTACACAATTCATTAATCTAGATGATGTCGAATCATTTTGGTTTGCAATACCCTTTGTAAATGTCTTACTTGCTCTTAGAGAATTACTATTGGATCGAATAATTATTGAACATGTCATAATTTGGATAAGTGTGTCAATATTTGTTTCAGCCTTGACAATTCGATATGCTGCTAAACAATTTTCTCGTGAAGATATTGTTACTTCTAGGTCATAGTATTCTTCATATATTCCTCTGCGATGGGTAGGCTATGCCCAAGGTAAGCGTGGACATGCCTAATGAACTACTAAACGACTTGAAATTTCATGTTGGCGATGAAAAGAAGTTCATCAGTGTTGCAGATGCAATTCGTTCTGCATGCAGGAAATTACTTGACCAACTAGATACGATAGATAAGCGACAAGGACGTTTAGAGGGTGAATGAGAATGACTACAAGAAAGGAAGCAGAAGAAGCCGTACATACCCTTCTCAAATATCTGGAAAAAGATTCACAAAGAGAAGGACTCATGAGGACCCCGGAGCGCGTAATCGATTCCTGGGATGAAATATTTAGCGGGTATAATACGGATCCAAAGGAAATTCTTGATGCAACATTCAATGCAGAAGGTTACGATGGTATAGTCTTACTAAGTAATATTGAATTTCATTCCACATGTGAACATCATCTACAGCCGTTTTCTGGTAAAGCCCATGTAGCGTACATCCCAGTCGATCGTATTGTAGGAATCTCAAAACTTGCTAGAATTGTTGACCACCATGCATTGAGATTACAAAATCAAGAAAGAATCACCAACGGAATAGCGGATGATTTGGTCAAAAATCTATCTCCTCTTGGTGCTGCAGTAATTATTCAAGCAGCACATGGCTGCATGCGGTGTAGAGGCGTAAAGAAACAAAATGCAATCATGACGACGAGTTCCATGAGAGGGGTTTTCTTCGATAAACAAGAAGCACGCAATGAGTTGATGCAACTTATTTCTGGTTCAAATTTGGGTTGATTCTATGGAACAATGTTCTCTCTCAGGAGATGAAATGATGGATGATCCTTCAGATTTGGGTAAAGAATATCCTATCGTGGAAATTTTTCATTCAGTCCAGGGAGAAGGTTTTCATGCAGGAATACCACATATTTTCGTCCGATTTGGTTCATGCAATCTTCGATGTTCTTGGTGTGACACAGACTTCGATACACATAGCAATATGACAGCTATCGATATTTTGGGAGAAGTGATGAAGTTTAATTGCGATCGAATAATATTCACTGGTGGTGAACCAATGCTTCAAGATTTGTGGCCATTACATCGATTATTGAAACGGAGAGGATATACACTTTCAATAGAAAGTAATGGGACGATTGAAATTCCTGAAGGATTGCTTGATTGGATTTGTATTTCACCTAAAGATCAGATGTATCCGAATGTAGCAATTCGACAAAGAATGGGTGATGAAATGAAAGTTGTTTATTGTGGCCAAGATCTATCCATGTATGATTCATTGAAGGATGGATTTGATAATTTATTTCTACAACCCTGTTACATAGATACCGATACAATAGAAGAGAATGGAACGACATTTCAAATCACTGAAAACATAGTGAAGAGAAATCCAGAATGGAGGCTTTCTCTACAAACGCATAAATGGATGGGAATTCTATGAAACACGTCGTACTAGCTCTAAGCGGTGGCATGGATTCTACATGCTTGCTGATGCATTACTTAGCGAATGGATACGATGCAACATGTATTTCTTACATATATGGACAGAAACATTCGATTGAAATAGACAAGGCTAAAGCGACAATCGAGTTATGCAGAAACAATCAACACACCATTCATCACCATATTGTCGACCTATCTCCTGCAATGAAACTTTTTGATTCTGCCCTAACTTCAGATGAACAAGAAATACCAACGGGGCATTATGAAGAAGAACAAATGAAACTAACAGTTGTTCCTAATCGTAATGCTATCTTTGCATCCATACTCTATGGATTTGCTTTGTCGAAAGCCAAACAAACAGGAACCAATGTTGTTCTTGCATTGGGTGTGCATAGCGGCGATCACGCGATTTATCCAGATTGTCGTCCTGAATTTTACCAATCTCTTCATGAAGCATTCAAAATTGGGAATTGGGACCACGAACTCGTTGATTTTGACCTACCTTTCATAGATGGGAACAAAGAAACCATCCTTCTCAGTGCTTTGGAATCTACAACAAAATTGGGCATGAATTTTGATGAAGTTTTAACGAACACAATTACTTCGTACAACCCTGATAAAGAAGGAAGAAGTTCTGGTACAAGTGGGTCAGATATTGAACGAATACTCGCCTTTCATGCAATAGGGAGAAAAGATCCTATTGTCTACATTCAACCGTGGGAAAACATTCTTTCAAATGCCTTAACGATTGAAAAGGAATTCAAAGGTGATGTTCATGAATGAGGAATGGAAAAAACAAATAGAAATGTTGTCTGAAATATCTTTTTATGTAACTCAGAATAACGGGACTGAAAGACCATTCACTGGCATATTGAATAAAGAAAACAGGAAAGGTCATTACACGTGTATTGTATGTCAAACACTGTTATTTACAGATCAAATGAAATTTGACTCTGGATGCGGATGGCCTGCCTTTCACACAGAAGATTCAAATGCATGCATATCTCGAATAATTGATGTTACTCATGGTATGGTTCGAACTGAAGTGAGATGCGGTACATGTGACGCACATTTAGGACACGTATTTGACGACGGTCCGAGGAAACATGGCGGGGAACGATATTGTATCAACAGTGCTGCTATGCATTTTGAGGTGAAAGAATGACGACAAGAATACGAAGATTTGTCGAAACTGATACTGGCCATCGGGTACCAAATCATAAGAGTAAGTGCAGGCATTTTCATGGGCATCGATATCGGTTTGAAGCTGAAATAGAAGGTGACATCATAGATACACCTGGCGTTAGTGAGGAAGGAATGCTCATGGATTTTTCTGACGTTAGTCAGATTTTGATGGAACATATACATGATGTCGTTGATCATGCATTCATTGTTTTCTCTGATGATAAAGAAGCCCTTCTTGCACTATCTCATTTAGATACAAATCACAGAACGTTTGTTGTACCATTTATCCCAACTGCAGAAAACTTAGCCAAGTGGGCGTTTGAACAAGTTGAGCCCCACATTCAAAACTCCTATGGTAATTCATTGAAACTTGTATCAATGCATGTTCGTGAAACCCCGAAAAGTTGGGCTTCATGGACGCCGTAATTATTCCTCTTCACGGATGACTCTACGTCTCCTGGATGCACGCCAGTCCTTGTTACCAGAGGCAAAAGAGAGCGCTGTGGCTGCATCCACTAAACCTCCAATCATCCTGTTTGCCTCATCCCTAAGTAAACCTGATCGCTGCAAAGATCGAATCATTGAATGACTGAAGGACTTTTTTCGCTCCTCTCCACCGGGTAAATTATGAGCAATATCCATGATTGCTTTACGCAAAATATCGCGCTGCTCAGAAGAGATCCCACGTTCGAGTGGAACAATCGACGGCATTGCAGCGTCCTTGCCTTGATTTGCTCTTACGCGATGTCGATGTAATTCATAGGTTAATGTATGAACTGCGTGACTTAAATTAGTGATTGGATAACCCTCCCAAGTGGGAAGAGTTACCAAATAATCACAATTGAGTAAATCACTTTCATCTAGACCTTTTCCTTCTTCACCAAAAACAAGGGCAACAGATTCTGAATGTGTTGATATTCGCTCCGAAAATTCCCAAGGATAAACAAAATGTCGCATTTGTGTCTTAGATCCAACTTCACGCTTACCAGATGTCCCTACAACGATAGAACAATCCGATACTGCTTCTTTAAATGATGAAAATACCTCGCAGTTATCGAGGACTCTTCCCGCATGCTTTGCACGGTTTCTGGCTTCAATATCATCAGGGCTGCACTTCGGGTTGACCAATCTTAATTGATCGTATCCATGATTGAGAAGGGATCTGCATACAGCGCCAAGATTACCTGGATGTTGAATGCCAACCAGCACAATCACAAGATTATACGGTGATGAAGGCAATGGTAAATCACTTCTATCACCCAATTATATCTCCTCCATTTTAGCTAAAAATTCTGCAATCCATGCAGGATTACAAGCTTGATAAATGAAAAACAAAAAACCACCAGATTCACGATCTTGCATAACGAGCGATCGCCTTCGAACACTGTGTTGATTTCGCAAATGAAGAATTAGTAACTCTAAATCTTCAGGATTGTCTCCATGTACGGATACTGGTGTTCGATTCCAGTCAACCCAAATGGGCAAAGAACCGACTCCAATTAATCAGTACGACGTTGGCGGTAACGAGTTACGTAACCTGCAATCCAATTTCGCAATTTCTTTGTACTAACGTCTGTTAGTTGAGCAACCATCAGTTTGTTGTGGTCGAAATCATCAGTGAATTTCTCACCATGTTCTTCAACAAGTCGAATGGCTCTGATTTTAATAAAACTTGGACGAATATTTCCCATACTTATGCCTCCGTATACAATTTGACTTCGATAGGGATGTCAGGTTCATCATGACGAATAACTGTCAATTTGATTTTGCGAGGTGGGTTTTCAATTCCACGTTCCCAGATTTTCTCATTTACTTCAGGATCGATGTAAATTTCTTCTTCAGGAAGTACTTTCAGATGGCGAATGACTTCGTCTTTGATGATTTGAATTGCACGAGGTGCACGCTTGTAACGTGTAATATTCCATGCCTTTCTTAGAGGTACGATAAGTTCGGATGTTGCTGCTCTTGCCATTATATCACCTCATCGTTGTAGTTTGCTGCGGCGCCAGTGGTGACGCTTCGGATGCGACACTGTGCTACGGTTGGTCTTGAGCATGACCCATACGGGTACACGCCTGTTTTGCTTCCCTGCCTTCATAAGGCGAATTTTCTTTGCTGCTGGTTTATTCTTTGACATGTTCGAGCACCCCTCTTCAGATTCGACGGATAGACGCACTACGGCGGCTCTTGGATAGGTTGGTTAAGATTCTCTTAAGCTGCTCATCTGAGACAGGTACAGAGATTTTAGATTCTTGATGAAGATTGAGAAGTTGTTTCTTTAGTAATTCTGCTCGAGCAGGATCGACCAATGAAACATTTGTAAGGCGGCCTCTTGCTTCAGGGGACAAGATTGAACGCATTGCTGAGTCGAGTGCTTGTTGTTCAACGGCCTTAGCTTGTGATTCAACTTCTGCATCGGCTTGTTGTTTTGCTTGTTGCGCCAATTGCTGTTGGAGTTCTTGTTGACGTCGTAGTCGGAACGCTTCAAGTTCTGAAGACGTGTTATCGACCATTGAAACCACCCACTCACTTCCAATCAGTACTTGTCGAGTCCTGGATATTCTGCTTCAACCTCAGGACGAACTGCATGAGCAACTTCGTTCAAGAGTTTGTGACCGGCTGGTGTAATGATGCGACCAGAGTAGAGTTGAGTAGGTTCTCTGTTTTCATGTTCAACAACACGTGCTGCTTGTGTAGCAACTAGACCTGCATCTTCGAGTTGTTGTAAAATAGCACGAATGACTTTTCGAGATCCTACGCCAGGTGTATTTGGTTTGGAACCGTTATTCTTCCGGCCCCCATATTCTTGAGAAAGAAGAGTTACGCCGATTGGTCCTTGACGAGCGATCTTACGCAACATTGCTGCTCCACGGATGTGCCACCAGTCGGTTTGGGTTGGAGGACGTTCGCGGGATGAGCCTGTTTTCACAACTTCAGCCCATTCTGGCTTTGAAATCGAGGCATTGCTCTTCAATTGTTCAGCAACAGCTGGAATGAGAAAGTTCGCAGGAACATCGTAAAACGTCGTCATGTCTACACCAAGCAACCTTCCGACTTGTCTCCCCTATTTGAATAAAACGGGCGATTCCGAGATTAATATGTTGAGCATATTGTCCTTTGGACGAGTGCAAGTCTTCTTGAATCAGGCCTGTTTGGGATGAATAATGAAGAAGGCTCTAGCACAGAATCCCAACCTTCTCCGAACGTTGATTGGGCTCTCATTAACTCTCATATTTATGCTCTCATATGCCGTGTATGGGGCCACAGTTTCTCCTAGTTACTATATTTATCAAACAGAGGCCACAAATAGTGAATTTAGCGAAATTGAACTTGATAAGCAGGTCATCAATAACGAAACGTATTGGACAGCGATTCTTGAAGTTGATGCTCAAAATCTGACATGGGTAAACACGTCGATTGATGATCTGGCCTCTGGCGCTGTCATAACCTTGTCCAACACCGCTAAACTTTACAGTCATCAATTTCTTGGAATTGAAGATGCTAAAGTTACTGTAAACGGAGACAAAGTCGATTTTAGATGTTCCGAGCATTGCCAATTCAGCGACACTATAGAAATCGAATCTGAAGATTCGAGCATTGAATTACGGGCCCTGACTTCAACGGATCCTGCGAGAAGATCAAATGGAACTGTATACGCTGACGACATCCAGGAAGCTGAGCAAGAAGCCAGGAAAGTGATTGAATATTTGCATGCATCCAACCAAATTATTATTCAAATAACCGAGCCAGGAGACAAATCTGTACAACCAGTGATTGTCATCAATACAGTCAACGAAGAATTCTCATCCATAGAAGTCTACTCAATCGATGCTGCAACCGAGTTTTTATGGGCCTTAGCAGCCGTTGTTGGTTGCTTTTCGATGGTACTCATCCCCTCCTTTACTGTTTATTTTGCAGCAAGAGCAAAAGACAAAAAGCGAGAAGAAAAACTTAGCCTAGTGGAATCAGAATCCATTGACGAATAAATCAAATACGTCGAGGGTAAATACCAGACCATGGGGCGAAGACTTTCTGCGACAATCGTTCTTATTTGTCTGCTGATTCAATCAACTTCAGACCCTTCGTTCTTAAGCCAAGAATCCGCTTCTTATTCTTCTAGAAACTCAGGCATTGACATCACTCCCGTGGATGTTTCCATCACCTACTCGAACCTTGCAGATGAAAACCAATACAAAATGTTCTCATCGAACCACCCTATTCCAAATTTCAATCGACCTGCTGACCTATACGTTACAGATTCAGTTAATTCAACGCCGATGGACATCGAAGTTACCGTACGCAATGATGGGACAACTACATCAGGCATCATCACACTCAAATTGTTGATTCTACACAATGAATATGGGCAATTTGAATTAGCGAATCGAACAATGACGATGAATGGTTTAACCAGTAATGGGCAAGGTACTGCAACTTTCTACAACGTAAATGTGAATTATTCAGGAAATCATACACTCCAAGTAAGTTCAACTCACGGCGCAATCGACGATAATACGGGAAACGATATGTTCTCTAGACACTATACAGTAGCGCATTCATATTCGACATGCACATCTTTACTAGGCTGGAATACCGGACCCCTTTGGGGAATGAGCACTGATGCATCCTTGAGCAGTTCTTGTCATATTGGACAAGGAAGGACTGGATCATATATCGACAACATGCAATCATCATTGACAACACCCATCATGGATTTTAGTGATGTTGTTTCCAATCCACTTATGACGAATGGTATTTCGTTTTTCTATACAGGAAGTGCTGATACCAATGATGAGTTGAAGCTGTACGCTAAAAATCAAAATGGAGCTTGGGATGAATTAGCTACAATTGCAGGAACAGTCGATGTGAATCTTGGCGAATGGAGAACAATATCCAATTCAAACATGGGCCATACAACACCGATCATCCCTGTTAATCCAACCCAACATCTACATTCCAATTCTCAATTTAAATTTACATTTACAAGCGATAATTCTGGTACAAGCAACGGTTATTGGATTGACGATATCGTAATTATTTATGATCAGTCTGCCCGAGTTGAAGAGTATAATTTTGAAGCCACTGGAATTTCCACAACGGGCGCAATTCCAGGCTCTTGGGGGAAGATTACCATGAATCTTGAGAATACAGGAAATATCTCAGACTCGATTTCCCCATCAATTCTCAACCTGCCTGTTGATTGGAATGTGGCGTATTCTTATGTCTCAGGTGCTGGAGTCAACCCTTCAACCGGTGTTTCCCTCTTTCCAGGTGAGTCGAAACAAATTGATGTGAAAATTCAACCAGGAGTTAACGCTACTACGGGTTTCACTCAAATGACATTCATAGGAACAAGTATGCAACAACCATCCATCTATGTTGCGGAACCTATGCAATTTCAAGTTTTGGCAGATAGAATTCCGTTTGTACAGCAACCTGAATACAAGCCTAAATGTGCACCTGGGTCGACATGTCTCTTTGAGGTTGAAGTCAGCAATATCGGTCAAGCAACGGATGTCTTTGATGTGAGTACGGAATCGAAAAGTCTTGGGAATGGTTGGAGTGTTTCTCTTTCATTCGATCAATTATCTTCGATTCGGTTAACACCAAATCAACCAATGAATGTTCGATTCTTGATGACTGTTCCGAGCGATGCTGCACCAGATACAACTGGTGATTTTTGGCTCACACTTACAGCACAAAATGATACGAGTCGTAGCATTACTGAACCAATAACAATACAAGCATCGATGGTATCCAATGCCGTGATTGAGTTTGTTGGTGATCCAGAATCCATCATGCTTATCTCTGCTGGTGAAACGATACACGTGCCCTACACGATAACCAATCAAGCAGCACGGCAAGATATTTTTGATTTATCGGTGGATGTTATTCCAAAAATTGGTTGGAAAGTAGAACCTGAAATACGCCCGCCAATAGCAATAAATCCAGGAATGACTGCTTCCTTTTACATCGCTGTAACAGCCCCTAGTAACGGCCAGGCAAACGACGCTGCCCCTGCATTTGAGCCAATTGTAACCTCAACAAGAAGTAGTACTTCATTCACAGGTGACCAATATGACAAGGTGTTAATTGACACGATACATGATCTAAGTTTATCCCTGTCTGGTGGAGAACAATTGCTTCGACCTGGATCAATGAGTTCAATTCAGGTTGAAATAATAAATAACGGAAATGGACCGAGTGTTGCAGAGTTAAGTCTCCCTAATATTCCAGAGAGTTGGGATTTCATGCTCCGCCAGGACAACCTCGTTTTAGAAAGCAATATGATTCCGCTTTCAGTGTCCTACATTGGTGAAAATACTGCTAACATTGAGATTCTTATCTCTGTTCCAATGAGCGAATCAGCTGGTGAATTGCATGAAATTACCATCGAAGTACAGCCTAATGGACTTGATTTTGATTTGTCTGATAATACAATCTCGCACATGATGATGACGGGCAGTATTCGCTATCCATCGTATAATGGTTCAACAAATGATATCCATGCTATGATTGATTCTACTTTAACCATCAATGGTACGATCACCAATGTGGGGAATGCATTGGAATCCGATATGGAGATTGAATTTGATGTTTCTACTTCACCTCCAACTGATGATATTGTGGCATTTCTTACCGCAGGTGTTGGCGGCCCAACAACCATCCCTAACTCCGCGCTGACATTCCCAATGAGTTCTGGTGATTCGAAGCTGGTAATTATCGATCTCGTGATAGGTCCAAATGTACCGCTGAATACACGAATTGTCATTACGACATATGTCGAAGGTGGCCTTGATAATGAAGGAGAAGTCGTCAAGATTGAGCACCAAAATTTGATACTTGTCGATGAACAAAGAAAGGTAGAAATGGAGGTATCCTCCCTGCCAACAAC
>Ga0213865_10000823_pt1 | contig 20526 bp, 14 predicted proteins | sample PICome_6_FD_160100 | JGI IMG/M metagenome (GOLD analysis project Ga0213865, IMG submission 160100) | Coastal seawater microbial communities near Pivers Island, North Carolina, United States - PICO282 | ecosystem: Environmental > Aquatic > Marine > Coastal | place: USA: North Carolina...
CAATACTGAAAAGATGATAGAAATGGCTAGACAGACATCTAAAATTAAAGATGTTAAAGATAGACTTTCTATGAGTAATATGTTTGATGAAAAAGAAATGGAAGGTATTGCTTCTATGGCTAGAATACAAGATGGTGAATTTGTTGTTGATATGAGAAATGAAGATGGGGAAAAAATCACCAAATCTATAGATTCATTAACGAACGGGGATTATGAAATGTTATTAAAACCACCTGACTCAGAAGCTGATTATATGTCAGATATGTTATATAATTCTCAAACAACAAACGAAAGATTAGCTAATATTGAAAAATCATTTGAGTACGGATTTATAGATGGTGCATTTGATGTATATGGTGCAATTGAAGAGTCTACGGATTCAACTATTGCTGCATTAACTGCTATGGGTGCGAATGCAGCAACTTCTTTAGCGAATGAACTTAAAAATATGGACGCTTTGGATATTTTAAAGTTTGATCCTGAATCAATAGATCAAGAAATGACAAAAGTTGTTGAGAAAATGGGTCAAGTTTTTGAAAATTATACTGCAGTAATTAACGAAGGTTCATTTGACATAGAAACAGGGACATTAACCGCAACTAATTTAAATATGTCAGGACAAGCAGGACAAAATCCATCAAAACAAAGTATAGACCCTAAAGAATTTTGTAAGGATAAAGGAGGATATAATGTAGCCGAAGGTAAATGTAATGACGGTTCAAAACCAATGAAAACAGGTGGTATGGTACCATCAGGATTTCCAAACGACACATACCCTGCAAGATTATCATCTGGTGAGACAGTTTTACCCGATCCTGTAAATTTAAAAACTGTTTTATCTAGTATTGGTGTTGGAAATAATAGTGGTAATATGGATTTAGGTGGAAATATTAATGTAAATATAACCGCACCCTCTGGATTTGGGAATTATTCAGATACACAAAAACAAGAAATTAAAGATTTAGCGTTTCAACAAATTAAAAGATACCTTATTAGTAAAGATGGTCAAACTAATACACCTACTAGTGGTAATATAGAATCTATCACAAATAATCAATTAATTTAATTTTTTTTTATTTAACTATTGACTTTTCAATATTTTATCCTTATTATTACAAGGACCAGTATAACTAGATAAAAAAACAAGAATAATATTTATTATTTAATTTTCCTGAATTTTATTGGTGTAATATTTATATAATAAGAAATTATATATATATGTCAGGAATATTAGACCATCAAGGAATCTTTTATCAACAAGGTATATTATCTACACAACAGTTTAGGGATAATATATTGGGTAGAAACTTACCGCCACCCGTTAATGAAACATTAACACAATCAGGATTAGTATCTAAATTAAATGATATTGGTAAAGTTATAAATGTGCCTATATATGGTACTGGTGACGAAAATATTTCCGTACATTATAATGAAGATGAGAAAATGTTTCCTTTAGGTACTTTTTTTAGGTCAACACAAAATGTTAATCTTAATCCTTATATACCACAAAATGATGAATACGTTACCTATGAATTAACTTTACCACCTAATTTACCTAAACCCACACCTGAAGGATTTGGTGACAAAGAAAGAGGTGAATACCCAATATCTTATAATCCACAAAAATTTGATTTAGTTAATAAAGGTGATAAGAAAGGGGTTGGGTTTCCATTTAACGTAATCGATAAATATAAATCTTTAAACTTTCAAAAGGAAAGTTCTTTAGGTATTGTTGGTGGACAACAATTAGAAAAGAGTATTATAGAAAAAATTAGTAGAGTGGAAACTTTATCAAACCCAAGTAATGATAGTGCGGGTTATATAACGGAACCTGTTGGTAATGTAGTTGACAACTATGTTGATACCTTAAGAGGTAACAATCAATTTATTAATACTCTACCAAATGATGCGGTAGGTTGGAATGAATACAATAGTAGTAATAAAATACCTGGAGGTTCACCAGATTCTGCGGAAGGTGTTGAACCAACTATGTCAACAGAGATAAGAATGAAATCATTATTGGGTAGGACTAGTGATTTACAGGTAAAGTTTACATTTGATTTATTAAATAGAAATAATTATAGACCATTATATGAAGATAGTAGGTTTGTTGGTACATCTGAAGAAGGAACTAATGGTAGATATTATATTGGTACAGATAAGAACACTAATAGGGGAGATTTAATAACAAAGACTTTTGATAGTGATGATTTTAATGGTGGTAATGATGACAGTAGTGGTACTAAAACCAAAATAGAAGGTATTGGTGAACCTTTTGGGGAACCAAATAAATTCTTTTGGACTACTGGTGGAGAACAAAATTTCAACCCAAAAACATTACTTTATAAAACACAACAAATAGTTGATAACCAACAAGACGAAGTTTATATAAATCAAACTAGAAAGTTTTTTAAAGATAAAAAACAAAAAAGACTTATCAGTAGGGGTAATGCGATAAGTGAATTATTGTTGATTGATGCAGAAACTAATGGTAAATATTGTAGGGTTTGGACTGTAAATGATAGATATAGTTATTTTAATGCGATAAGAAATACTGGTTTATTTACATCTCCTACAGGTACAGAGGGATTTTCTGCAACTGCAGAAAAATCATCACTAAGTGTTTTAATGGATAATGGTATACCTAAGTATCATCCAGTTATAAATGAAGACATTAGTGAAAGAAAGAGATATATGCTTTCAATAGAAAATTTAGCTTGGGCAGATAATTTAGCAGATTTACCTTTATTCGAAGTTGGTCCGGGAGACCCAATTAATGGTACTAATGGTAGATTAATGTGGTTCCCACCATATGATTTACAATTTGATGAAAATACATCTGCAAATTGGACTAAAACAGATTTTATAGGTAGAAGTGAACCATTATATACTTATAATAATTCAGTTAGATCGGGTAGTTTATCTTTTAAGATATTAGTAGATCACCCTAGAGTTATAAACTGTTATAGGGGACAAAACAACAATTTAAATGAAAGGTTTTTTGCGGGTTGTGTAACACCAGAAGATTTTTTAGAGGCATTAGAATGTACAGTAACTCAAACAGATTATGAGGAAATTAAGAAAAAACTTAATAAAGAAAAAAAACAAACTGTAACAGTAATACCTTCACCACCAGAAAATGGAGTTGTTAAATTAATAACTACAGTTGATTGTAACGTTGAACCTGAGAATTGTAGAAAAACTATGACTTTTGAACAAACATCTTTAGATGCGATTATTGTAAAAGTGGAAACTTTTGTACAGAAACAAAATACTAATACAAACCCTAAAACAAAAATAATTTTTAATGGTTATGTTGGAAGGGGTGCAAATATTAACGAATTCCTTGAAGTTACTAATGAGGGTAAAGATTTAAGTAAAAAATACGCAGAAGAGGTTAAAAGTGCAGTAGAAAGTTCATTAAATTCTTCAGGAATAGATACTAAGATATTGAAAAATATAACATATAATGTTATAGGTAATGAAGCTTTCAAATCAGATACTGATGCAGATTATAGGGTTGATGTATTAATGGAAAGTGATATAGAAAATTCTTCTGAAGCACAACCAAAAGAAGAAGTTAAAAAGAACGCTACTGGTACATTAAATCCTGATGAAATTAGAGAATTAGTAGACAACTTAATTATAGATGAAGGTGCATATTTTGAATATATAGATGGAAATTACCCAAATTATTTTAAAACAATATCAGAAAAAATAAAGTATTTTCATCCTGGATATCATAGTTTAACACCAGAAGGGTTTAACACTAGACTCACATTTTTAAATCAATGTATGAGACAAGGACCTAGTATATATGACACTAAAAGAAACATAAATGGAAATGAGGTTGGTGTACAACCACAAAACTTATCTTTTGGTAGACCACCTATATGTATCTTAAGAATAGGTGATTTTTTCTATACTAAAATTGCAATACAAAGTTTGTCGATAAGTTATGATGGTCCACAATTTGATTTAAATCCTGAAGGAATCGGTGTCCAGCCTATGATTGCTTCAATTCAAATGTCTATTGATTTAATAGGTGGTCACTCTTTAAGTGGTCCAATTAATAGACTACAAAACGCACTTTCATTTAATTATTATGCTAATACAGAAATGTATGATGTTCGCTCAGATTATATTAGTGAAGATGGTACAATACAGGATGGTGCAAAGTTAGGGGAAATTAAAAGTGGTTTATTAGAAGAAGCAGAAAAACAAATATCCCTAAATGAAGACACTGAATTAAACCAAATTACAGAAAATGAAAATTTAGATGGGGAAGACGATGGGACAAATGATGGAAACCCTTTAATAGTTATTACTGTAGATAATACTAAAGTATATGCGACAATTACTAGCGGTGAATTACCAACAGACATTAAAGTAGGTAAGAATGAAACAAATTCTGAAAATGAACTAATATTAGAAGTATCAATACCAAGTACCAACCAACAAGAAAGCGATATAAAAAATGATCAAGCTGGTGTTAATGTATCTTTATATGGTGAAGGAGGGTTCACTAAATTAGCGTCACCTACTGAGTTAAAAACCTTTAATAGTGATATTGCGCAAAAAGAAATTGAATTAAATGCTGCACAAACAACATTTACTACCACACCTAATGTTGCTAACCAAAGAAATGTCGCTTCAGCACAATTAGCTTTAGATACTGCAAATGAAACTTTATCTAAATATTTAAGTGAATACAATACTAAAATTAAGGCAGTCGCATATTTATCGCAAAATAAAAGAAAAACTAAAGTAACTAAAGCCTTTACAGTTACGGAAAATGGAATAAATTAAATATTATGGGAAAAGATTATTTTGACAGATATCAAAGTTTTAAGTTTGATGGTAAATACTTACCTTTACCTTTTATAAAAATACCACCTAAACAAAGTGATAAAACCGTTGTTTATGATTCTTCTATTAGTAGGTTAGATAAATTAAGTCAAAAATATTATAATAATCCTTATCATGGGTGGTTAATATTGTCATCTAACCCACAATTTGGTGGTGTAGAGGAAAGTATTCCAGATAAAGAAATTATAAGAATACCATTCCCTTTTAGAGATAGTATACAACAATATATAGATGAGGTTGATAAATATTTTAAGTTTTATATACAAAAATAATTAATGGGAAATAATGTAGATACTATAGGGTCTAACAAATCTGGAAAAAATTCAGGTAGTGTTTTTGTTGTTGATCCAAACCCACCTGGTATGGAGAGTATACCACCAGAAGATATGTTTATATATGTTAAACTATCTGCATTTCCTAGGAGTAGAGCAACTTTCGGTGGAAATTCATTAGAAGGTGATCCAATAATATTTGATTCAGGAGTGGATGGTGAAGTTCACTTTATATCTACAAATATAAGTTATAAAGACGGCATATTAGATCCACCATTACAAAAAACGTATGCAACTACTGAATGGACAAATATAGGTGGATTTAAAGATGAAGATACGAGAAGTTCAGGTATATTGGAAGGTTTCGGTATTAATTCAATCAATATAAAATATAATGCAAGTTTAGTACCAGTAGTAGACATACAATTTACAGATGTTAGAGGATCTAGTTTATTTGATGTAGTTAAAGATGACGATAGAAAATCACCATATAGTATATTTTTTAAATTACCTTATCCTGTATTTAGGTTATCAGTTAAAGGGTATTTTGGACAAAAGGTAGATTACTGTTTACATATGACTAATTGGAATTCAGAGTTTGATGGGTCAACAGGTAATTTTGTTATAAACGCCAACTTCTTAGGATTCCAACAGGCATTACTCAATGATTTAGTAATTGGTAATATTATAGGTGCAGTAAACACACAAAAAGGTACGGATAATTTAAATAGAATTTTTGATGAAAGGATTTCTGAAGTTGGTGTAGAAAATAGTATACCACTAGTAAATAGTGATGGTAGTAATATAAGAAAATTAGATGAATTTTTCACTAGAATATCTAAAATACAAATTGAATCTGAAATAATTAAAACTGAAAATGAAAACTTTGCGATATTAAAAGATTTAAATGCTAAACTAAGTATTTTAAATTCAATACAAAAATTCATTGGTACCCCAATACCTAAAGAAACAAATAGTAGTTCTGGTGGTGCAACAGAGAAAGTAGGTGAGTCATTGAATTATTTAGAATTAAATAACTCGTCTAATAAAATAACACAACCTAGTAGTACAATAAATGATCGTAGATTAATTAAAGGTGAAAATTATGTTGATATAAGAGATTATGTAGTTTTTTCTAATACAAATAGAAACGAATTTAAAAGTTATATTAAAGCATTAAATAATGTAGTATCACAATATGCCGATTTTTCTAAAAGTGCTAAAAAATTACCTAATAAAAGTATAAAAACTAAATCACCTAATAACACATTAGATGAGGCAAAAGAAATAGCTGAGAATAAAACATCTAAAAATATTAATCCAGATTCTTCAGATAATAATGGAGATAAAACTTTAATTGAGACATTTTTTAATATAGAGGATACAGATAATTGGGAAAACTTTATAGTTACTAAAAACATTAAAAATGAAATAGAATCGTTACCATTTTCAGAAATATTAAATTCTTTTATCACACCAGTAGAAAATAATTCATTATATTTAAAAAATGATTATGAAGAAAGTAGTGAAAAAAATGCGTTGTTTGCAATTAACCTACTAGAAACTCAAATTAATGACAATACTTACTATACCCCAAACACTAAACTTAATCCTGAAAGTAATGTTTTAGTTGCGGATTTTAGAAAACAAAGAGAATTTTTAGAAAAAAGAATAAAAGATTTAGAAAAAGATGTAAAAGTATTGAGGGAAAGAGTAGAAAATGAAATTAATGAAGAACTACTTAGAAATTTTGAACAAAGGTTTAATTTTAAACCTACTATAAGTAAATGTTTTGAAATTATTGCTAACAATGCACAAGCAATGATTGAGACAATCTATGATATTAGTTACGAAGCGTCTCAAAAAAACATATCTGAGAATAGAAAAAATATTTTAAAAAATTATGAAACGGATGTTCCACAAGGTATTGATATTTCTGCGTTCCCAACTATATATGAAAATGGAGCTGAAGGGTTAGAAGAAATATATATAGGTGAAGTATCAGGTATTAATAGAAGTGATTTTCCTGAACTTAATTTTGTTGAGGAAGTTTTTGAAAATTTAACTTCTAGAACTATAGAGATAGAACAAGTTACAACTGCAACTAACACAGGCACAGGTTTAGATACAGACAATTGGTTTCCTATAAACCCAATAGATTATGAAACGAACCCTTGGATAAAATTAAACAATTCTGATGATATAGTAAAAACTAAAGAAGAATTAGTAGAAAAATTTTTTATTAGATTAGGTATTTTAAAAAATTATTCTAATTTTGATAATACTACTGGATTCCCTACAATTGATGACTATATTAGACTAGACTCAATCGCAGCAAACAAAACTATATTTGATAAAGGTGCTAGAGATGTAATATCTAATTTGTTAAATGAATTAGAAAATAATATTTCTATTTTAGAGAATACAGAGTTTTTTAAAACTAATATACAACAAATAGGTTTAAAGTATAAATGGAAAGAAGAAATTGCTTTACCAAAAATAGGTGATATAGAATTAAGTGGTAATCTTAATAAAGATGTGGACTTTATACTTTTTGATAAACAAGAAATACTAAATAATAGTAAACAACTGTTTCAAAAAATAAGAGAAGATTCTGCATATAGTAAATTATTAGATAATAAACTAAATAATGGTGTTAATAAAGAAATAATAGATGGTAATTTATTTTATAAAAACTTATATGAAAATAATAATAATTTAAATACATATAATTCTTATAATGTATGGGATAAAGACGTTGCCACTAATTTAGTTAAATCTAATAACAATCAGATTACAGATAATTTATCTAATAGTAAATTAACTGATTTTAACCCTAGTGGTGAAACTTTTTTATTGGAAAGTAAATTTATTAACGTTACTAATTATAATATTACTAATTTAAACCCTAGTGGGCAAGTAACACAAAATCCTACATCTAATAGTTCTAATGTTTCAGTTAGTGATAGTTTATTTGAGAATAGTATGGTAGAAAGTGATTTATATAATGCACAAGATAGTACATATGCAAAATCATTATTATTGTTTTCTACATTTCCTTTTAGAACATTTGGGGAAGGTTTTTTAAATTCAGTATTTCCTAATGATAGGTTTGTAGGTGCTAGAATAGTTAATTTACCAAAAACCTATATCTGTTATTTAGGTGGTTTGTTATGGAGATATAAACAGTATAAAAAAAATAATATTGACCCATTAAAGTTTGGTACTATTAATAATAAAAATTATGGAGAAAATCTACCAAATAATTATATTAATGTAGGTTATATGAGAAAAGTATCACCAGAAAAACCGATTAATATAGAAATAAATTTATTAAACTTACCAAATTCAGTATCCAATAGTTTTATTTCGTATTTTAAATCATGGGTTGATACAAATTTTCAAAGATTTGAAGAAAATATAAAAATATATGTACCCACAACAGAAAATTCAGAGGTTTTTAGTAATTTCAAAAAAAATAGTGAGAATTATTTTTTAAAAATATTAAAACAAACTAGCGATTTAATAATATTAAATAGTAAAGTGTTTTCTGGATTAAATAGTGTGCAAAATATTACTAATTTAAACCCTAGTGGGCAAGCAACACAAAATCCTACATCTAATAGTTCTAATATAATATTAGAAGAAGATTTTAATGTTAGTCGTAATGATATAATAAATTATATTAGTATTTTTAAACAAAAATTCGTAGAGGTAGAAAAAAAGAACGAAACTAATAGTAAAGAATTACGAGAAAAAATAGACAAAAGAAATAAAGAACTAAAATTAGGTATATATAATTATTTTAAAAATATAAATAATAAATGGGTAGGTAGTGAAGAAAAATCGTTTAATATATGTGGTGGTTCAGATACAAAAAATTTAATTGATTATTTTAGATTTGTTGATAGAGGTTGGAGGTGTATAGGTGATGAGGCAACATTTAATTTAAATAGTTTTCTTAGTCTAAGTAAAGACTTAGATAGTAGTGTTTATGTTTTTATGTCTAAAATATTAAGAGATAGTAATTTTTTATTTCAGATATTACCGACATATATTAATTTTAAATCTGTTACAGAAGTCGCAAAAATATTTCAACCACAAACAACATTACAAAATAATGAGTCTACGGGTCCAATATTTTGTTGTATATATATTGGGGGAACTTCAGAAGTTTTAGATATAGAAGAAAGAGGTAATTACTATTTTAAAGATGATAGTTTTACCTTTAAAGGTGGTAATGAATTACCTTCAGATTTTTTAGATAATGGTGATAATTGTTCTGATTTTCAAGAGAATAGTTCGTTAGTTGCATTTAGAGTATCTTTTGGTGCACAAAATCAAAACATATTTAAAAATGTTTCTTTAAATCAGCAAGAGCATAAAGAAACGGGTGAATATTTTAAGGCGTTAGCAGATTTAGTAGATAAAAGGGGTGCAACCCAACAGACTTATGTTGGTACTGATCTACTAAGAATCTTTAAAACTAGATCTTACACTTGTTCGGTAGAAGCATTAGGTTGTATGAACATACAACCATTAATGTATTTTGACTTACAAAATGTACCATTTTTTAATGGTGCTTATTTAATTACTAATGTAACACACAGTATAACACCTAATCATATGACTACTAATTTTCAAGGTGTAAGACAATCTAAATTTATTTCCCCACCAAATACTAAAATAATTGCAGATTTAGATATTAATTTAAATGAGATTAGTAAAATAGAGCCTATAGTTTTCACTAATTTATCCCCAAATAATCAAAAATATAGTATTGGTGTTTTAAATCCTGATGCAGATTTTGATTTTGTTAATAATTTTGGTGTCGGTGGTACTAATGAACAATCAAATCAAGGGGTAAATAATTTTAGAATTTTAGGGGTATCCGAATCAACCTTTTCTGACGATGAATTAAAAACCTTTTTAACAAATTTATCAACATTAATGGTTGATAATGGAATTGTGAGTAATTCACAAGTTACTATGTTTTTAAGTGCAATGTTAGATAATTCTAATAATTTTCAGAATAAAGAGTTAGATTGGAGTATGGAAAATCAATTACCAGTACGTTTTCCTGAAACTGATGAACAATTCCCTAATAAACCTAGATATTATGGTTTAGTTCCCGATCAAGAATCTAATACGTCTAATCTAAATCCTAGTGGTGACGCAACACAAAATGTTACTGCAGAAGGTAGTGATGTTGAGGTAGAAAAATTACCTAATCCGTTAACTTCACAACCAATATTCGGTGAAGGAAATGAAAGTGATATAGCATATAGTTTAGATCTCACACCAACATTATCAGAGTATCAGTTAAATGATAGTATTGAATTAGAAAAACAAAAAATAACTAATCTATTTGAAAACTCAGAAAATGAAAATGAAAAAAGAGTTCTTAGGAAAAAACTTAAACAACTAAAAAAACAAGAAAACAGTTTATATAAAGATACTAAATATTTTAATATTTTTGAGGGTGATGCGTATAGATTTAAACCTAGGGGATATCTCTATATAATTGGGAGGAAACAATATTATATGTACCAAAAAAACTATGGTAATAACCCTAATCTAGCATCAATAGATGAAACTGCTGCGTTATCAACATCTTTATATATTTGGAAAAATTTTAAAGGGGTTGGGGATAATTTACAAAATACTGCCTATAAATTATCATCTTTAAAGGGTAATGGTTCTGCAACTATTTTTAGTAAATGTATCGAAAACGTGTATCAAACACATAGTATTGGTAATATTGAAACTGCGTTTGATGTATTTGAAAAAGTTTTAACTAATTTTGTCACTAAAAAAGAAGGTAGCGAACCTGTACAACCATTAATTAATTATTTTAATCCTGGACCAACATAATTTGTTTTTTCATAAAAATTTATTATATTTGTAATATGAATGTTGGAAATATAGTAACTAATTCTAAGAAAATAGATTTCGAAAATTTTAAAATTTGTCGTAAGATAGATAATATTGATAGGGATTTACCAACACTAATTATAGGGTGGGAAAATGTAAAAAAAATTTATGGAGAAAGAGTTTCTATATTACATAAACGTATAGATACTTTTACCTTTTGGACATTTTCATCTAAAGAAAGAAAATCAGAGTATGAAGTAGATTTAGATTCATTCGTTAACCATTGTTATAATGAATTCGGTGAACATTTACCATATGTTTGTTTAGATTTACTATTAGGAAAAAGAATGATTAATTTCAGAATCATACGTAAGATACTATCTCTAAAGAATCCAGTCACTTATATATCAGATACTAATATGGTTTATATTTATGGTGAAGGTATTATTTTTGGGTTGGATTTAAATGTGGTAAAATTATTTGAGGATAAGTATGAAAAAATACTTAATAAAGTAAAGAATTTAGAAAACAATACTTTGGTAGATTTGGAGATATTTAATAAATGTAAGGATCTTATTTTAAAATTAAAAAATAAGAATAAATATATACCCTACATTTATGAATATGGACACAAATGACAAAATTATTACGTTAGCGTCTTTTGTATATTTGGATAAAATAGAAAGCTTTAAAACTTATTTAGGTAAAAGATTTAAAATAAAAGAAGATAATATATTCCAATATACATTTAACGAAGAGGAGAAAAAAATCTTAACCTTTATGGTTAGATTAAAACAAGGTGAGAGAGTAGACACTAGATCATTTTACCCACCCACTATTATTGTACACAAAAAAGGGGAGTGTTTTTATACTATAAACGCACTTAACAAATTAATTGAGAGTATGAGTGATGCAGATAATGGTAATTTAAATTATCATGATGTGAAAATAGATTGGGACACACACCAAAATAAAATGATGATTATCAAAAATGATGAATTGAAAATATTCACCATAAATAGAGATTTTTCTTAATTTCTTAATATTTATAAATAAAAGTACTATGGAAACAAGTAAAGACAATAAGAAAAAAGAAACTTTAGGAAAGAAGTTAGATGACTTTCTTTCTAACAACCAAACAGAAGAGTGTGTTGGTGAAGAATGTTTAATTAATGACGGAAAAGAGATTGTAGAAAGAGTTGAAAAAGTATATAAAACTAATGACGGAAGACAATTATTAATGTAAGATGAATAAGAAAAAATTACTTTCAGAAGATTTAAAAAGATACCAACAACTATTGGAGTATACTTTCTACGTACCTGAAAAAGAAGAGGGTGAAGTAGATGATTTACTATTAGATGATATGTTGACAGAACAAGATCCCCCTGCGGAAGACGAAGACCCTTTCTTTGATGTAGGTGGTGAAGATCCTGTTGCGGCTGCGGATGAAACACCTGAAGCTGGTACTGAAGAAACATCTGAAGAGGATGTAGAAGTTGATGCAGAAGAAACATCTGAAGAAGGTGGTGAAACCGACCCATTTGGTACAGATACTGAAGTAGAGGATGAATTTGCGGATGAAGATTTAGGTGGTGGCGAAGAAACTGTTGAGGTTGACGTTACAGATATTGTAGATAAAACTGAAGAAACTAAAGCATCTGTTGACGATATGGGACAAAAGATGGACGATTTATTATCTAAATTAGATGACTTAGAATCACAAGTAACTGATATGGATGGGGTCATCAATAAAATAGATGATTTAGAAAAAGAAATCGAAAGAAGAAATCCTACACCAGTAGAGAGATTAGAAATGAGATCTATGGATTCTTTTCCATATAGTGTTAAATTAACAGACTATTGGAAAGATAAAGAAGGGTATGACGCGAGTGAACCAGAAGACGAATACACTCTAACCCAAAGTGATATTGAAAACTTCGATGAAAAAGAAATAAGGGCATCCTTTGAAGGAGACTCCGAAGAAGAAGAAATGGATTAATACTAAATTAAATTAAAAAAAAACCTCACAAAAGTGGGGTTTTTTTATTATCCCCTATTGACTTTTTGATAAAGTATCATTATAATTGTATATTAATAAATTTAAAAAGATATACAATGAGTAACAGTTTAGATGCAATTTTGGCTCAGTATGAGAAGAATACTGAACCAGTAAAAAGTGGGAAGAAAATTTCCAACGAAGACAGACTAAAAAAGTACTTTACAGAAAAATTACCGAAAGGTGTAAAGTCACAAACTAAAACTTTCAGAATACTACCAGCGAAAGATGGTGGTTCTCCATTTACTGAAGTTTTTTATCACGAAAAAGAAGTTAATGGTAAATATGAAAAAATTTACTGTAACCATTTAAATGATGGAGAACATTGTCCATTATGTGAGGCGAAAGATGCCTTATATGAAGATGGTTCTGAAAAGGCTAAACAATTAGCTAAAGAATTTATCGCTAGAAAATTCTATGTAGTAAAAGGAATTGATAGAGATAATGAAGATCATGGTGTTAAGTTTTGGAGATTTAAACACTATAGAAACGGAAATGGTGTTATGGATAAATTAATACCTGTTTTTAAATTAAAAGGTGATATTAGTGATCCTAGAGAGGGTAGAGATATCGTTATTACTTCAGGTAGAGACCAAAATAATTATTCTGTTGTTAACACAATTATGGCGGATGATGTATCTATCTTAACAAACGATAAAGACTACGCTAACGAATGGGTGGGTAATGAAGAAACATTTAAAGATGTTTACGCTAAAAAATCTAAAGAGTATTTAGAGATTGTTGCAACAAACAAAACTCCAGTTTGGGATTCTGAACAAAAGAAATATGTTGCAGAAGAAGATAAAGAAGAAAAAGAAACTGCGTCACTAACAGAAGAAATCAATATGATGAGAACAGAAACTACTACATCTTTTGAGAAGGATTTTACCTCTAAGGGTGATGATGTTGAAGTTTCTAAGTTAGACACAGATGACGAATTACCATTTTAATTAAAATATGCCAAAGAAACCTTTAAAAAAGAAAACATCGGATTTTTCGTCTATAAGGAAAAAGTTTTCCTCCAAAGAAAAGTATAAAGAACAAAAGTACTTTGATTTGGGGGAGTCTTTCCAAAAGGCGACAGGGGTACCTGGACCAGCGATGGGACAAATCAATATGTTGTTGGGACATTCCGACACAGGAAAAACCACTGCATTAATACAGGCAGCGGTAGACGCACAGAAAAAAGGTATTTTACCAATATTCATTATTACAGAACAAAAATTTAGTTTTGAACACGCCAAACAAATGGGGTTACAGACTGAGTATATTGAAGAAATAGATGAAGAAACAGGTGAAGTAACTGGATTTTGGGATGGATTTTTATTATATAAATTAGGTTTCGATTATATTGAACAAGCCTTTGATTATGTAACTGAAGTTTTAGATGGACAAAAAAGTGGTGAGATACCACACGATATAGTATTTTGTTGGGACTCTATCGGTACAATACCTTGTAAAATGAGTTTCGATGGAAAAGGTGGTAATCAACACACCGCTAGGATTATATCGGAAAAATGGGGTATGGGTATGGCTCAGAGAATTACTTCGTCTAGGAAAGAATCCTCACCATACACCAACTCTATGATTTTCGTTAATCAACCTTGGGTTTCATTACCCGATAATCCATTTGGGCAACCTAAAATTATGCCAAAAGGAGGTAATTCTATATACCTATCATGTGCACTAGTATTCTTATTTGGGAATCAAAAAGATGCTGGTATTTCAAAACTATCTGCCACTAATAAAGGTAGAAAAGTTAATTTTGCTATTAGAACAAAAGTTGGTATCCATAAAAATCATATGAATGGGTTAGGATATGCGGATTGTAGGATATTAGCAACTACACATGGTTTCATAGAAGACGATAAGAAAGCTATCGATAACTATAAAATTGAACATAAAGATTACTGGAGTGAAGTATTCGAAAATGTAGGTAATGACGTAATGGATTTTGTTATTGAAAGTGATGAAAACTATATTGTGGCACCTGTAGATTACAATGATGATTAATTTATTTATTAACCTTCAATCTACTATGAGTGAGAATACCAAGTAAGAAAAAAAGAATCCAAAAGACTTTATTAATAGACGGAGACTCGTTGTTAAAAACCGCCTATCATGGGGCTAAAAATCTTTATTATAAAGAAACCCATATAGGTGGTATTTTTCAGTTCTTAACTATGGTAAGAAAAATGTTAAACGAAAATAAGTTTGACAGAGTATATGTATTTTGGGACGGTACTTTTAGTGGTAGACTAAGATACGATATTTATAAAGACTATAAGTCCAATAGAGACAAAGATTTCTATAACGAAACACCACCATCAGAAATTGATTTATACTTACAAAAAGAAAGAGTTATTTCTTATTGTGAAGAATTGTTTATAAGACAATACAGAGATGATATTGTTGAGGCGGATGATTCTATCGCATACTACGTAAAAAATATGTCAGAGGATGAGAATGTGGTTATTATGAGTAACGATAGAGATTTATGTCAACTAATCAATGAAAGGGTTAGTGTATATGTAATTAATCTCAAAAAGATAGTAACTGAAGAAAACTATTTAGTTGATTTCGATCATCACCCATCAAACCTTAAATTAATTAAAACCATTACTGGTGATGTTAGTGATAACATAAAAGGTATATTAGGTGTTAGTGAAAAAACATTAGTAAAATTTTTTCCTGAAATTATGGAAAAAACTTTGACTTTGGAATATATTTTTAGTAAAATTGAAGATATACAAAAAGAAAGGAAAACTAGATTGAAAACACTTGATAATATATTAAATAAAGTCACTAAAGGTTCTCAGAAAGAAATGATTTTTGAAGTGAACGATAAGATTATAGATTTAAAAAATCCATTGTTAACAGAAGAAAGTAAATCAGATTTAGATTACTTATTTACTACCTCTATCGATCCCGAAGGTAGAGAAAATAAAAACGTAATTAATATGATGATTGAAGATGGTTTAATGTGGGCAATACCAGGTGGAAGAGACGGTTATATAAAATTTTTACAACCATTCCTATCAATAATAAAGAAAGAAAAAAATTATTACAAAAAAGAAAATGTATAAGTTATGAAGAAGAAGTATAAAACACACCCTTATGAATTTCTGTTTTTAATCAACGGAAACCCTATTGTTGGAAGAAATTTCCCAATAAACAATTTTAATAAAGAATCTTTAAAATCATATGAGTTAAAAGAAACTATAGATGATACAGTAGGTTTAATCCAAAACCACTTTAAAAATAATACATATAATTATATGGAAAGATACTTTAATTATTTTGTTGCTAGTACTGAAGAACAAACTGAACCTGTAGATATATATGAAAACGAAGACTTTTTCACTTTACAAATAAAAGTTAGAGGAAGAGTAGTTTGTGAAAAGATTTTTAGTGGTAATGATTACCCACCTAATGTAAGATACGATGTTGATATAAGAAAAATTATACCAAAAATCATCGAATATTTGCAACAGGGGTTGAGTCGTAAAAATTATACGAAAAATTTGTGCGGTTATCAACTAGACGGTATATTTATTAATAACTAAAATCAGAAAAAGAATGGCGAAAAATGAGAGTTTAAATTTAGGTTATTTAGGGTATAGTTTTCAGGTTAAATTAGTTAAACAATTAGTAGAAGATCATAAATTTTCAGAGAGTATCGTATCAATCGTTGATCCAAATTACTTTGACAACGAATATATGAGATTAATTGTTGCTAGTGTAAAAGATTACTATGAAAAATATGAGACAATTCCGTCTTATGAAACCATTTTTAACATAATTAAAAGTGAAGTTAGGAGAGAAATCGCTAGAGAATCTGCAACTGAACTTATTAAGGAAGTTAGAGAATCTGACAATAAAGACTGTTTACACACACAGGATGTTGCCATTAAGTTCTGCAAACAACAAGAACTTAAGAAGGCTACTCAGAAAATCCAAAAAATTCTAGACATTGGAGATTTTGATAGATATGATGAGTGTGAAGAATTAGTTAAACAGGCTATATCTGTTGGTACTGAAAAAGACGAAGGTGTAGATATTTTTCATGCGATTGAGGACGTTTTAGCTGATGATTTTAGAGATCCTATTGCAACTGGTTTGGTTGGGATTGATAATCTTATGGGTGGTGGATTATCTAAAGGTGAATTAGGTGTTATTCTAGCAGCATTTGGTGTGGGTAAAACTACATTAATAACTAGAATGGCTAATACTGCGTATTTAGAAGGGAAGAATGTAGTGCAGATTTTCTTTGAGGATAATGTAAAAGTTATTCAAAGAAAACACTTAACATGTTTTACTGAGATAAATTTAAGTGAACTAGGTGATAGACGAGAAGAAGTAAAAGAACTTATCCCTAGATTTCAAGGATTAGAAAATAATCTAATTCTTAAAAAAATGTCTAGTGATGGTACTACTATCCCACATATCAAACAGTACTTACGTAAACTAATTTCATCGGGTATTAAACCAGATATTGTATTTGTTGATTACATCGATTGTATTCAACCAACAAAACAATTTAAAGACGAATATAGTGGAGAGGGTAATGTTATGAGACAATTCGAAACTATGTTAGCGGAATTAGATGTTGCTGGTTGGACTGCAGTACAAGGTAACAGAAGTGCTATCGGAGCAGATTTGGTAGAAGCAAATATGATGGGAGGTTCAATCAAAAAAGGACAAATAGGACACTTTATATTATCAGTTGCAAAGACTTTAGATCAAAAAGAAGAAGGTAGAGCAACATTAGCCATTCTTAAATCTCGTTTTGGTAGGGACGGAGTAGTTTTCGATGACATTGTTTTCGACAACGGTACATTAGTTATAGATACTAGTGAAAGTACTGATGTGTCACTTTTACAACACGAAAAAGGACAGAAGAAAAAAGATTCGGATTTCATTAGTAGAACATTAGAGAAAAAGAGAAGTTCCACAAATAATAATCAACCATTTTAAGAAAAGAATCTTATGGTTTATAAATTAAACTATTAAGGGATTCCTTTCTCTAAAAAAAAGTAAAAAAGTAAAAAATTAAAAAAATATGGAGTTATCAAACAAAATTTTATCAGACATTACAGTGTATATGAAGTACGCTAAATATCTCCCAAACAAAAATAGGAGAGAGACTTGGGAAGAATTAGTAAGTAGAAATAAAGAGATGCACCAAAAGAAGTATCCTAAGATTAAGGATGAGATAGAAGAAGTTTATCAGATGGTATATGATAAGAAAATACTACCATCAATGAGAAGTTTACAATTCGGTGGTAAACCGATTGAAATTTCACCAAACAGAGTATATAATTGTGCGTATTTACCTATCGATCATGTTGATGCATTTTCAGAAACAATGTTTCTTTTATTAGGTGGTACAGGTGTTGGGTTTTCAGTACAAAAACATCACGTAGATGCGTTACCAGAAATTAGAAAACCAAACCCTAAAAGAAGTAGAAGATATTTGATAGGTGATTCTATTGAAGGTTGGGCAGATGCAATCAAAGTGTTAGTAGAATCATATTTTGGTTCTAAGACATCAACACCAATATTTGATTTTTCAGATATTAGACAAAAAGGGGCGTTGTTAGTTACATCTGGTGGTAAAGCACCAGGACCACAACCACTAAAAGATTGTATTCATAATATTAAAAAGGTATTAGACGCTAAGTCGGATGGTGATAAGTTATCACCTATTGAAGTACACGATATGGTTTGTCATATTGCAGATGCAGTTCTTGCGGGTGGTATTCGTAGGGCAGCATTAATTAGTTTGTTTAGTGCAGATGACAACGAAATGATTTCTTGTAAATCAGGACCTTGGTGGGAACTTAACCCACAAAGAGGTAGGGCAAATAATTCAGCAGTGTTACTAAGACATAAAGTTACTAAAGAGTTTTTCTTAGATTTATGGAAGAGAATCGAATTAAGTGGTGCGGGTGAACCAGGAATTTATTTTTCTAATGACAAAGATTGGGGAACTAATCCTTGTTGTGAGATAGGTTTGAGACCTTATCAGTTCTGTAACTTATGTGAGGTTAATGCTTCAGATATTCAGTCACAAGAAGACTTTGAAAAAAGAGTTAGAGGCGCTGCGTTTATTGGTACATTACAGGCAGGTTACACAGACTTTCACTATCTAAGAGATGTGTGGAAAAGAACGACACAAAAAGATGCATTGATTGGTGTTGGAATGACAGGTATTGGGTCTGGTGTAGTATTAGGTTATGATATGAAATCTGCAGCTAAAGCAGTTAAAGAAGAAAATGAAAGAGTTGCCAATTTAATCGGAATTAATAAGGCGGCTAGAACAACTACAGTAAAACCATCAGGTACCTCATCATTGGTTTTAGGTACATCTTCAGGAATACATGCTTGGCACAATGATTACTACGTTAGAAGAATTAGAGTAGGTAAGAATGAAGCAATTTATACATATCTTTCTGTAAACCACCCAGAGTTGGTTGAGGACGAAGTATTCCGACCACATGATACTGCAGTTATATCTATCCCACAAAAGTCACCAGAAGGTTCTATTTTAAGATATGAATCTCCTTTTGAGTTATTGGAAAGAGTAAAAAGAGTATCTAAAGAATGGATTAAGTTTGGGCATAGAGGTGGACAAAATACACATAACGTATCTGCAACAGTTTCATTGAAAGAAGAAGATTGGGAACTTGCGGGTAATTGGATGTGGGATAATAGAGAACACTATAATGGTTTATCTGTGTTACCATATAATGGTGGAACATACCAACAAGCACCATTCGAAGATTGTGATGTAGAAAAATACGAATCTATGATGAAGTCATTAAGTAATGTTAATTTGGCTAAAATTGTAGAATTACAAGATAATACCGATCTATCTGGTGAAGTTGCTTGTGCAGGTGGAGCTTGTGAAATAGTGTAGTTATGAATATAAATGCATCAAATGATTGGGTACAACAATTATATGTGAGGGAGTTTGGAAACAAACTCCTTCCTTCTGATTACTATTATGACAATGATGGTAGAATGGTTATGACAGAATCTTATCATAAAAGAAGGGGTAGGTGTTGTGGTAATGGTTGTTTAAATTGTCCATATAATCCACCACATGAAAGAGGTAGTGAAGAAATAAGAAAGTCATCGTAAGGTGACTTTTTTTATTTTACTATATATTTATAGGTAAACATATTTAGTGAAAAATTTAAACGAAGAAATAGATAAAATAAAAAAGTTAATGGTTTATGAAAATGGATCAACTATTAATGAAATATCAACTAAGTCAGTTTCGATAACACCAAAACAAAGCGATGAAACCCCAAAAAATAAAAAAGAAGTAAGTAAAGATGATTGTATATTGATTAAGGCTTCAGGTGAATTTGTTGTGAATGTAAACAAAGGTAGTAAAGCAGTAACTAATTTTATTAATAATCTAGAAAATTCTATTAAAAATA
>Ga0213865_10000824_pt1 | contig 20520 bp, 21 predicted proteins | sample PICome_6_FD_160100 | JGI IMG/M metagenome (GOLD analysis project Ga0213865, IMG submission 160100) | Coastal seawater microbial communities near Pivers Island, North Carolina, United States - PICO282 | ecosystem: Environmental > Aquatic > Marine > Coastal | place: USA: North Carolina...
TCTACACCGTACTCGATCATTCGAATAATATCTTGTTCTCTATTCACTGTCCAAACACAAGTCGCAAGGCCATGTTTATGTGCTAATTCTACATTCTGTTTTGTAACATCACGATAGAAAGCGCTCCACACATGACCCTCTAATGATTTAATTATGTTAGGAAGTAAAAATAATTCTTCCATTGGATAATTTTTAACCATCCATGGAGAGTTTTCATAAATATTCTTTTTAGTGATTGAAAGACCTTGTTGCAGGGTAATAAATCCTCTTAAAATATTTGGATTTTGTTTTTTAAGAGCGTAAAGAATTCTAAAATCATAAGAAGTGATTAATGTTCTGTCCTCGAGTTTAAAATCTTTTATATCTTTAAGAATTAAGGAGACCATTTTCTCTGGGTCAGGTGTTACATTTTCTTGTGTAGGAGTTGATTTAATCTCTAGATTTAAAAATACGTCTTTATATTTATCTTCCGTCACTAATTTAAAGAAATCAGTTAATTTAGGTATTCTTTCGTCCTTAGCAGATTTTTGATTTTTAAATCTTTTTGCATACTTTGTTTCAGGCTTTATACTTTCAATATTATACTTACTTATTTCATCATAAGTTAAGTCTACTAATTTCATAGTTTTGTCTGTAATCCAGTTTCCTGAAGCATCTTTAACTAGATCTGGATTTAATCTGTAGTCGTGAAATATAATTGGAATATTATCTTTTGAAATCACAACATCAAATTCAACTGCTTTAATACCTAAATCAAATGTGTATTTAAAACCTGATATAGAATTTTCAACAATATCGCCTCTTGCTCCTCTGTGTCCGTATATTCTTATGTAGTTAGGTTTCGTTAAAAATGGATTGATCAATTAATCCTCAAATCAGTATTAGTATCAAACAGGTGTAGTTTGTCATTTTGAATGGAAAGATTTATATTTTTTCCAATAGTATCTTCTTTAACAACACCTGAAATACTTGCAACTAAAATTTCATTACTATTTTCAAGTTTACCATGAATAAGTGTATTCGCTCCAATCAACTCTACAAGTTCGACTTTTAACTTTATCGGACCATTCTGATCTAATTCAAAATCTTCAGGTCTCATACCTACATTAACAGGTCCATTAAATTTTGAATTAATTAAAAGTGAAGCTTTGTTTGCGAAACTTACTTTATTATTTTCGCAGTTTCCTTTTAAAATATTCATTGCTGGACTTCCAATAAATTGAGCCGTGAATAAAGTTTTGGGTTTTGTATAAACTTCTAAAGGTGTTCCGATATGTTCTACATTACCTTCATTCATTACAATCATTCGATCAGCTAATGTCATCGCTTCAACTTGATCGTGCGTTACATAAAGAGAAGTAGTTTTTAATTGAGTTTGAAGTTTTTTAATCTCTAATCTCATTTGAACTCTTAATTTTGCATCTAGATTTGATAATGGCTCATCAAATAAAAATGCTACAGGATTTCTTACAATGGCTCTTCCCATAGCAACTCTTTGTCTTTGTCCGCCAGATAATTGATTAGGTTTTCTATTTAATAATTCACCAAGCTCTAAAATTTCAGCAGCTTTTTGAACTCTAGACTCAATTTCTTCTTTCGGTACTTTTGCAATTTTTAAACCATAAGCCATGTTACCAAAAACAGTCATGTGAGGATAAAGAGCATAATTTTGAAATACCATTGCAATATTTCTTTCCATTGGCTCAAGCTCATTTACTTTTTCGTTATCAATTAAAATATTTCCTTCATTAGCATCTTCTAAACCTGCCACCATTCTCAATAGAGTTGATTTTCCGCAACCTGATGGTCCAACTATTACGATCAGCTCACCATCTTTAACATCAATACTTAGATCATGGATAACCTGAGTTTTTCCAAAAGATTTCTTTAAATTTTGTAAACTAATTTGAGACATTATTTATCGCTTTCTAATAACCCTTTAACAAAAAACTTTTGCATACTTATTACTACTATTATTGGTGGAACCATAGCTAACATTGCTGTTGCCATAACCGTTGGCCAATGAGCGTAATCATCTCCTGTAGGTATCATTGAGTCAATAGCCATTACAATAGTTCTCATGTCAGGATCAGTTGTCATTAATAATGGCCATAAATATTGGTTCCAACCGAAAATAAATAAAATAACAAATAAAGCCGCAATGTTAGTTTTACTAATTGGAACTAATATATCAAAAAAGAAACGCATTGGACTACAACCATCCATTCTGGCAGCTTCAACCATTTCATCAGGTATAGTCATAAAAAATTGTCTAAATAAGAAAGTCGCCGTAGCTGATGCAATTAATGGAAAGATTAAACCTGTATAAGAATTTAATAGATTTAAATTGGCAACCACTTCATAAGTTGGAACTATTCTTACTTCAACTGGAAGCATCAGAGTAATAAAGATTAACCAGAAACATAAATTCCTAAAAGGAAATCTAAAATAAACAAATGCAAAAGCTGATAATAATGAGATAATAATTTTTCCAACTGTAATTCCAATAGCCATGATTGCGGAGTTCATCATCATTTTTATCACGGGAACTTTGGCTCCGTATCCTTCTGGTGAACCTCTAAATAATGCATTAGCATAATTTTCAAAGAACTCTGTTCCAGGTAACATTGGTAATGGAGGATAAATAATTGCATCTTGTGTTACAGTGGATGCAACAAAGGTTAGCCAAACTGGAAAGAATATAAATAATACACCAAGAATTAATCCAAGGTGCGTTAACCAATAACCTGATCTTTTTTTCTCAACCATTAGTAATGAACCTTTCTCTCTATATATTTAAATTGAATCACAGTTAAAATTCCAACCAGCACTAAAAGAATTACAGATTGAGCTGCACTTGAACCTAAGTCTTGGCTTACGAAACCGTCTGAGAATACTTTATAAACAAGAATAGTGGTCGACTGTTCAGGTCCTCCAGAAGTAATCGTATGAATTACTCCAAAAGTATCAAAGAAAGCATAAACAATATTTACTACTAATAAAAAGAATGTAATCGGTGAAAGTAGAGGTATCACAATCGATCCAAACCTTTTCCAAAAACTAGCTCCATCTATTGCAGCTGCTTCAATAATTGATTTTGGAATAGCTTGTAGTCCTGCTAAAAAAAATAAGAAGTTATAACTTATTCTTCCCCACGATGAGGCTAAAATAACTAAAAACATTGCTTGATCGCCTTTTAAAGTATGATTCCATTCATAACCTAAAGCTTTAAGATAATAAGAAGCTAAACCAATATTTCCATTAAACATAAATAACCATAATACTCCCGCAATCGCTGGTGCTATCGCGTATGGCCAAATTAATAAGGTTTGATAAACCCCAGCAGCTTTAATTAATCGATCTGCTAACGCAGCTAAATATAAGCCTAAAGCCATTGATGAGACGGATACTGCAGTTGAAAAAATTATTGTCGTTTTAAAACTTGCTAGATAATAAGGATCGGATAATAAAAATCTAAAATTATCTAGACCTACAAATTCTGTTTTTAATCCAAAAGGATCTGGTAAAAATAAAGAATTCCAAATGGCTTGGCCTGATGGGTAAAAAAAGAAGACAAAAGAAATCAGTAGTTGAGGTGCAACTAACAGTGCTGGTAACCACCAGCCTTTAAAAAAAACTCTTTTTTCCATTTGATCTTAAGAAGTATACCAGGGGCTTTCGCCCCTGATACATTAAATTGATTTATTTGTTTGCTCTTTCAAATCTTCTTAAAAGAACGTTACCTCTTTTTACAGCGCTGTCTAAAGCTACTTGAGCTGTTTTAGTGCCGTTGTAAACTCCTTCCATCTCTTCATCAATAATTCCTCTTATTTGATCAAAAGAACCAAGACGTAAGCCTTTAGAGTTTTGAGTAACTTTATTTCTCATCATCTGTATTCCTGCTAAATCAGTTCCAGGATTAGATTTATAAAATCCTGCCTTTTTAGTTGCTTTAGCGGCTGCAGTTGTAACACCTAAATAACCCGTGTCTTGGTGCCACTTGGCTTGAATATCAGTTCTTGATAAGAAAGCTAAAAAAGCTGCCGTAGCTTTGTTCTCTTCTTTAGATTTTCCAGATAATGCCCATAGAGATGAACCACCAATAATTGTGTTTTGAGGTGCTTCTGTTGCTCCATAGTAAGGTAAGTGTCTAATACCAAATTCGAATTTTGCCTCTTTTTTGATACCAGCATAACCAGCAGAAGACTCTGTCATTAACATACATTCACCAGCTCTAAAATTTTTACCGGCTTCATTTCTTCTACCCATATACTTAAATTTACCTTCTTGAGCCCATTTACCTAAAGTTTGAATGTGCTTGATGTGTACTGGGCTATTGAATGCTAACTCAGTGTCTAAACCAGCAAATCCATTTGATTTAGTTGCAAACGGTATGTTGTGGTACGCTGAAAAGTTTTCAAGGTGAACCCAGCTGTGCCAACAAGTACAGAAAGGCATATCAATACCTTTTGCTTTTGCAGCATCAAGAGCGTTTCCAACTTTTTTCCATGTGCTTAAATCCATTTCTGGATCTAAACCTGCTTTTTTCATTAAGTCTTTATTAACCCAAAGAACTGGTGTTGAAGAGTTATATGGCATAGATAACATTTTGCCATCTGTTGTCGTATAGTAACCAGATACAGCAGAAACAAATCCATTAGGATTAAATCTTTGACCAGCATCTTTCATAAGTTGATACATAGGAACGTAAGCTCCTTTTGCTGCCATTAAACTTGCTGTTCCAACTTCAAATACCATAAGGATATTTGGATGTTGTCCAGCTCTAAATGCTGCAATACCAGCGTTTAAAGTTTCTGAGTAATTACCTTTTCTAGTATGAACCACAGTGTATTTGTCTTGTGATGCATTGAACTTGTTTACTTGTTCATCAAGTAATTCACCAAGTCTTCCACCAAAAGCATGCCACCATTGTATTTCTACTTTTGCTTGAGCAGTTGTTCCCGCAAACATTGCGAAAAGTGCCAACGAAGCTATTATTGCTTTTATTTTTTTCATTTTATGTCCCCCGTTTTCTTTTTAAAAAGAAAAAAAAGTAGCACAAAAGATATATAAAGAGGAGTCGCTATTTTAAATTAAGATTCTACCTAGGGTTTTATTTTAGTTTCCCAAATAGATTTAAAAGTATAACGCCTGTAATTATCAATATTAACCCGATTGATCCATACAGGTTTGGGGTTTGATTATATTTAAATATTCCAAACAATGTAACCGCGGTAATAGTTAAGGCACCATAAGTTGCATAGCTATATGAGACTGGAATTATTGTCATTGCTTTTGATAAACAAAAAAGACAAATAATAATACTTATCACACAAAAAATAGTTGGATTTAATTTTGAAAACCCCTCTGTAGTTTTCAAAAAACCGTTTGAGGCAATTCCTGTAATAATTCCTAAGATAAGATAAATATAACCTGATAATAAACTCATGCTTTTCATTTAATTTTTAGCGAACTCACCACCATCTTTGTATCTCCACAACCATTTTTTCATCTCGTTCTCAACATCTATTGGATTTATGTTCAGATTTTTTAAAGAAAGATTATTATTTGAAACTACGTTGTCTGCCTCGGATAATATCTCACATTGATCCCTTGTTAAAATCGGAGGGAAAGGAAGCAATTCAGTTATTGTGCTTTGAGTTTTTGCTAAAGCCATTGGCATCGATACAACAATCCTTTTTTTATTTATAGTTTTCAAAATTGATTTTACCATATCACCAAAGCTTATTATTTTTGGACCACCAATCTCATAAATTTTTCCTTCATTATTTTTAGTTTCTATTGCTTGAACAATAGCATCAGCCACATCATTAACTAAAATTGGTTGAAATTTATAATTAATTCCGACAATTGGTATGATCGGTAATATGCTTAATTTTGAAAAAAGATTAGTAAAGTTGTCTTCGGTACCACAGACTACACTTGGTCTTATAATCACAGTTTTTTTAAAATTAGCTAATGCTTTAGCTTCACCTAGAAATTTTGATTTTTGATAAAGAGATTTAGAATTTTCATTAGCACCAATCGCTGAAATATTAATAAATTTCTTTACACCAGACTCTTGGCAAATTTTGGAAATTGTTTCCGGAATTGAGGTATGAATATTATAAAATTTTTGCTTTCTAGTTTCATAAAGTATGCCTATTAAATTAATGACAATATCTGAATTTTTAATGGCATCTTTTAATTCTGCAAAATTATTTGGATTCCAGTCTACTAATTCAATGGCCCCTGGAGTAGCCTGCGTTTTTAAATAACCTTTTTCAAATGCTTTTCTTGTAGAAATAATGCACCTGTAGTTTTTCTTGGTCAAATTTCGAACAAGATATCTTCCTATAAAGCCTCCACCACCTAAAATTGTGCAAATTTGATTTTTCATGGTATTTAGAACACTTATATATGAAAATTACTAAGATTAAAGAGGACATAACATCTGAGATTGCGAATTCATTTAATAACAGTATTGCAATAGATACTGAAGCAACTGGGCTTCAAATTCCAGAAAGAGATAAATTAAGTTTAATACAAATTTGTGATGAGATTGGCAACGTTTATATAATTCAACCAAATAAAGATAATTTCAAAGCTCCAAATTTAGTTTCAGTTTTAGAAAATGAAAAAATTTTAAAAATTGGTCATTTTTTAAGATTCGATAAAAATGCTTTGGAATTTTTTCTCAAATGTAAAATAAAAAATATATTTGACACAAAAATAGCCTCTAAGATTGTAAGAACCTATACAGACAGTCATGGTTTGAAAAATCTTGTTCAAGAGTTTTGCAACAAATCATTAGATAAACGTCAAGGCAGTAGTGATTGGAATAAAAATATTGATGAATTGTCAGATAAACAACTAGAATATGCTGCAAACGACGTAATTTTCTTACACAAAATAAAATCTGAATTAGAAAAAATGTTAATCAGAGAAAAAAGACAAGATGTTTTTAAAAAATGTTTAAATTTTTTAGACACACGAGTTGAGCTAGATCAAAATGGATTTAAGTTTGATATATTTGAACACTAATGAATAAAAAAAATTATATTAAAATTGCTAATAAGGCTGCAAACATTCAATTAAAAGAATTAAAAAAAATAAAAAAAGTTTTTAATCATTCTTTTATTAATGCGATTGATCTAATAATGAATTGTAAAGGGAAAATAATTTTTTCGGGCGTTGGCAAAAACTCTTTTATTTGTAAGAAAGCAGCAGCTACTTTTTCGAGTGTAGGAATACCAAGTTTTTTTGTAGATCCAACAGGCGTTTCACATGGAGATGCAGGTCAAATTGAAAAAAAAGATATTCTTATTATTATTTCAAATTCTGGAAATACAATTGAACTTAAAAATTTATTAAATTTTGCGAACCGTTTTAGAGTGAAAATTATTGGTATTGCATCTGATGCAAAAAGTATGCTCATTAAAGCCTCAGATGTAAAAATATTATATCCTAAATTAAAAGAGTCAGACATTAATAATATTGTTCCAACTTCATCTACATCTTTAGTTATGATGATATGTGATTGTTTGGCTACTACTATTTTAGAAAAAAGAAGATTTACAAAAGAAAATTTTTTCTTGTATCATAAAGGAGGTAACTTAGGTGCCTCATTAAGACTTGCAAAAGATATTATGGTCACTGGGAAAAAAATGCCTGTCGTCAATGATAACCAAAGTTTCGAGCAAGCTGTAAAAGTAATGAGTCAAAAAAAACTTGGTATAGTTGTTGTAACAAAAAATAAATATGTAAAAGGCCTGATTACTGATGGAGATCTTAGAAGAGTTTTAAATAATTCCTCTAAAGAAAAGAAATTAAGTAAAATTATAAGGAACTATCCGCTAGTTATAAATGAAAATATGTCTGCTTCAAAGGCTTTAGCTTTTATGTCTGAAAAAAAAATTACAAGTCTGCTAGTTGTTTCAGATAAGGATTTGAATAAAAAGAATAAAATTTTGCGAGGAATAATACACATTCATTTCTTGCTAGAGAACGAAACCAGATGATAGCAAGAAGACGAAGATTGAAAATAATTCAAATTATTTTTTTAATATTCGGACTTTTAATAATTTTTTTTACATATCTAGATAAAAAGAGATTTACTAAAGAAAAAATACTCTCGAAAGACTCTGAACAAAAAATTCTAAAAGAATTGGAAAAAAACTCAACTGGAGGTGATGTATTTTATGAGATTAGATATACAGGTTTAGATCTTTCAGGGAATAGATATATCCTAAAATCTGAGGAAGCTTATACTGATGAAAAAAATCTTGTAAAAATGAAAAAAGTGGAAGCATCCTTTTTTTTTAAGGACGACACAATTTTATATGTTTGGTCTGACAATGGAGAATATAATAATGCTACATTAGATATGACTTTTTATAATAATGTTAAAGCAATATATGAGCTCAGCAAGTTATTTTCTGATAGAGCGGAATACTCTAACTCTAAAAGCCTGTTAACGGTAGAAAATAATGTTAAAATTGAGGATGTAAAAGGAACAATGTTTGCGGATAAACTTTTATTTGATATAAAAAAACAAGAATTAAATATTACTTCTTTTAATGATAAAAAAGTAAATGCAAACTTAAATTTAGAATGAAAAAAGGTTTTAGAATTTTAAAATTTAAAAAAGATAAACCTATCTTTGAAGTAAAAGATGTCAGCAAATCGTTTGATGGAAGGCCAATTCTAAAAAAACTTTCACTCAAAGTTTATCCTGGGGAATGTGTTGGAGTTTTAGGACCCAATGGATGTGGAAAGACAACTTTATTTTCTATGTGCATTGGTGAACAAACTGTAGAGGGTGGAAAAATATTCTTAAATAGTAAATCAATAGAACAAATTCCGATACATCTTAGATCAAAAGAAGGTTTGGGATATTTGCCACAACAAAGAAGTGTGTTTAACATGTCTGTTTATGACAATATTTTAGGAATTGCACAAATTACAATAAAAGAATCTGAAAAACAAAAAAAAGTTACTGAAAAACTTTTAGATGAATTTAATCTTCAGCACTTACGGTCTTTGAATGCATCAGTACTTTCAGGGGGAGAAATAAGAAGATTAATGATGGCAAGAGTAATGATTAACAAACCAAAAATTGTTCTTCTTGACGAGCCCTTGGCGGCTTTAGATCCTTTAGTAATTCAGGATATACAAAAATATATTTTAAAAATACAATCTAATGGAACTGCTATTCTTGTTACAGATCATAATGTAAAAAATCTCTTTGATATTACAGATAGAAGTTATGTGCTTGGAGAGCAATCAGTGATTGCGGAGGGAACTTCTAGAGAGCTTTTAAAATCCTCAAAAGCAATAGAACAATATTTCGGTTCACAATTTTCTTAGAAAATATATTTAATGCTCTCGAAAAATTTCAATATTGTTATAAATAGAAAAATACCTGCATTTAATAAAACTATTAGAGTAGACTCTGATAAATCTCTTTCCATAAGAGGTTTTTTAATTGGAGCTATCAGCCATAATATTTCTGTGATTAATAATGTTTTAGAGTCAGAGGATGTTTTTTCCACTATCAAATGCCTGAAGAAGCTAGGTGTTAAAATAGAAAAAAGAAAAGCTAAGAATTATTTTGTTTATGGTAAGGGGTTGGGTTCATTGTTTGCGAAAAAAAACCTAGAATTAAATTTTGGAAATTCTGGAACATTAGCAAGATTACTAATTGGAATACTTTCTACAACTCCTAATTTGAATATCAAGGTATTAGGAGATCATTCATTAAACAAGAGAAGTATGAAAAAACTTATAAAGCTAATGTCGAAATTTGGAGCAACTTTTCTACCAAGAAACAAAAATAATTTTCCACTCAAAATTATATCATCAAATTATCCAATTGGTATTCACTATGAAGCTGATGTTTCAGCTCAACTTAAAAGTGCTGTAATTTTAGCTGGATTAAATTCTTATGGGTTAACTTCTATAATTGAAGGAGAGAAGAGCAGGGATCATACAGAAAATATTTTATCTAAAAATAAACAATCTATAAAAATTAAAAATGGAAAAAAAAAAATAATCAATATTTTAGGAAAAAATAATTTGAATTCTTTTAATCTTTCAGTTCCTGGTGATCCATCAAGTGCAGCTTTTTTTTCTGCATTAACATTGCTAAATAATAATTCTACTATTACAATTAAGAATGTAGGTATAAATCCTACAAGAACAGGGTTTTACAAAATTCTCCAAAAACAAAATGCAAAAATAAAATTTTTAAATCTTAAAAAGAAAAATAATGAAATTTCAGCAGATATTTTTGTTAAAAGTTGTAAATTAAAACCAATTTCAACAAAGGCAGAAATGTATCCATCTACAACTGATGAGTATTTGATTCTTTTTGTTATTGCGGCTTTAACAAAAGGTGTTTCAACTTTTAAAGGCATCAAAGATTTATCTAACAAAGAAAGTTCTAGAGCTTTTGAAATGAAAAAAATATTAAATCAAATTGGTATTAAATCGAAATTAACAAAAGATGAAATGAAAATCTATGGTTCAGGAATGATAGATGCAAGCAATAAAAAAATTTTAGTAGAGGATCTTGGTGATCACAGAATTGCTATGTGCGCTTTTATTTTAGCAATATTAACTAATGCTAAGACAACCATAAAAAGTTTTAATACGGTTAATACGTCATCTCCATCTTTCTTAAAAATAATGAAAAATTTAGGTGCTTCCTTTGAAATTAAAAAATAAATTTTTAAAAATTACTTGCGATGGTGGTGCAGCTACCGGTAAATCAACCGGCGCAAAATTAATTGCAAAAAAATATAAATTAGCATTTCTATCGAGCGGTTTGCTTTACAGATATGCAAGTTATTTAATTTTAAAACACAAACCAAAAAATAAAATAACTTTTTTACAAAAAAAATTCAGAAATCTTAATTATAACAAGTTAAATAAAATCAAACTACATACTCCCGAAATTTCAACAATGAGTGCAAAAATTGCTAAGATTTTAAAAATCAGAAACATATTAAAAAAATACCAAAAACAATTTATTAAAATTAATAACGGGTGCGTTTTAGAAGGAAGAGATGCATCCACTAAAATTTTACCAAATTCAGACATTAAATTTTATTTTATTTGCAACTTAAATATTGCAGCGATGCGTAGGTTTAAGGAGTTAAAAAAAACCTCAAAAAATATCAATTTTAAGGATGTAAAATCAGCAATACGCAAAAGAAATTTAATGGATAGATCCCGTAAAATTTCTCCTTTACAGAAACATCCTGATGCTGTAGTTGTAAACTCCTCAAAAATGGGAAAACAAATGATGTTAGCAAAAATGTCAAAATATATTGAAAGATTTTTAAAATCAAAATATGTCAACTGAACAAAGAATAGATACTACTAACCCAAAACATCAAGAATTCGCAAAATTATTAGACGATGACTTTAAAGACAGAAAGTTAGTTGAAAACAAAATTATTAAAGCCAAAGTTATAGAAATTTTAAAATCGTATGTGGTTTGTGATGCAAGAGCAAAATCCGAAGCCATGATACCAATTTCTGAATTTAAAGAAGAAGAATTATCTAAACTTAAAGTTGGCGACACTATAAATTGTTTTCTAGAAAGAATTGAAAGCATGAGATCTGGTGAAATTATATTAAGCTATCAAAAAGCTAAAAGTTTTGCAGCGTGGGAAAAATGTCTTAAAGCTTACGAAACTGAAGAAGAGCTTAATGGGGTCATTAATAAAAAAATTAAAGGGGGATATATTTGCGAACTATTTCAAGGAGCGATAAGCGCTTTTCTTCCCCAATCACACTTAGACACAAAACCTTTAAGAGGAGCGGCTGTTGAACGTTTAATAGGTACGCCAATAAAAGTTAAAATTGTCAGAGTAGAAAAAACTAGAGGAAATGTAAGTTGTTCAAGAAGAGCAGTTCTAGAAAAAAATAAACATGCAGAAATGTCAGAAGCTTTAAAAACTATAAAGGAAGGTATGGTTGTTGACAGTTTAGTAAGAGCTATAAACAGTTGGGGTGTATTCGTTTCTTACAAAGGATTAGATATGCTTATACACGTCTCTGACTTAGATTTCGGACGAGTAAAACAACCTTCAGATTTAGTTTCAATCGGACAAACCCTAAAATGTAAGATAATTAAGATTGACCCGGAAACAAATCGAATATCAGCATCCGTTAAAGATTTAAATTCTGATCCTTATGACGGTATAGAAAAGAAATACAAAATTGGATCAATTTACCCAGCTGAAATAGTTAAGTTGCAAGATTATGGAGCTTTTGCAGCTCTTGAAAAAAATATAGAAGGTTTAATACATCAAAGTTATTTGAGTCATACTTCAAGAACTATTAAACCGAGCAAGGTATTCTCTGTAGGGGATAAAATAAAAGTTAAAATTTTGAGTGTTGAAAAAGAAAAAAGAAGAATTTCTTTAGATTTTAAAAGCACTCAACCAAATCCATGGGACAAAATTAAAGAGAAGATTGGCTCTACAATTAAGTTCAAAATTAATAGTATAACTGACAAAGCTTTATTTGGAGATCTGGTTGATCTTGGAGTTAGCTCGATGTGTCATTGGAAAGAACTTTCTTATATTGAAAATGTTGAGAATTTAAAAAAATATGAAAAAAATCAAATTATAGATGTAAAACTAATTGAAGTACAAGATGAAAAGGTAAAAATTAGCAAACGTGCCTTAGAAAAAGATCCATGGGACTATTTTAAAGAGATCAATAAAAAGTCCGGCGATGTAATTACAACAAGAGTAGTTGAGGTTCTAAAAACTGGTGCTATAAAAGTTGCAGCTGATCCAAATAAAAATATAATTACAACTATTAGAAAGAATGATTTAGCATTAGATGCAGCAAATGCTAGAAGTGATATATTTAGTGGTGGTGAGAAACTTGACGCAAAAATTGTAGAATTAAACTTTGACAAAAGAATACTTAAATTATCTCCTAAAGAAGCTCAAAAAGAGGAGCAGGCTTCATTGATTAAGAAGTTTGGAAAAAATGCCTCAAAATCAGGTCAAACTCTTGCCTCCATTTTTAGAACAGCTTTAGGAAAGAAAAAAGAAAAAAAATAATTGTCACGTCCAAAGCTCATAAAAAAGCTTAAAGAAAAATTTCCTCAACTAAATAATTCAGAACTAGAGGTTATTGTAAACTTATTCTCTAAAAATATTATAGACTCGCTAAAAAAAGGGAGAGCAGTGCAAATAAGGGGATTAGGCAGATGGTATTGTAAAAAACTTAAAGAAAATTTTAATTTACGCAATCCTTCGACTAATGAACTACTATACAAACCAGAAAGATTTAAGGTAAGATTTAAGCCATCGAAGAACTTAAAAAAGATAATTAACGAATGAAAAAAAAACCAAAACTATTTATAGCCTGCGACACAACAAATATATCAAAAGTAAAGAGAATAATTAATCAATCAAAAACTAATAAGATGGAAATTGGTTATAAATTTGGACTAGAATTTATGAATTCCAAAAAAGGAAGGCAGTTCATATCAACTTTAAAAAACAAAATTATATTTTGCGATTTGAAATATTCAGATACTGTAAATACTATGGTATCAGCAGTCAAAGCTTTAAAAGATTTAAAAATAAATTACCTCACAGTGCACATTTCATCTGGTTTAGACGCACTCAAAGCAGTAAAAAAAGTTTCAGGATCAATAAAAATTGTGGGTGTTACAACTCTAACTTCACTAAATAATAAAGATTTAAAACTTATTGGATACAATAAGTCAGTTAAAAATTTGGTGCTTCATCAAGCAAAATTGGCAAAAAGAGCTTCCCTAGATGCTTTGGTTTGTAGCCCATATGAAGTAAATGCTGTAAGAAAAATTTTTAAAAAAGAAATTATCACACCTGGAGTGCAAATAGGAAAAAGAAACTATGATCAAAAGCGGTCGATGGAAGCTAAAAAAGTCAAATCAGATTGGTTAGTTATTGGTAGAGCGATTACAGCTCGTGGAAATATCAAGAAGAATATTCAAAATCTTGCTAAAGAATTGAGATAATGAAAATAAAGATTTGTGGTTTAAATCCAACCAGAGACGTACAATTATGTATTGATCTTAAAGTAAATTTTTTAGGATTTGTTTTTTACGAAAAATCCCCACGAAATGTAAGCCTACCAGATATTAAAATTCTTTCTAATTACGACAAAAAAAATTCTATTTTTGTTGCCGTAACGGTAAATCCGAGTAATGATTTTATTAATAAAAATTTAATGGGAAACTTTGATTATATTCAACTTCATGGATCAGAAACAAAGGATAGAATAACGGAAATCCAAAATATGGGCTTTAAAATCATCAAGGCTATTAAGGTTAAAGATGAAAAAGATATTGAAAAGTATAAAGAATTCGATAATGCGGATATAATATTATTTGATACACCGGGTATGGAAAAATCTTTAGAATTTCCTAAAAATCTAATTACTAAACTTCCTTTAGGCAAAAAATACGCTTTAGCGGGTTCTATCTCTGAAGGTAATGTAGAAAATATAAACAAATTAGGGGTTAACTTTTTTGATTTATCGTCTAGTTTAGAAAGTCAATTAGGTTACAAGGATCATCATAAGATTAAAAACTTTATAATTAAAATTAATGAGCTTAAAAATTAAAAAAAATACACCTCTAATTGACCAACATGATAAAAACTTTATGTATGGGGGTAAATTTGGTGGCAATTATATACCTGAAACCCTTAAAAAACCTATAGACGATTTAACAAAACTATTTTCAAAACTAAGAAAAGATAAAAAATTTCTTAAAGAAAGAGATCATTTCTTTAAAACTTACGTTGGTGCTCCTACACCTTTTATTAAATTAGATAATTTAACAGATCATCTAGGAGGTGCGCAAATATATGCAAAGGTAGTCTCTGAAGCTAATGGCGGAGCCCACAAGATTTATAATGCTACTGTTCACTGTCTTATAGCTAAAAAAGCTGGAAAAAAATATGTAGTTGGTGATACAGGCGCTGGCTATGCTGGAAAAATGCTTTCTATGGCAGCTAAAAAATTTGGCCTTAAATGTAAAATATTTATGGGTGCTAAAGACATAAAAAGGCAAAGACCTAATGTTGAAGCTATTAGAAAAAATGGTGCAGAAATAGTTCCTGTGACTACTGGAAGCCAAACGCTAGTAGATGCTGTAAGTGAATGTATGCGATATTGGGTTTCAAACTGTGATACAACACATATGTGTGTCGGTTCAACAGTAGGACCTAACATATTTATTAAAATTTGTGCTTGGAGCACTGCTCAAATTTCAAGGGAATTAATAGTACAAGTTAAAGAAGAGTTCGGAAAAATACCTTATAAACTAAAATTAATTAATTGTGTTGGAGGTGGTAGTTCAGCAGCTGGATTCTGGAATGAATTTATTGATACTCATGCCCAATTAATTGGAGTAGAAGCCGGAGGCCCAAAAAATAGTAAACTCCACGCAGCGCCACTAACTAATGCATCTAAAATTGGCATTCTTCATGGAGCCGCCCAATATGTTATACAAGACAAAGAGGGTCAAATAGGATCTACTGAGTCAATATCTGCAGGCCTTGATTACCCTGGAATTTCTCCTCTTCATTGTTTTCTCAAAGATGCGAAAAGAGCAAGATATACTTCTGCAAGTGATGAGGAAGCACTTAAAGCTTATCAGCTGGTTTCAAAACTTGAAAATATTTCTCCTTCACTTGAACCATCACATGCTTTTGCCGAAGCAATAAAACTTGCACCTAGATTAAGCTCATCTGAAATAATAATTGTGAACTCTTGTGGAGATAGCCTTAAAGATAAAGATATTATAAAACATAAATTAGGATCATATATAAGATGAAATCTAAAATTGCTTTAGTTTTTAAAAATTGCAAAAAACAAAAAAGACCAGCTTTAATCACTTATACAGTTGCTGGCGATAACACTAAAAATAATTCTCTCAAAATATTAAAAAAAATATCTAAATACGCAGATATTCTTGAGCTAGGATTCCCACATAACACTCCAATAGCTGATGGAGGACAAATACAAGGTAGCTCACATCGCGCATTAAAAAATGGAATAAAATTAAAAGATGTATTTCAAATAGTTAAAAAATTTAAAAAAATAAATCCTAATAAACCAATCATTCTAATGGGTTATTTCAATTTAATTTATCAAAATGGTGAAAATAATTTTTTAAAAAGCTGTAAAGCGTCAGGTGTGGATGGTTTAATTATAGTTGATCTACCTTATCCAGAAAATAAAAACTTTGCTTACAAATGTAAAAGAAATTCAATAAATTTCATTCAACTTCTATCTCCTACTACATCTAAAGATAGGATGAAAAAAATCATTAAAGACTCACACGATATGATTTATTACATATCAATGTTATCGACCACTGGAGGAAAGTTAAAAGTTTCCCCAAAAAGAATCCTTCAAAACTATAATAAAATAAAAAGAATCAACCCGAAAAAAAATCTAGTAATAGGTTTTGGTATCACAGATAAGACCATATCATCGTTAAAATCAGCAAATGGGCTTGTAGTGGGCAGTATGTTGTGTAAAACAATAACGAATTCACTTAAATTGGGACAAAATCCTGTCACAAAGTTAGATAAAGTTGTGTACAATCTAAAAAGAAAAATTATATGAATTGGATATCAAAATTTATTAAACCAAAAATAAAATCACTTTTTGAGAAAAAATCTTCAAAAATAGAAGAAAATCTTTGGACAACATGTGGATGCAAAAACTTAATATACAAAGAAGATATGGAGGCCAATCAAAAGGTCTGTCCTAAATGTGGAGCTCATCATAAATTAACTTGTCGAGAAAGATTTGAAACTTTTTTTGATAATAAAGAATTTGAATTAATTGAGACACCTTTACCCAAAGATGATCCTTTAAACTTCGAAGATAAAAAAAAATATACAGATAGATTAAAAGCAGCACGTAAACTTACTGGTCAAGATGATGCAATTCTAATTGCAAAAGGAAAGGTTCAAAATATCGACATGGTAGTTGGAGCGCAAGATTTTAGATTTATTGGGGGATCTTTTGGCGCAGCATCAGGTGAAGCATTTATAGCTGGTGCTCAACATGCAATTGAAAATAAAATGCCTTATGTATTTTTTAGTTGTTCTGGAGGACAGAGAATGATGGAGTCGTCTATTGCATTAATGCAAATGTCTCGAACAGCTTTAGCTGTCAACGAACTGAAAAGAAAAAATATTCCTTTCGTGGTAGTTTTAACTGATCCAACAACCGGAGGTGTCACAGCTTCATGGGCAATGTTAGGTGATATTTTAATTGCAGAACCCAAGGCTACAATTGGTTTCGCAGGGAGAAGAGTAATACAAGATACTGTTCGTGAAACTTTACCTGACCAATTTCAGACAGCTGAATATGTAAAGGATCATGGTGGTATTGATTTAGTAGTAGAAAGAAAATACTTAAATTCAACTATTGGAACATTGCTAAATGTTCTATTGAAAAAAGTAGAGTCTCAAGCTAAACAAGACTCGAATGTCACAGTCGATAAGTCTCTACAAGCAGTTAGCTAAACACAAGCTTTTTAGCAAAACAATTAATTTTGATTTAAAAAGAATTAAGTTGGTTCTAAAAAAATTAGGACACCCAGAAAGAAAACTAAATAATGTAATAAATTTTTTAGGTTCAAGTGGAAAATTTACCACCTTACATTCTCTTAAATATTTTATTGAGGCAAATAATCAGACAACATCAGCTTATATTTCACCATCATTAAAAGATATCAAAGAACGATTTTGGATGGGTGATAGGTATTTAACTCACCAAGAAATCAAACAATCGATCGCACTAATTGCCAAATTACAAGTCCCTCTCACTATCTTTGAGGTTCTTACAGTAGTTTATATAATTAATTCTTCAAAACTAAACACTGATTATCACTTAGTAGAAGCAGGTGCATTATTTGCTAAGGACTCGACTAATGTATTTGATTTTCCTTTAGCTCAAGTAATCGTCAATATTAATAAACAACATCTAAATTTTTTAGCAAAAAATAAAAAAACCCTTGATGAGGTGATTTATCAAAAAGTAGGTTTTTTAAGTAATTTTACCCAAATATACGTAGGAAAACAAAAACCTGAAGTATTAAATAAAATTAAAAAAAATCTTAAAAAAAACAAAAGTAAAATAAATTATCCCAATTCATGGAAATTAATAAGAAAAAATAATCACTTTTTTTATAAAGATAAAGAAAATGAAATTAAGCTTAATACTAAAAATATTCATTCAAAAGGGTTATTAGAAAATCTTTGTCATGCAATCAAAATAGCTCTAGGTCTGAAAATTGATAAAAAGGTCATTTATAGAACTATTCCCAGAATTTCTTTTGAAGGAAGATTACAGTATTTAAAAAAAGGAAAGATTAAAAATAAACTTTATAAAAATGAACAAATTTTACTTGATGGGGCTCATGCTGAGGCGGACGCTAAAAATTTAGCAAATTATTTGAGAAATATCAAAATACCTAAATACGCTCTTTGGGCTATGATGAAAAATAAAGAGCCTGATCTATTCATTAAACAATTTAGAGGAATTTTTAGAAAAATAATAACTATACCTATAGAGAATGAGAAAAATTGTATGTCTGCTAAAGATTTAGAGGTTATAGCAAAAAAAAATCAATTTAATGTAGAAAAAGCTAATAATTTCAATGAAGCAATTAGGAAAACAACCTCGAAAGACAAGAAGTTAATTATATGTGTAGGCTCTTTATATAATGCGGGAAATATACTTAATAAAAATTAGATATGAGGTTGAATAAATTCTAACATATCTTTCTCACTAGTGGCTCCAACCTTTGTTCCTACAAGTTTTCCACCCTTAAATAAAAGCACAGTAGGCACACCTCTTACTGAGTACTTAGTGGGTTCGTTTGGTTGGCTTTCAATATCATGATAATAACAGTCAATTTTATCAGACATGTCGTTCGAGATCTTTTCTATAATTGGTTTTAATTGCTGGCATGGTCCGCACCATGATGCACTAAATTGTATTAAATTTAACTTACTTCCGTTGATTTGTTCTTGAAATTTCTCGTCTGTAGAATCTTTGAATGCCATATATTCTAAATAAGTATTTTAAATAATTTGTCAACTATGCAGATGAGTAATGTTTTTCTAAATCTTCAACGTATGCGTTAATATCATCTAAAATTTTTAATTTTTCCTTATCACCTTGTTTTTCAAATTTTGCTCTTAAGGTGTCAATCTCTGAATAAGTTCTTGGTATAGTATTCCATTTTTCATTGTTTGTGCTTAATAATTTCTTTGCAGTATCTTTATGTATTAAATTATAATCTTCTTTACTTAAAACTTCTGGTTTTTCCATGTAAAGAAGCTTTTTACCGAAGTACTGAAGCCTTTCATCTTTAAATTTTGAAATTACGCTTAATTTTTTATCCCACTCGGCAGAATGGAATTCAGGCATTACTTTATTGTCCTCTGCTGTTGTAAATTTAGAGTATATACTTTCCTCGTTATAAAGGTCCTCTTGTGATTTATTTTGTTCTTTTTCCTCTACCTCTGAAAGTTTTATAGATTGAATTTTTTCCGCAAATTCTTTATTTTTTCTGACAAGCTCTGCTCTAGCTTTTAATTTTGTTGTTCCTATAACTTTATACTCCTCAAATTTATCACCATAAGATGGATTCATAATTACAGGATGCTTATTATGTCTTACAGTTCTAATAAACTTTGGTTGTTTTTTCAGTGCAGCTTCTAATTCCTTCAATGGCATACTTATGTAAGGCGTTGGATCATGCCTTAAATCAAAACATAAAGGCCATTGATATTGAGGGTGCTGACACACAAAAGTTTGTACATAAGGTCTACTACGTCCATAAAAGTATTCGTTTGTGCAAAAGAAAAGTTCTTTTTTAATTATTTCTAATGATTGAGTTTTATCCATAGTTAACATGCTTGCTTTCCAAACATTAGGCGCTTTTTTAGAAATAATTTTAGCTATTCCTACTGTTGCCATAACATCACCAATTGCACTATGAGCGTCACCATGTTCAATGCCGTTTAAAGGAGCCATTTGGTCTAATTTGTAAACATCATTACCTTTTTCATTAACAGAGTTTTTTAAAGTGTTTGGGTAGTACAAATTAGCTGCTCTAGCTAAACTTAAAACATCTCCTCTAGTGTTTCCATTTGTGCTTGTGATGTAAGGATATTCTAAAGTTTGAAATAAAGTGCACCTTAGAAACTCTTCATCGAATTCTATCGAATTGAATCCTATGTAAGTAGCTTTTCCCCATCTTTTTAAAGTTTCAACAAATTGTCTTATCATCTCATAATGAGATAAATTTGAATTCTTTAACATCTGTGGTGACGATTTATTTACAATCAGTGCCATAGCTTCAGGAATAATTCCTGGGCTTAACCTGCATCTAGCATCAAATCTATCTAGTTCATCGAGATTATCATTGGTTAAGACGGCGCCAATTTGAATTATCTGCCCCCAATA
>Ga0213865_10000825_pt1 | contig 20489 bp, 21 predicted proteins | sample PICome_6_FD_160100 | JGI IMG/M metagenome (GOLD analysis project Ga0213865, IMG submission 160100) | Coastal seawater microbial communities near Pivers Island, North Carolina, United States - PICO282 | ecosystem: Environmental > Aquatic > Marine > Coastal | place: USA: North Carolina...
TCGAGAGCTACAATACAGCTTCTTCCGGGAATATTGGAGGTCTAGGTCTCAGCAATTGGATGACGCTGGTGGGCATTCCATACCCTGGTTTTTGGTCGGTTTTGGTAGCGTGGTTTTTAGGTGGCCTAGCAGCTGGCGGAGTTGCTTGGCTTATTGGAAAAATAACCCTTGGACTTCGTTCGGATTACTTTGCAATTGCAACACTTGGTATCGCGGAAATTATTGTTTCGTTTGCAAAAAATGAACAGTGGCTAACCAGAGGAATCAAAAACATTAACGGAGGATCACTTGGCGCACCAATCGCACGCCCGGCCTCATCTTACGCAAACCAAGATCAGCTCAACGGTGAAATAATTGTGCGAGGAATGCAAGATCAGCCTTGGGTGCAGAAGTTATCAGCCTGGCTAAGTGGGTACGATCTGTCAGCCTTCCAAAACAGTCTATCTGAAGAAAAATACTGGGATTTTCGGTACCTTGAACCAGCGTTCCGTGAAACGATGATTACATCTGCAAAACTAGTAAATTTACTATCCTATACGGCGCTTATTTCAATTATTTTGGCGGTAATCTTCTTCCTTGCCTATCGGGCGTTGAATTCGCCGTGGGGCCGAATGATGCGCGCGATTCGGGACAATGAAACAGCGGCTAATGCGATGGGTAAAAACGTAGTTGCCCGTCATCTTCAGATTTTTGTTCTAGGATCCATCGTGATTGGCATTGCTGGTGCAATGTTAGTTGTTGTATCTGGCTCAGGATTTACCCCCATCTCGTATGTGGCGATGAGGTTTACATTCCTCATATGGGTAATGGTAATTATTGGAGGCTCTGGCAACAACTCAGGAGCAATCTTGGGTGGCATGTTAATTTGGTTCCTTTGGGTTCAGTCAGATCCAATCGCGAGTCAATTCGCCGATAGCCTACCGCAGTGGACAGGGGTCATAAAATTATGGGTAGAGACTTCAGTACCATTTTTTAAATATTTCTTTTTGGGTTTGCTGCTGCTTCTCGTTCTAAGATTTGCGCCTAAAGGCTTGATCCCGGAAAAAGGGGCTGAGCGCCGTCGGTAACTTGATAATTGAACAAGGAAAAATTTAAACCTGAAGAGGCGACGTAGGATCGACCCATACAATAATAGTTACTTCCGCAATGCCGTTCTACTAAGACATAAAAAAAGCCCCGCCTAAGAGCGGGGCTTTCTATTTAACCTATGAGGTAAGATTTAGAGCTGGGCTAAAACAGTAATTTCGCCGTCTACAACTTCTTGTAGCATGTATGCACCAGCAGCTTCGCCGGGACCTACAAGCTCAACATTAGTCATACCAACGTAGTCGATATCTCCACCTTCCGCTAGCACCTTAAGGGCCGTAGCAAGATCACCAGCTTCAATTTTCTGACCAGGTGCATTAGCAACATCAAACACTTTAGATGCAGCAGCAGCTGAGTCAGATACTGACCCAGCAGCAGCCATGGAAAGCAAAGTTAACGCAGCTGCGTCATATGCCTCACCTGCATATGGATCTTTTGGTGACTCTTCAGTGCCAGGTAGTAAACCAAATACACCATCAAGGTCTGCACCAAGAGCAGCCATAATTGAGTCACCCCACATCGCTTCACCGAAAATGATTTGCTCAAAAACGTCACCGTCGATTACGCCTTCTGTAATTCCGCGTCCGCCGCCATCAAGATAACCAAACACCGCAACCGCTTCAGACCCAGTTGCGCCTAGCGAGCTCACTTCGGCGTTGTAATCAGCTTTACCGTCTTCGTGAGGTAGAGAAATGGAAACATTTCCCCCAAGAGCAGTGAAGCTCTCTACAAATGCATCAGCAAGGCCTACTCCGTAATCGTTATTTGTATAAGTAACAGCAACATCTGTGAACCCGCGTGACATCGTCTCTTCAGCAAGCACTGCACCTTGACGAGCGTCCGAAGGTGATGTGCGGAAGAACAAGCCATTGTCTTCAGCAGTCGAAAGTGCTGGTGATGTCGCTGATGGCGAAATCATTAGCACTCCATTTGGAACCGCAACGTTCGCAAGCACGGCACCGGTAGCGCCTGAGCAAAGAGCACCTACAATAGCAGCAACACCATCTGAGGTCACTAAGCGTTCAGCAGCGGCAGTTGCTGCGTCGGCATCTACGCAAGTTGAGTCAGCGACAATACCAGCGAATGAATGTCCCATGACGCCGCCAGCTGCATTCACCTCAGCAACTGCAGACTCAGCTGCGGCAACCATAGCAGGTGCAAGTGATTCAGCAGGACCAGTCAGGCCCAAAAGAATAGCGACGTTAACAGTATGTTCTGCAGAGGCAGAAGCTGCAGTCATAATAGCTGCAGACCCAAGAAGAAGTTTCTTCATGTTATTTCCCTCCAAAGGAATAGTAATCAAACACCCAGCATAAATGCGGGGATTAGGCTCTTTAGCTGGCGATTCTGCTATAGCGCAAAACAAAAGCGGCCTAAATTTTCCTAAACGCAAGTTTTCGTGCTGATTAGCAACTTTCTGAGAAACTCAATGGCCGATAGACCGCATCCTAGTTAAAAATAGCGCGAGAATAACTGCCCCGGCGTAAAGAAACATTTGTGGATCTGGAAAAGTAAAAGACACCACGGCAACTATCAATATAGTTATAAAAGGTTGCAAGTACTGAACGAGCGAACCCCGGGCAGCCCCAACTATAGCAAACCCCGCATAAAAGAAAAAGAAGCCAGCCCACTGAGCGCCTAAAGCGCCAAATATTAATCCCGCCCATGCATCTAGGCTCGCTACAAAATCTAATGTCGGCCATAATACTGCAAACCCCAAAAACTGAACCGGAAGTGCCATTATAGAAGCCCAACAAATTACCTGCCACGCGGGGATTTCACGAGCAATTCGTCCTGCCCACGCATAAGAAAAACCAACTAGTAGAGAGGCAATTAGTGCCAGATGACCTGCCGAGACGCCTCCGAATCCTTCTCGAAGGATAAAGGCCGCGACCAAACCACATGCCAGCAAAGATCCTATCCAAAACCATGCATTCAAACGCCTTTCTGGCTCAATGAACCTAGCAAAGAGTGCAGTTGAAAGCGGCAGTACAGCGATCACAACTGCTCCATCATCAGGCGCAACAGTACTCATCCCTACATTGGTAAAAAATGGAAAAATGAAACCAGTGCCTACGCCTGCGTAAATTAGGCGTCTCCATTGATCGCCCCGTGGCAAAGGAGGACGAAGAATGAGTAAAGTGGCGGCGGAAAGTAGCCCACCAAGGGCCGATCGACCTACTCCCGCAGTAAATGGGTCAAACCCAGATACCGCAAGCGCGCTAAACGGCAAGGACGTAGCAAAAAAAACAACCCCTACAAAGACAAGTATATAACCTCGAAGTGAGGAAATCATCCAACGAACGCTTTCTCAACAACGTATTCAGCGGGACCTGAGTTTGCCCCCTCCCGCAATCCAAACCCTTCGAGAATATTTTTCATGTCAGTATTGAGCCCTACAGACCCACATACCATGGCACGGTCCGTCGCCGCCCGAATGGAGGTTACACCAACTTGTGAAAAAAGGCTTCCATCCAAAATCTTGTCCGTAATACGGCCCATAGTCTCACTAGGATCTCGCGTGGTTGTAGGCACGTAAGTTAGCTGGTCATTAACCAGCTCACCTACCAGTGGATCATCTTTTAGAGCACTGATCAATTCTCTACTGTATGCGAGTTCATCAACGTCTCTACAAGTATGAGTGACAATTACCCGACCATAGGACTCATAAGTTTCAGGATCTCGAAGTATAGACGCCCATGGAGCAAACCCAGTGCCGGTGCCAAAGAGCCATAGTCGATCACCTGGAGTCAATGCGTCATGAACTAAGGTACCAACGGGTTTTGATCGGATTAAAACCTCATCACCCACCTCAATATGTTGTAAGCGTGAGGTTAGAGGCCCGTTTTCTACCTTTATTGAATAAAATTCTAATTCATCTGCCCATGCTGGCGACGCAATAGAGTATGCTCGCATTATTGGTTTACCATTATCCCCAGGCAAACCGATCATCACAAATTCTCCTGAACGAAAGCGTAGCGCTGCCGGCCTAGTTATACGAAAAGAAAATAATCGCTCGGTCCAATGTTTCACAAAGGTTACGGTTTGCGCATCTGCCATGATAGCTTACAAGGCTCTTCGTGGACCAAAATCAAGATCCGTTTGCAATCCTTTCAGCTGCTTTAGCAACAAGCGGCTTGCGAATTCTGCACAGTGGCGCGCCAGCTGACGAATGGCCAATCAATAGGAACATTCAATCTGTTCTTATTATTGGTCATGCAGGAAGCGAATTTTGGCCTTACTTCAAAGACAGTCCGGAATTTTCCGATGGAGATCTTGATCCGCTTGATCGCTGGTCAGCTAGAGTGATCAAAGCAGCCGCACCAAACATGTTTTTCGTCTCTCCAAGTGATGGCCCTCCCTATGCCCCTATTCATGAATTAGCAGAAGGAGGCTCAATGCATCCCAGCCCACTAGGGATGCTGGCACATGCCGAGTTTGGCCTTTGGATCGCGATCAGGGGTCTTCTCTTAACCACTGAAAGTCTGCCACGCAGCAGGCCAACAAATCCTATTGATCCAGATTCATTTATAGAATGCTTTAATGCTTGCCCAGTAAATGCTTTTAGTAACAACAGTTTTGATGCTGGATCCTGTGCTAATCATTTAATAAATAACGAAACCGCGGAATGTTGGTCAGGTTGCTCTGCAAGAAAAGCATGCACTGTTGGCTCCGATTGGATATATGAAGACACCCATGCAAAGTTTTACATGGACGCTTTTACCTCAGCCATGCAAAAGCGTAAAATATGAAGCGGGCTCTTTTAATAACTCATGGACCCAATCCTCCCAAAGATTACGTTAGCCAGTCGTTAGGTAGGATGGGTGTGTCTCGTGAATGGCGTTGCTTACCTAAGGGTCATCAATTGCCGTCACCCGATCCTGATGAATTTGATTTAGTTGTTGTATACGGCGGTCCTCAACTGTTGAGTGACCTTCAACCTGAAGAGCAGTACTTGCTAGATGAAGTCTCGTGGGTCCGTCAGTATGTCAAAGCTGGTGGTGCATATCTTGGGCTTTGTCTTGGCGCTCAAATTTTAGCAAAAGCGTTTGATGCAAATGTTTGGCGGCACCCAGATAGTGCGAGGGAAATCGGATACTACTCGATCAGCCCAACCGATGCAGGAATTAAGCAAGGGCTCCCAGAAGACTTGATGGTCTATCATTGGCATCGAGACGGGTTTGATCTACCAAAAAATGCAACACTCCTTGCGGCTGGAGAATTGTTCCCGAATCAAGCCTTCAGCCTGTCTGAACGCGTTTTAGCAGTCCAGTTCCACCCAGAAATCACGGATCAAATGATTGCTGATTTTTCTGATAGAGCGCCTGAGGACGCCGACCGAGCACCAGGCGCTAAACATCGCAGTACACACAAATCAGATTATGAAACCTACCAAAGACGTGTTCATAGCTGGATGGAGACTCAGCTGGAGCTTCTACTTGCTTCATAAAATTGCTTGGCTTTTTCGATGTCATCTGGCCGATTGATATTAAAGAAATAATTGCCCGATCCCCACTCTTCGTAGGAGTAACCACCGAGTTTTTCAGATGCACGATCAATTTTACGCTCACCTGAGTTAACAAGAGCTTTTAACTCATTGATTACATTAGTATTCCAAGCTCCAAAAATTGGGTGGAGCTGCTCACGTTGCTGTGCAAAGCGCACTTGTTTCTCTCCATTCCTTGTAAGACGTTCTACTAAATCAAGCGGGGCAAAAGGACTATCAGCAGGCGCTGTTACGACCCATTTAAACCCGCGTTGCTTTGCAAACTCAATGCCAGCTAATATTCCAAATAGTGGGCCTTGGTTAGTAGCCGCATCATGCAATAACTGGCGAGATTCTTGGCCAAAAACTTGTTCATTCGCTGAGATTGCTAATAAACTTACCTGAGGTTCTAAGCGGCTAATGGCATGGCTAATTAATGGCTTTCCCCCAAGGGGCTCATACCTTTTATCCCTGCCGAAACGCGTTGCTTTGCCACCTGCCAGGATTAAGCCAAGGGTTCTATCTACCTGGATCAAAGTTCAATTCCTTGGGATCGATATCATGAAGTAGCCGCTCTGAACCAGCCAACATTACAAACCTTCGGCCTCGCGCCCGACCAATTAGGGTAAGGCCAACTTCACGCGCTAAGTCGACGCCCCACCTAGTAAAACCAGATCTGCTTATAAGGATCGGCACGCCCATCTGCACAGTTTTTATTACCATCTCTGATGTGAGGCGACCTGTCGTAAACATGACCTTATCATGAGTAGGCAGCCCTGTGTCCCAGACATATCCCCGTATTTTATCGACGGCATTGTGTCTTCCTACATCCTCCATGTAAACTAGTGGCCGTTCACCAGATGCTAAAACGCAGCCATGTATCGCTCCGGCTTCTAAATAGAGAGAAGGGGTTTGTGTGATTGCTTTTAAAAGCCTGTAAAACTCCGAAAGCATTAGCTTCGGCCCAACAGGTAATTTCTTACCCTCTAACCCATCCATCAAAGAACCAAACATGGTTCCTTGGGCGCAGCCGCTCGTAACGGTTCTCTTTTTCAACTTAACATCCAAGTTTAGATCATTCGAAGTTCGGATAACCATGACACCTAGATCTTCATCTATCTCGATCTCTTCAATTTCCTGCAAATCCGTGAAAAAACCTTGTCCAGCAATCCAACCAAGCGCCAACCAACGAAGATGATCACCAATGGTCATCAAAGTGACCACCTCATGATCATTTATAAATAGTGAAAATGGCCGCTCCGCAATTAAGGGAGTTTTTATGCTATCACCGCGCTCATTCAAAGCATCTAACTGACTAATTAGTCCAACTGCCTGAGATGGAGGCACCAAATAGGTGCCCAACGTGTTTTTTCCTTGGGTCCTCATAATCAATCACTATAGAGCGGCGAGATGAACTGGTTAAGCCACATCAGCGACTTCGCACTTCTTTTTTTTGACGCTACCCTGTGGGAGGTAACGGGCAGGTCACTTTTCGTTTCTCTTATGGCGACCTTAATATCAATGAACTTAGGATTAATACTTGCCCGTTGCTTGTTGCAAGCCCACAGTCGGTGGGCAAAGTTTTTTGATGCTCTTTTAGGGGCTTTTGTTGCGATACCAGCAGTAGTTATCGGCCTTTTAGCACTCCTATTTTTCACAAGCTCGATATTTAAGGAGAGCCAGATTACCTTGACAATTGTTCCAATGATGTTGGCCCAAGCGCTGTTATTAACACCACTAGCAGCAACGCTCTGCTTAGGAGCACTTCGAACTCACTTTAAATTAATCGGAGAAGAGCTAGTATCTCTTGGCGCCTCAAATAGCGCCATGTTTAATGTGCTTATTCGAGAGTGCTGGCCAACGTTAATTGCTACTAGTATTCTAGTGCTCTCGCGTGGAATTGCTGAAGTGGGTACTGTTTTAATTATTGGTGGAAATGTTGAAGGACGCACTCAGGTGCTCACAACACTCATTGCAGAGAAAGCGCGCATTGGAATTTATGAACAAGCTATCGCGCTCTCACTTATTTTGATTATTATAGCCCTGATTCTCTCGTTAGTGGTCCGAACTCTACAAAAAAGGTTTGAGACATGAGAGCAGCAAGCGTACAATTCTCTAACATCACGGTAGACCTGAGAGGTGCTACCCGTCTGCATGGACTAACACACACGCTATCCGGAACTGGAATCACGGCGCTGGTTGGCTCAAACGGGGCAGGAAAATCACTACTTTTAAAAGTACTTCACGGACTTATTCCAATTACCCGTGGACAAGTTCGATGGGCAAAGGATCTAGCAGGCGAGCGCCGTGCCCTAATGCGTCAGCAACCGGACTTCCTACGCCGCTCTGTTCAAGAAAATCTAGTCTTCGCACTCGAAATTAATGGTTGGAAAAGCAACCAAGCTCGTTTGCGCAGTGAAGAGATGCTTGACTGGATGCAACTTGAGCAAAGCGCAAATTTGATGGCAAATACACTTTCGCCAGGTGAGCGCTCGCGCTTAGCTATGGCAAGAGCTTTAGCGATTGAACCTGCAGTTTTACTACTTGATGAGCCTACCGCAAGCTTAGACCCAGAATCTGCATTGGCAATGGAATCAGTGATAAGCTTTGTGCAAGACAGGGGTACAAAAGTTATCTTAGTCTCACACTCTCTTGGACAAGTTCGAAGATTGGCAAGTGATGTTTTGATGCTTGATCAAGGACAGTCTATATTTTTTGGACCTACAGATAAGTTCTTTAGCAACCCTGGCAATCCGCGTGCCAGTGCTTTCCTTCATGGAGCTGGCTTTTCTTTGGACGAGGCAGTTTGATGTTAGTGCGCTTTACAATAGCCACTTGGATCTGTGTCAGCTCCATCATTGCCTGGTTACTCTGGCCTGAACCAGAAGCAGACAAGCGATCATTGCGATTAGGCTCAACGACCTCTACCCAGGATTCTGGTTTACTGGACTATCTCCTTCCAATTTATGAGTTAGAAACGGGCGTCCAAGTTCTTGTGATTGCGAAAGGGACTGGTGCAGTGATACGTGATGGCCTGGCCGGACAGGTAGATGCCTTGCTGGTTCATAACAGAAAATTAGAGGATAACTTGGTTGATCAGGGATACGCGCTCAACCGCTTACCTATCATGTCAAACAACTTCCTAATCGTTGGGTCATCTGAGTTCCGAGGCTATGAAAATCTAGCTGGGTTGCTACGTGTTCTTGCTTCAGGGCAGAGGGGCTTATTTCTCTCTCGAGGAGACAATAGTGGGACACATGCTGCTGAGATAGAAATGTGGTCTTCATTTAACTATGACCCACATAACTTTAGTGATTGGTATTCGAAAACTGGCACCGGCATGGGGCAAACGCTAATCACCGCGAACTCTAACAGATCTGCAACCCTGGTCGATAGTGCCACCTGGGCCCGCCATGGCGATAAAGACAAACTGAGGATTTGGTATAGCGGGCATGAGTTACCAAATGATTACGGATATTTAGCACTGAATCCTAATGTAGTCTCTGGAGTTCAAAATGAGCTTGCAACGGACTTTGGAAATTGGCTTGCCGGACCAACTGGTCAGGCAGCAATCGGGAACTACCTGATAGGAGATATGCAAGCATTCTTACCCCACAAAACTCCATGAAATATCCAACAGCTGGCTTCATCGTTATTGGTAACGAAGTGCTATCAGGCCGCACTCGTGAAGGGAACCTACAAACTCTAGCGCAAAAACTATCAACTTTAGGGATCGAAGTTCGCGAGACACGGATTGTTTTAGACCTGGAACCACACATAATTGACTGTATCCGGGAATTGTCGTCCAAATACAGTTATGTCTTCACCTCCGGCGGTATTGGACCAACTCATGATGATATCACTGCTGCAGCGGTCGCGAAAGCTTTCAACACAGAACTCTATGAAGATCCAGCCGCAAGAGAAATGTTGCTGTCTCATTATGGACAAGAAAATTTAACAGATGAGCGCCTTAAAATGGCGCAAGTTCCCCGAGGATCTCGTTTGATTGAGAATCCGGTTTCGAAAGCTCCTGGGTTTTGGCTTAATAATGTTCTTGTAATGGCGGGAGTTCCTAAGATCTTTGAAGCACTAGTAGATAGCGCCCTTCCATTTTTGGAGGGCGGAATACCCGTAGCTTCGGGAACATTAGTTGTTCAAATAGGCGAAAGCTTGATTGCTGGAATCATGAGTGACGTAGAGGCTAACTTTTCGCAGCTGACGGTAGGTTCTTACCCTTATTTCCGCGCAGGGCAGCATGGAACATCGATTGTTACGCGGTCTCGAAATGAGAAAGATGTAGAAACCGCAATGGAAACTCTGACGCAACGGTTAGAGTACGTTGGTTATCGCGTTGAGAATCAAGGCATTCAGTTACCTAAGTAATTGGTCTAGGAACAACTTATGAGCTCTTTACGTCTAACCTTCTGCGCTTCTGGCACTGCTGAGGCCCAAGAAACTCTCTTGAAGCTGCAAGCGATTTATCCTGATTCTGGATCAGATGCGGACGTTCTGGTCTGCATCGGTGGAGATGGGTTTCTTTTAGAAACCTTATCGAATGCTCCAAAGCTGCCAGTTTATGGAGTTAATCTGGGTACCGTTGGCTTCTTGCTAAACCCCTTTGTTCCAGAGGGTTTGGTTGAGAGGGTCGCTCACGCTCGAAGTATATCAATCCATCCTCTAGAAATGCGTGCGGTCGACACCAACGGTGGTGAGCATAAGATAAATGCACTTAATGAAGTAGCACTATTTCGACAAACTCGTCAGGCTGCACAAATAGAGATCGAAATTGACGATACCCCTCGAATGGAGGCATTGGTGTGTGATGGTATTCTAGTCTGCACACCCGCGGGATCTACGGCATACAATCTATCAGCTCATGGGCCCATCTTACCACTCAGATCAAAGCTCCTCGGCCTCACGCCAATATCAGCATTTCGGCCTAGGCGCTGGAGAGGTGCGTTATTACCAGATGATTCAAAAGTAACCTTGCGAATCACAGATCCAACCAAACGACCAGTATCGGCCACCGCTGATTCTACGGAGGTAAGAGATGTTAGTGAAGTCCATGTCCGACTAACTAAAAATCAAGCGCAGACCTTACTGTTTGATCCTGATCACCACCTCGAGGAACGGATTATGCAAGAACAATTCCAGGAATGAGTAATCATCTGAAAATCAATAAAATTAATTGGGATGAGCGAGCAGATATTCATATGTCTGATCCCGATGACTGGTACGGAGTTAAAGAGTTTTTAGCTGGATCAAATGCTCTCAACCCAATCGAGAAACAGGCCCTTGGAGACCTAGCAGGCCTCAAGGTACTGCACCTCCAGTGTCACATAGGCCTGGATACACTCTCTATTGCCCGTGACGCTCAAAAAGTAGTTGGTGTAGATTTTTCGAGTAACGCTTTGGCTCATGCGCGTGATTTGGCAGAGAGATCAGGATTATCCCATAAAGTCACATGGATAGAATCAGATGCATTGTCAGTTACCCCATTATTGGACAGTGACTTCGACTTAGCATTTGCTTCATGGGGGGCAACATGCTGGCTGCCAGATATCTTCAAGTGGGCCAACGTAATGGCAAGTGCCCTTAAACCAGGCGGACGATTATACTACATCGACGCCCATCCAGGAACATTCACTCTCGAATATAAGGATGGCAAACTCACGCCAACATATGACTACCGTACGCCCCGCAACAAACCTCTGAGATTCCACTCAGAGTTTTCTTACAATGAGTCCAATACTCGAGCTAGACAAACTTTATCTGTCGAGTGGATGAGGCCAATATCCGATTACTTGAGTGCAATTCGACAAGCGGGGTTGGACTTGGAAGACTTCCAAGAACATGAATTCATACCTTGGCGTGGCTTTCCTATAATGGAAAGAAGTTCGGAGGATCGTCAATATCGATTGCCTCCCGAACATCCTAGAACTCCCCTCGCTTTTAGCTTTTGGGCTCGGAAAATTGATTAGCGCGGGGGAAGATATCGTTATTCACTCCTCCGGAAGACGGCTCTATGCCCTCGGGGCATTTGCTTCATTTTGCTTTGTTGGAGGTATTTTCCAACTCTTACCACTTCTCGAGGCTCAGGAACTAAAATCTTTCTGGGGTTGGACATTCATACTTATGTGCGTTTTGTTTGCAGTCTGGGCAATATGTGCATTCTGGATTGGACTGAGGCAGCACGAAATAGCTTATCGCCTCACTGAAGAAGGGGTTTATTTTGGTAACCAATCTGATCCTGCTTTCCAATGGAAAGAGATCCAGGGCGCCCGCCTTGTTCGGGGAAAACGGCGAAGCTACGTAGCTATCATTTTGAAAGATGGAGCGAAATTCAATCGCGCCGGTATCTTACCAGACTTGATTGCAACGTTCTTAGGAAAGCCAACAGATTCAGGTGTTGTGGTCTCTAATGTTGACACCCGTATAGATTTTTCAACGTTATTAGACTTGATACGGCCTTTCCTACGCACATATGGCCTCTCAGAACTGACAGAAAGTTAATCTTTATGCCTACAATATACGTTACGGATCGAGATGGTCATACCCAAGAAGTAGAGGGCACCAATGGATGGTCCCTAATGGAGGCAATTCGTGATGCAGGAATGCCAATCGAAGCAGCTTGCGGAGGTTGCGCATCATGTGCAACTTGTCATGTATATATAGACGGTGATTGGTTTAATAAATTGCCCAATATGGGAGAAGAAGAAGAAGATATGTTAGACCTTGCTTTAGAGGTGCAAGACACATCTCGGCTCTCATGTCAGGTAAAACTTAGTGACGACATCCATGGATTAAAAGTCACCCTAGCACCGGACTAAATCTTGGACCCAATACTCATAGCTATACAGCTGATCTCGCTACTTATTGGTTTTTCTTTGCACGAAGCAGGACATGCTTATTGCGCAAGTTTTCTTGGCGACAATACTTCTCAGAAACTCGGTCGACTCACAGCTAATCCATTGAAACACCTCGACCCGTTTGGATCAGTAGTACTGCCAATAATGTTAATTCTGGCTGGGTCCCCATTTATTTTTGCAGCAGCAAAACCAGTACCTGTTAACCCAAGAAATTTTAAGCGCCCTTTTGCTGACTTTGCAATCGTCGCACTCGCGGGTCCGATGGTTAACATTTTTTTGGCGCTCGCTGCCGCGCTTACGATGCGCTATACTGGACTTGATAACGCAATGCTAATTACTTTTTTAGTTTTCTTCATCTGGATCAACCTTGTATTAGCATTCTTTAACCTTCTTCCTATTCCTCCACTAGATGGCAGCAAAGTGCTCGCTGGGCTACTACCGCGCGCCGCGGCATCACAGTTTATCAGGTTAGAGAAATTTGGTTTCCTATTTCTTATTCTTTTAATTTTTGGAGGCAGTCTTTTACCCTTCTCTCCATTAGCGGAATGGATTTTCTTTCTAAAAGCCGCATTTAATCCATTACTAGAGCACGCAGCTGGCTTTCCACTTGGTGAGCAAATGGACCAGCTATTTGGAATATGATGAGTTTCTTAATTGTTTATTTGTCCGAACTAAGAAAAGTCGCATCCGTTTTAGCACATGGCGCGATTTGGGGGACTCAACCTTCCGTTTCCGTCTGCTAAGGGATTAGCAAATCGATTCTAATCTAAGAAAGTTCCAGTATGTCAGATGTGGAAGACGATATCATCCTATCAGAGCTACCAGATGAAGAGCTGGTTGAGCAAATGCACGATGATCTTTACGATGGGCTTAAAGAAGAAATCGAGGAAGCAACACAGATCCTCCTAGATCGTGGTTGGGAACCATATCGAGTTCTTCAGGAGGCCCTCGTTGGCGGCATGACAATTGTCGGAATAGATTTCAGAGATGGAATACTGTTTGTGCCCGAGGTGTTGATGTCCGCAAATGCGATGAAAGCCGGTATGGCAATTTTAAAACCATTACTTGCGGAGACCGGTGCTGCATCTGTTGGGACAATGGTAATCGGAACCGTGAAGGGTGACATTCACGACATTGGGAAAAACCTAGTGGCGATGATGATGGAAGGTGCGGGTTTCACAGTTATTGATATTGGCATTAATAATCCGGTGGAGTCTTATTTCGAAGCACTTGAAGAACATAAGCCTGAGATCCTTGGAATGTCTGCGCTTTTGACAACGACTATGCCCTATATGAAGGTCGTAATTGATGCACTCGTAGAGAACGGAGACCGGGACAAATATGTTGTTCTGGTTGGTGGCGCGCCACTCAATGAGGCTTTTGCAGATTCTATTGGAGCAGATGCTTATTGCCGAGACGCAGCAGTCGCTGTTGAAACAGCAAAAGAAATGTTAGCGAGAAAGCATAACCAGTTGCAAGCTGCCCGCGCAGCATAGTTTGACCCTGTGCCGCTGATTAGAAAAGATTAAAAAAGTTCACTTGGCTAACGGTATGATGTCGCCTGCGGCGTAAATCTCCACAAGGTGGTCGCGGCTTGTCGCAGCATGGTAACTTTCTCAGGTAGGCAGCTTCAAACTCAGCTACACGAAAGTCTTACCGTATGGTTCAAACGATTGTTACATCCGCAAATAAGGAGCACATAATTGGTTTTGACCAACCCTTTACCATCATTGGTGAACGTTTGAATCCGACCAATCGAAATAAGTTTCTTGAGGAGCTAGCTGCCAAAGATTACTCCCGTGTAGAAAAGGATGCATTGGCACAAGTTGCAGCTGGCGCTCATATGCTCGACGTAAATGCCGGAATTCCGCCTCATATGGGATCTGAGCCAGAAATCCTGGTAGATATGATTAAACTTGTTCAATCTCTCACAGATCTGCCACTGGCGATTGATTCATCGGTCATAGATGCGCTGGAGGCAGGTTTAGCAGTCTACCAAGGCCGGCCCTTAGTTAATTCAGTGACTGGTGAAGAGGAGTCGCTAGAAAGAGTCCTGCCTCTTGTAAAAAAATATGACGCGGCAGTTGTAGCGATCTCAAACGACGAAACTGGTATCTCGAAGGATCCTGAGGTCCGGTATATGGTAGCCAAAAAAATTGTTGAACGCGCAGAGGATTATGGAATTCCAAGAAGCCAAGTTGTTGTAGATCCCCTAGTAATGCCCCTTGGTGCGCATGAAGAAGGAATGACCCAAACCTACACAGTACAAGCTTTTGAGATTGTAAAAAAAATGCGGGAAGACCTCAGGGTTAACACCACTTGTGGGCTTTCCAATGTCTCATTTGGACTGCCTAATAGGCATGCAATGAATGGCTTTTTCATGTGTGCGGCCCAAGCCGTTGGTATGACATCTGCGATAATGAACCCTCTTATGCCAATAGGTGAGCGCAAGATCCTTGCCCACCTCGAGGCAACGGCACCCGAACTGGTTCCACATTTTCCAAAGTACAATCTCGAGGTTACCGCAGCCTTAGCTACTGATGCTATGCTTGGGGTAGATCCGATGTGCCAGACTTGGATGGCTCGCTTTCGAACCCCGGCTCCAGCAGGCGAAGGCAGAGGCGGACGAGGCGGACGTCGCCGCCGAGGATAAGGTTTGGAGCAGTGAGTAAGATCTATTTTCTTAAACTAATGTCTCCAGGGCAACCTCTGCTTTAATCCAAACTTCTTCTGCAGCTTCTAGTTCATCTTTGAGCTGCTTCCTTAGGATCCCATAAGACTCGAGTTTAGCGGGCTCCCTAGTATAAAGATCAGGATCGGCCAATCGATCTTCAAGTTTAGAAATCATGGCAACTAGTCTATCCATATCTTTCTCCGCAGACCTCAAAGCAGCTTGCAAACCCTTCTTCTCCTGTTTCGTTATCCTTGGTTTCTGAGGGAGCGAGCGCACCTCAATGGATTCAGCGGTTAAAGACTGTTGTTTTTTTAAAAGAAGATCACGGTAATCATCTAGATCTCCCTCAAATGGCAAAACCAAACCATCACTAACTAACCAAAGGCTATCAGCGCAAGCTGCTACCAAATCTGGATCGTGACTAACTAGTATTACCGCCCCAGGGAAGTTTTGAATTGCTTGAACGAGAGCCTGTCGACTATCAACATCTAAGTGGTTCGTAGGCTCATCGAGCAATAGCACATGAGGCTGGCCCATTGACATCAAAGCAAGCAGCAATCGAGCTTTTTGTCCACCAGAGAGATCGCCAATGCGAGTTATAGCCCGTTCCGCTGCAAATCCAAACCCGCCTAATCGACGACGCACCTCAGTTTCAGATTTGCCTGGCATTAAACGACTCAAAGCGTCAATCGGTGTCTCAGAAAGGTTTAACGACTCAGCCTGATGTTGCGCAAAATAACCAACACGAAGCTTACTTGATTTTAGCGTTTCACCTGCCTCACTCTGCAGTTGTCCAACAATCAACTTTAATAAGGTTGATTTTCCCTGGCCATTTTTGCCTAACAGTGCGATTCTATCATCATAATTTAACTGAAAATTAATTTTAGAGAGAATTCGGTTGTTACCATAGCTCGCTTCAGCGTCTAAGAAGGTCAAAAGTGGGCTTGCAAGCGGCTTTGGCTCTGGAAAGTTTATCGGTAACGAACGTTCTGCAGACATAGCAGAAATGTCTTGTAGTTTCTCGAGCATCTTGACCCTGGATTGGGCCTGCTTTGCTTTGGAATCTTTGTACCGAAAACGATCAACGAAAGCTTGCATATGAGCCCTGCGAGCATCAATCTTGGCTTGGGCCTTTGCATCTAGCTCCATCTTCAATGCTCGCTGACGCTCGAATTCATCATATCCGCCAGTATATAATCTCAGCTTCTGATCCGATAGATGGGCAATTTGATTTACACATCGATTCAACAAACCGCGGTCATGAGATACCACAACTAGAGTGCCTGGATAAGTCTGTAAATATGACTCCAGCCAAATTGTTGCCTCAAGATCTAGGTGATTTGTTGGCTCGTCGAGAAGAAGTAAGTCAGGTTCAACAAATAAGAGAGACGCCAATGCGACCCGCATGCGCCAGCCGCCAGAAAATTCCTCACAAGAACGGCTCTGAGTATTTTCATCAAAACCCAAACCAGCCAAAATAGTTGCAGCTCGACTTTTTGCTGTAAATGCGTTCAAATCTGTAAGCCGATCGTAGATGGAAGCAAGGTCACCCTCCACTTCCCCTATTTCAATCGCGTGAGCGCGATTCAATAGTTTAAAAACTTCCTGGTCGGCCTTTAAGACCGTATCGATTAAACTTGCTGATCCGCCAGGTGCCTCCTGTGTAGTCATCGCCATAGACCAACGACTAGGAACACTTATCTCACCTTCATCAAGACCAACATCGCCATAGATCGCTCTTAACAGCGTTGATTTCCCGACCCCATTCTGGCCTACTAACCCAACACGTGAGCCAGGCCCAATGGAGAGGTTAGCGCTTTGTAATAAAGGCTTACCAGCTACTCTAAGGGTTAGTTTGTTTATGGATAACATTATGCTACTAAGTTTGAGGGCCGTGTCAGGATATAGATAGTTTCGGGGTAAATTTACCCCAGCCAAAAACATCAGGCGCTGCAAAACACCAGGTATTTTTATGTTATAATTACAAAAGAAACCGCCTTGCGGTAATTTCTTGGAAAGCAATTATAATCAAACCAGCGGTTACTTGCACAGCAGAGCTGCAATATTTCGAGCGATAACGTATCGTTTAGGGTAGCGGCTTGTTCTCCTTATCACTATAGGCGCCGCAAATATTAACTCAGATCATGAAGGGATATGAGACATGTCTCGCACTTTTTCTATTATTAAACCAGACGCCACCAAAAGAAATTTGACTGGTGCTATTAATATGATGATCGAAGAGGCAGGCCTTCGCATCGTTGGTCAACGCCGCATTCATATGTCAAATGCACAAGCGCGAAAGTTTTATGAAGTGCATGCTGAGCGTCCTTTCTATGACGAACTTGTTGAGTTCATGACTTCCGAACCAGTTGTAGTACAGGTATTGGAAGGCCAAGACGCAGTTTCAACTTACCGAGCCGTCATGGGCGCTACCAACCCCGATGAAGCAGACAAAGGCACAATCCGTCACTCCCACGCTCTCTCTATCGGCGAAAACTCAGTCCACGGATCTGACTCCGACGAAAACGCAGCGATTGAGATTGCGCAGTTCTTTGATGAGAGCGATATTGTTGGATAGCTTATAGTAAAGCATACTGAGGTTTAAAAAGGGGGCCGAGGCCCCCTTTTGTTTTTTGAATCTCCAAAATTTATTGGCTGATCCGGCCCTCAAGCTTCGGAGCGACGGTTCCCGCATCTTTTATATAGTCGATTAATTGGCTCGCCATCAGAACAGAAGCATTAGCGTCAATTAGAACTTCGCCTTCTTTCAATACGCTGTAACCATCGCCGCCACCAGCCATATAGTCATTCGTAGCAACGGTGTAAGTAGCAACTAAATCAAGTGGTGCGTTACCAACTGTGGCCGAAACTACTCGAGACATAGGTTCAGCACTCAAATCTACTACAACCGACATACCAGACACGTGAGGGAATCGCCCTGCACCATCTTCAACTTGAGAAAAGCCGTTTTCAAGTGCTGCCAAGATTTGCTCCCCGCTCAATGCTAGAGCCATCGTTTTGTTACCAAAGGGTAATTCAGATAGTATATCACCTGCAGTCAGTTCTGTACCTGGCGCATAAACCGCCTTGGCTCGAATACCTCCGCCATTAGTTATAGCAATATCGGTACCCATTGCATCACGCATGGCATCAGTAAGGAGATTCCCAAAAGTTGCTTCTCGGCCGCGGATAACAGGTCGTGTTGTGTCCATTTCCGTTGCTGTCACACCAATGACCTCAGCCAGCTCATCTGATAAAGACGCATCGAGTGTTGCAATGGTTGCGGCCACATCCGCCGTCGCCTCGTATGCACTTGCATCAATGACGCGAAAGCTAGGTGACCAACGGAAGCGGTCTCGGTCATCAATTCTCATGCTTAAGTCAATAGCTACAACAGTTTCAGCCTGCTCGCCCGACTCAGTCAGTACAACATCACCGTTCCAATAAGTCAGTTGAAAGTGGTCATCACCAGAGACAATGATGTCTGCCAGTCCCGTGCTTACTAGGGCGAAGTCTTCAGATTGAGTTAAGTGAACAAGTGCTATAATCAGGTCTGCACCTGCGTCTTTTAACTCGGCTGAGAGGTTTTCTGCAGCCAACATATAGTCCGTTACGTCATAAGGCGCGACAGAGGACTTAACCTCTGCACTCTCTGAAGTTAGGCCCATAATTCCAATCATAAAGCCATCAACATCAACCATCGCAGTTGCACTTGTATGAGGCACAGGCGAGCCTGTCTCGGTCACGACATTACCAGCAAGCATCGGAAAGCTGGTGTTAGCCAAGTTAGAAACCATTGCTTCCGGTCCAAAATCGAATTCGTGATTACCAAGTACCATGAAGTCTGGTGCAATCATGTTTAGAAGATCCACCATATGTGCACCCTGGTCAAAACCAGCAAGGATGGAAGGAGAGTAAGAATCACCTGCGTGAAGGAATAGCACATTCTCACGCTCAGATCGCTCAGACGCAACAACGCCAGAGAGGCCTCCAAGAGCATCAAACTGGTCAACATCATTTGTGGTCAAAAGAGTGAGGGTGGTTTCAGCTTTTGCAGCCCCAACCATAAGGGCGGCTAGCGCAATACCGGAGGTCAAATGTCTCATGGGAATAATCCTTTCTATTCGAAACAATAACTAAGTCCGAATACGAGACGATAATTACGAGTCCATGACAAATTTTGCGACATCTGTGGATGAATCAACCCACGGTCAGGCTCACCAATAGTTCTTCACCTAGAGGTTGAACCTTGAACGCCACACCCTTGGTTGCCTCACCCCGCAAAACATAGTCGGCTAGTTGATCTTCAAGGCTACGCTGTATGACGCGCTTGAGAGGCCGGGCGCCGTACAGTGGATCATAGCCGCGTATGGCTAGCCACTCTCGGGCTTCGTTACCCACTTCCAAACCTAAGGCCTGATCTTTTAAACGAGCAGACAAACGCGCAAGCTGAATATCTACAATACCACCCATCACCTCTGGTGATAGACGACTGAAGAGTAGCATGTCGTCTAATCGGTTAAGGAATTCGGGTCGGAAATAGCCCCGAACAACTTTCATGACTTCTTCCTCCAGCTCTGGCGTAATTATCGTTTGATCAGATTTGGCGAGCAGATCTGAGCCGAGATTGGAGGTTAAGATTATTAGCGTATTGCGGAAATCTACTGTCTTGCCTTGACTATCGGTTAGCCGACCTTCGTCTAGGATCTGAAGCAGCACGTTAAATACATCAGGATGTGCTTTTTCCACCTCATCAAACAAAATGACTTGGTAGGGCCTCCGGCGCACGGCCTCCGTTAAAACACCCCCCTGATCAAAGCCGACATAGCCAGGTGGCGCACCGATCAACCGCGCAACCGAATGCTTCTCCATATACTCAGACATATCGAGCCTGAGGAGAGCGCCGTCGTCATCAAAAAGAAATTCTGCCAAGGCCTTAGTGAGCTCTGTCTTACCCACCCCAGTGGGGCCAAGGAAAAGAAAAGAACCCTGCGGTCGATCGGGATCGGCTAACCCTGCGCGCGCGCGCCGGACCGCCTTTGATACTGCCTCTACTGCGTTTGCTTGGCCCACGACACGACCCTGCAGAGAGGTTTCCATAGTCAATAATTTTTCCCGCTCACCCTCAAGCATCTTGTCCATAGGAATCCCTGTCCAAGCAGCAACTACAGCTGCAACCTGCTCCTCAGTTACTTCTTCAGCAAGTGTTTTGGCCTCTGCTACCGCCTCCATCTCTGCCAGATGGCTTTCTAGCTCGGGTATCAATCCGTAGGTCAATTCTCCCGCCTTAGCCAAATCCCCATGACGTTTGGCGATTTCAACATCGGCACGCGCGCGATCCAAACGCTCCTTTACATCTCGGGCTTGGTTAAGC